>Ga0193717_1000039_pt1 | contig 147500 bp, 104 predicted proteins | sample U2c2metaG_FD_145900 | JGI IMG/M metagenome (GOLD analysis project Ga0193717, IMG submission 145900) | Soil microbial communities from a riparian zone of the East river system, Colorado, United States - U2c2 | ecosystem: Environmental > Terrestrial > Soil > Riparian zone | place: USA: East... | reverse complement strand
TTGTGTCGCAGGACAAGATCAATGCGACCGAAACCAGGATGAACGTCGGTACCACACAGCAAGTATTGATTGTTAAGGTTACAGATATCGACAACCGTGAAGTGACCAAGAAAGTCGTGAACTAAAAAGCGACCCAAAATAAGCAAAAGCCCTTTCGAAAGAGAGGGCTTTTTTTTGGTATATATATTAAGGTAGGATTTTTTGTGATATTGGTGTTTTTAAGTTCTGGATTTACAGGCCCGGTAGGTTTGAATCTTCCAAACCAAGTAGGTCTGAATCTTCCAAACCAATAGGTTTGAATCTTCCAAACCAATAGGTTTGAATCTTCCAAACCAATAGGTTTAGGTTTATCGGACGCACGGTTTTAATTCCTTCGACGCGCGGTTTTCAAAACGGTCACCGTGCGTATTTATTTTCGGGCAAAAACATCACCCAAAATGGCGTGTTTTTTTACTGTAAACAAAAAGTTAGCAGAAAGTAACGGTTTTTAACGGATTGGTTGGAAGAAACACCTGCATTTAATCGATACAGCCAACTATAACACTCCATGAACGACACTATTTTTAGCTGAAATGCAAAGGAATTGGGCTTTTTTGCGCTTTAACGAGTTTTGGGTTACTTCAACGAAAATATTTTATATCCGATCGTTAATGCCCTAGTTTTGACATGTATTAGAAAAGGAAATGCTAATCAACCAAAACCAACCAAAAGAATAACGGATTATGAAAAATGTATCACAAATGAATTCAAACGAAAATACTTCTGACTTCTCAAGAGTGAGCCTGATCGTTTTATTTGTTTTATTATTATTATCCAGTATTGGAATGTTTGGACAAAATGTTCAACCTGCGCAAACTACAACTATTGCATTACAATTCAACGTAGCTTCTTCAGACGATAACGCAGGGGCAACTACTGTAACAAACAATACTACAGAGTATAACGCTAACATGAATATGGTTTCATGGTTTATGGGTACAAAGCAAACTCCAAAAGCAGATGTTAAGAATGTTGACGAGAACAGCAAAAAACAAATGATCAATTCAGGAATCGCCCCGAACCGTTTGTTGATGAAAGCCTTCCTTAAGAAAGCATCAAATTACCAAAGTACGATTGCATAATTTTTTTTATTTTATATTAGTTAGATTAGGATAAATCGCCTCTTGTTGGTTACAAGAGGCTTTTTTTATTCGGTTGGAGAAATTAACCGCTGGTGCTATTTATGGGTTTTCTGTTTTAAAGTTTATGAAATTGCAATCCTGAAAAATGGCCTTTTATTGTTTTAAAGCGACTGCAGAAAGTTTATCAAAAGAAGCGACTTACTGTTAATAAATTTATTACCATTGATTATGGAAACTTTAAATTTTTATTAATTTTGATTTCGATAATGCCTTCATTTTTGCAGATTACCAGATTTTCAGGATAACATTTAGTAATCTTAAACTGTCGGCAATAATGCGTTTAATCGGTTTAATTTGCAGTTCATCGACAAACTTTGCATTTTAAGAGTATAAATTATGATATACAAAGTTTTAATGTAAATTTATGCTCCATAATGTTTTTTTAACGTTATGGATTTTACATCAACAAAGTGAAAATCAACCCTTTTCAACCTGGTTTTTCAAGAATATTAATACCACACTTACCTAAAAAACTATTACGTTATGATTTCAAAATTACTTACAAATTTTTGTTGCCTCGCAGAAAAAAGTAATACCAAGTTCTTTTCCATAAAAAGTTTATTCCTTGCACTGTTGTGTATTGGAAGTTTGAGTATTCAGGCGCAGGTTAGTTCTTATAGCACGACTTCTACTTCTGTAGCGCAAACCTATACTGCGATTACAACAGGCGGCGGTGCGACTGGTGTTTTTGGCACCAATGTCAATGCCACATTAGACAATGCGGTATCCGGAGCCATCCCAATCGGATTCAACTTCAACTTCAACGGCAAAGTCTACACGACCTGTTTTGTGTCCTTTAATGGATTTATTACGTTCGGAACTGCGCCAACAACTACTAACTTTAAACCAATTTCCAGCACAGAAACCTATGAAGGTGTCATTGCCGCCTATGGAATGGATTTAAAAGGAACTGGTGTCGATGTACTAAAATACACGACAGGCGCTGTTGGAAATCGTACGTTTACTTTACAATGGACGGTATATAGAAGTGCGCTGGCGAACGGACCGATGAATGCGCAGATTATTCTTCACGAATCAGATGTGTTAAACGTAACGAATCCGGGTCTTGTGGAAATTAATTACAAAACAGCGGGAAGTGCACTATTTGCTGCACAAACCTTTGTTGCCAATGGCGAAGTGGGTCTTCGCGGCGAAAAGAACCATGATTTCAATAATAAAACATACAACGTTAGTGGCGCATGGCCAACAGCCAATCCGGTGTTTGGCCGTGGTACTGCAAACAACGCTTTTGTGTCTACAAGATATAATGTAACCAGTCCAAATGCCGCTGTAACCTTTACACCGCCAAGCTGTCTCGCACCGCGAAAAATTGTGGTGGTTCCAACTTCAATAACAACGACTGCGGTCAATTTCAGTTGGCTCGCGGCGGCGCCTGTCCCAGCTAGTGGTTATGAATATATGGTAACGACGCTCGGAGCCACTGATGTAAACCAGACCAACCCGGTTGCCGCAACGACGAGCCCTTTTATGGGAACGACTGCCGGACTTACGGGATCGGTGACAGGATTGGCAGCAGGCACGGTATACTATATATATGTACGTTCCAATTGCGGCCCCAATAGCGGCTGGTCGGCTTATGCGACCTTCAGGACTTTATGTGCTGCGGTAATGCCTTACACGCAAAATTTTAATACCGTTACGCTTCCGGGCATCGATGTCTGTGACGGATTGCAAACATTTTCATCTGGTGCGACTGCGACATTGGGAACTTGGGTTTCTTCTGATGCATCTGCTCCAAACGCATGGGGCTTCTTTAGCAGGCACCTCAGGATTCAGGTAAACACCGGGAATGACAACGAAGCCTGGTTTTACACCAGTGGTGTTGCCATGACTGCCGGAACTTCTTATAGAATCAGTTACCGTTATGGTGCATCTGGTACTTTTTCTTATACCGAGCAGCAGTTGTCATTATCTTACGGAACGCTCCCTTATTCGGGCTCTATGACGACACAAATTGCCAACCATTCAAATTTGAAAGGCGGGGCATATACCAATGTCATTAACTTTGTTGCGCCATCAACCGGAACCTATTACTTTGGGTTCCTTGATGAATCTGTAGACGGTAATGAAACGACTTTGATAGATGATATCGATATCAGGCCTACGACATGTTTTGCGCCAACGTTACTTGCGGCTACCGGCATCACTTCGGGAAGCGCGACGATTAACTGGAATGCATTGGCCACACCACCATCGGGCGGTTATCAATATTATGTAAGTACTACCAATACGCCACCGACAGCCACATCGACTATTTCGGGATCAACAGGATCCGCTGTAACGAATGCTGCACTGGGGGGATTGATCCAGAATACCACTTACTATTTTTGGGTACGTTCAAGTTGTGGTGGCGGAGATTTCAGTAACTGGCAGGCAGTGCCGGTGCCGGGACCTGGAACATTCACGACTTTAATGGGTGCTGCGGCGCCAAGCTGTACGCCAACAGGTGCCGGAAACGCGCAGGATCCTATCGGAATCAGCAACGTGACCGTTACCAACATAAACAACACTACCGGGGTTGAGACAAATAACTATGGCGATTATTCTTACCTCACAGCATATGTGGGAACAGGAGCAACGGTGCCGGTTTCAATAACCTACAGGACCGGGTTTACTTATGATACAAAAATCTGGGTAGATTGGAATAATGACGGTGATTTTATAGATGCTGGAGAAGATATGTATACAGGGGCTTCAGGTGCGCCTGTTCCTTCAACACTGATTGCCTCCATTACGATTACCGGAGGTTTGGGGCCACACAGGATGAGAATTGGCGGTATAGACAGTCCGATTTTTACAGGAGGTGCTTTAACACCTTGCCGGGCCGGAGCCTATCAGGCATTTGAGGATTATACCCTTTGGGTAACTTCCCCTTCTCCGGCGGTCACTTTGAGCAGTCTTACGGGAGCAACTTGTTCCAATGCGTGTACCACCATTAATCTGACATCGCCACTTGCCAATTACGATTCCTATAGTTGGGTTCCGGCTGGGGTATCACAGGCCGGCTCCGTATTTACATTCTGTCCAACGGCAACGACAACTTATACGCTCAATGCCTATAATTCGCTTAACTTTCACTATGCTACAAAAACGGTGACGATTACTGTTGCGCAAGCGCCAGCCTTATTGGCTGTGGCGCCGGCTACTTCAACCGTTTGCCAAACCGCCGGGCCTGCAGTTGCACTTACCGCTACCGGAGGGAATGTTGCAGGTGTTACGATTTATACAGAAGATTTTAATGGTAGTGCACCCGGATGGACCAATACAAATACGACATCGGGATCTTTAAATGATGGTACTTATGGTGATGATTTGGCGGCCTGGGGCTTGTTTTCAGATGGGTATGCGCCATTTGCGACCGCTTTGCACAGCAATGACTCTTCGCAGTTTTATTTTACCGAAAGTGACGCTGTTGGAAATAATGTACCGGTCCCGCAAACGCATACCACTTTAACCTCTCCGGCAATTGACCTTAGCGGTTATAGTGCAGCTTCCTTGAGTTTGTGGCAATTTTACAGGCATTTTAATTTAAACGAGCAAGGCCTGATTCAGGTTTCTACGTCAGGTCCTTCCGGTCCGTGGACAGTTTTATCCACTAATAACGGCAGCGCTGATGTTGGTACGGAAAGCAGTTGGTTTAATACGATACTTAACCTGAATACTTATGTCGGTTCTACGATTTATATTCAATTTCAATATGATGCCACTTGGGATTGGGGCTGGGGTGTTGATAATTTTGAGATTACAGGAAGTGGCCCTTCCACAATTACCTGGCTCCCTATAACAGGATTATATACCAGTGCAACCACTATTCCTGCCAATGCTTATACCGGAGGACCAGCGACAACGGTTTACGCATTGCCGAATACAAATCAAACGTATACCGCGACAGCGAGCGCGTTTGGTTGTAGCAGCGTGGCTAATGTTGCCACCGTAAATGTTACGCCACAAAGTGCCGGAACGATTACGACTCCCAATCAAAGTGTTTGTAGCGGAAACGCTGCGGTGCCAATTGTAACAACAGGAACTGTGGGTACAATATTAGGTTGGGAATGGGCGACTGACGCTGCCTTTACAACGCCAAATTTTATTGCTGGTTCAGCCGGACTTTCCACTTTGACTTCCGCGCTTATTGGCAGTATCACAACAACAAGATATTACAGGATAGTGGTTGCGGCTGGGGCTTGCGCATCAGTTAAATCTAATCCTCCTCACAGGATCCTGATTGATTCAACGACATGGCAGATGCCTGGCCCGGGATGGACCAATGGTGCGCCAAACAGTACGGTTCAGGCAGTTTTTTCGGCGCCTTATACCGCAACAGCAAATTTAAATGCTTGTTCTGTGGTCATAACGGCTACAGCCGGAACAGTAACGATACCTTCAGCCTTTACTTTGACGGTTCAGAATGGCGTTACGGTTGATCCGGCCTCGAATCTGGTTTTCCAGAATAATGCCAGCCTCGTTCAGGTTAACAATACTGCCAATACAGGAGACATTCAATATTACAGAAATACGACGCCAATGCGTCCATTTGATTATACCTATTGGTCTTCGCCTGTAAGTGCGCAAATTTTAGCTAAATTGTCTCCGGCTACTTTGGCTGACAAATACTTTTATTTTAATACGACTACCTACCAATGGACCAATCCGGCGACTGCCCCGGGCATCACGCCGATGGATATTGGTAAAGGTTATATCATACGTGCACCGCAAGGGCATCCAACCGGAACAACCTTTAATACCCATTTCGGTTTTGACGGCGTTACCCACGGCGGCGGTGTTCCTAATAATGGCGACTATGTTGTGCCAATTGGGTTGAATGCGACTCCGGGGAATAACCTGAACTGTATCGGTAATCCATACCCGAGTGCGATAAGTGCCGATTTGTTCATGCTAAATGCTGCGAATGCTGCGGCTTTGGGAGCAACTGGGACTACCCTGTATTTCTGGACACACAACTCGGCAATCAACAACCTCCAGTATAATAATCTCGACTATGCCAGCTACAATTATTCTGGTGGCGTTGGGGTTGGAAGCCTGGCAGGAACTGCGCCGTGTGCAGGTTGTAATACTTCGGCACCGACAGGCAATATTGCTGCGGGCCAGGCATTCATGATCAGGGTTCAGGCGGCGGGTAATGTTACCTTCAAGAATACCATGCGTTTAACAGGACTGAACAATCAATTCTGGAGAATGGACAATCAGGCAAACCCGGTTGAAGCTTTGGAGAAAAACCGTTTGTGGCTTGAACTCAAAAATGAAGAAGGTGCCTATAAGCAAATATTGGTTGGCTACATCCAAAATGCGACCAATGGATTGGATAACGGATTTGACGGTGAAGTTATAGAATCTGGAAACCCGGTAAGCCTTTATTCAATTCTGGACAATGCGAAATTGAGTATTCAGGGACGCGCGTTACCGTTTGACAGTAATGATACAGTGCCACTTGGATACAAAACGACGGTTGCGGGAACGTACCAGATTAACCTTATTGATTTTGACGGTTTCTTCCCGGACCAGGATATTTATCTTGAGGACAAACTGCTGAATGTAATCCATAACCTTAAACAGACGTCTTATTCCTTTACGACAGAAACGGGAACTATTGACAACCGTTTCGTATTAAGATATGGAAATTCTGTTTTGTCTGCAACGACTCCTTCGTTTGATGAAAATGCGGTTGTGGTTTATAAAAACAACGGTACGATTTTTATCGAAACTTCTAACATCGATATGAAATCCGTTCAAATCTACGACCTGCGGGGACGTAAGATTTACGATAAGCAGGCTGTAAACAGCAATAAGGTAGAAATTGCGAATCTGAATGCGGCACAAGAAGTGCTTCTTGTTCAGATTACTTCAACCGATAATGTTACCGTAAGCAAGAAGATTGTTTTTTAGACCAACGGACTGAAAACTCAAACCTCCTTTTCTTTCCGAAAAGGAGGTTTTTTTTGCACTATGCTTAACTTCCTTATCAATTAACATTATAAGTGTCAATTTGATACTTTTTTAAGAGTGTACTTAAACGAGTTTTCGTGTATTTTAACGATTAAACGACTTTTTAATTAACGTATTCTTAACTTTTTTATATATTAACCTAATTATTTTAACCCAATTTTTTTAAATTATGATTATAAACTACAATTCTTTGAGTAGTGGTAGGGATACCTGGCTCAAAAATGATGTGGGGGATGTCGTTGGCTCACCGCCACAATCCTCAAAAGTCACGCGAAGGTCGTGGCTTGTCGTATGTATGTTGTTTTTGTCACTGGTGATAGGCCAGCAGACTTGGGCACAGAGTTCGGCAAATTATGCGTTTAGCACAAATAACAACGGTTCGCTGGCGTTAGACATGAATGGTAATGCCATTAATATGGCTACAGGAACCACACAATTGGTTGCCCCCGGACTAGATGCGGCGGTTTCGCCGGTAACAAGTATCGGCTTTGACTTTTATTTGATGGGAACAAAATTCACCCAGTTTTCTGTCCAGGAGGACGGAATTTTACAATTGGGTCCGAATGTGGTTCCTACAAATACGTACACCATTGCCGGAGGTACAGCTTCAGCGCCAAGGCTTGCCGCTTTTGGTTGCGACATGAGGACAGGTACAACTACCGGAAAAATTCATTACAAACTTTCAGGCATCGCCCCTAACAGGGTCCTTGTCGTAGAGTTTGTTGATATGCAACTTTTCTACACCGGTTCAGCAGCAGCGGGAACCTCCACATTCCAAATGAGGTTCTACGAAACGACATCTGCCGTAGAATATGTTTATGGAACGATGTCGGCAACAGTTGTTTCGGGTACTACTGACAGATCGCCACATGTAGGGTTTTATGTAGGTTCAGCTACCGGAAGTTTTGCTTCTGTATCTTATGCTACACAAACAAATTCTACTACATCACCCTATGCACCAAATGCAGCAATTGCTGCAATAGGCGCGGTTACAAACTTAACTTCTGCTGCTGATGGCTCCAGAAGATTTTATCGTTTTGTTCCGCCTTCCACACCACCGGCTGATCCAACCAGCTTAACTTTTACGGCAATTGCAGGAAATGCAATGACGCCGAATTGGGTTGACAATTCTACTAATGAAACAGGCTTTGTTGTAACACGCGCTACAGATGCTGCGTTTACATTAAACGTGGTGACCGGTTCTGTGGCTTCGACCACTTCAGCGGGCACAGGTAATACTTATGTGCTTGCACAAACGGGACTTACACCAAGTACTACATACTTTTATAAAGTACAAGCTTTAAATGAAGGTAGTGCATCTGCCGGACTTACAGGTTCGCAGATTACCAATGCGCCGGCAACGATCACGTCAGTGGCATCAGGTAACTGGAGCACACCAGCAACATGGGCTGGCGGAGCTGTTCCGGCATCGTTCGATAATGCAATCATTGCAGACGGACATAACGTGACTATAGATGTTACAGGTCTTTCGATTACTAACTTAACTGTTGGCGGCGGAGTATCAGGCGCTATTCTTTATGGTACAACACCAAGCAGTTTCACAGTTTTAGGAAATTTAACCGTGAATGCCGGCGCAACATTCAGTGCTTATAATGGTACGACCGGAAAAAGTTTAATTGTCGGCGGAAACTTAACCAACGACGGAACAATTGATCTTTCTGTAGGAACTTCTACTACAAACATACTGACACTTAACGGAACAACGGTACAAACTGTTGGCGGTTCAGGGTCTTATGTAGGTGGAGTTATCAGAAACCTTACTTTTAACAATACCAATGCAGCGACTCCAAATATTAATTGGAATGCAAGCAATATCAGTATTGGAGGAAATCTGATTTTCACCGCAGGAAAAGTAGCTTTAGGCGCAGCTAATAAAATGACTCTTGGAACTGGAACCGCGACAGGTACCGGAGCTGGTGCAGTTGGTTCATTAAGCTATACTGCCGGAGGATTTACCAACGGTAAATTTAACAGGTATTGGGCTTCAACCGGAGCCGGAAGTACGGTAACCGCTGGTACTGACGCAAGTGCAGTTGCCGGACGTTATCCGTTCGTCAGTGCTGCCGGTCAACAACGGTCCGCTTTTATTGAAAGAACCACCGCTTTGGCTGCAGGACAATTGTCTTGTACTTATGCCGATGCTGCTACTATGTCAGCGGTATCTATTGCGGATGGCGCGTATACAGTTCAATCGCGTTACGACGGAAACTGGACATTCTCTGTAGAGGGTTCCGGTTTTTCAGCAACAACAATCGAAGCTTTCTTATTCGGAACAGGTGCTTATGTAGCAGCTAACGGAAACGGAAGAATCTTATTGGCAGGAGCCCCGGCAGGCGGATCTCACCAAGGAGGTACAACTACACCAGGTGTAGAAAGACTTTTCGATGTTGCAGGTCTTACCGCAGGTCCTCTTTATATTGGTGCTGCCTCTGCTGATATTGTTCAGCCTTGTACAGGAACACCAACGCCGGGAACTATTGCTGCTGGTTTGGCCACACAAAATATTTGTGGGGGCAGTGCACCAACAGCGCTTGTTGCAACAGGGTTCACTACCGGAGCAACAGGAATTGTTTTCCAGTGGGAAGAATCTGACGACAACGGTGTGACTGATGCCTGGGCGAATGCTGTAGGCGGGTCGGGTGCAACTACTGCAACCTATACCGCTCCGGTATTGTCAGCTGCAAGATACTATCGTTTAAAAGTGAGCTGTACTGGCAGTGGCCTGTTTGATTATACAAACGTAGCCACAATCAATATCGTAGTTTGTACTTATGACGTTACAAAATCTGCGGAAGCATTCACTTCAATTTCAGGAACAGGATTATCTCCAACCTGGAGAAGTGCTTCTTTGATCACTGACGATAACTTGAGTAACGCAGTGCCGATCGGATGGAACTTCCCTTACAAAGGTGGAACTTATGGAAACGTATTGCTTTCAACGAATGGGTATTTGACTTTTAACACTGGTACTGCTTCTACAGGAGGTGGATTGTCAGCTTATGGTTATGACAATACTTATTTTACGAACTCTTCGGCCGGAACTTATCTTTCACTGGCTCCATTCTATGAAGATTTGGTATGCGCGGGTAACCCTGGAACATTAGCAGGTTTACAAGCTTCTATCAAATACCAGACGACAGGTTCTACTCCAAACAGGGTATTTACTGCGGAATGGATTGGTATGGAGACTTTCGGAAACGCCGGACCTAACCTCAATTTCCAGGTGAAGCTTTACGAAGCGACCGGAGCCATCGAGTACACTTACGGAACTATGGAAATGTTCAACGGAACATTGAATTTTGGATACAGCTATACAGTTGGTCTCAATGGTTCGACAGTAGGTTCAACTCCGACGGTGGCACAGCTTCAAACGCAACAAATAGACAACGTACAGAATTTCTCGAGCGTTGCTAAAAATAACTTGGATCGTTTGATCGACTGTAACTCAAAACTTACTTTCACTCCTGGTACTTATGCAGGTGCTGCTACAGCTCCGGCATTGTTAAATGATGAGCCGGCAGGTGCACTTACATTGAACGTTAACCCTTCTCAATGTACAAGCTATTGTGGTACTTATTATACGACAAATGGTGCAACCGCTTCAGCAGGTATTCCTGTATGTAGTGCTGCAACAGCCGGTACTCCGGATGATGACGTATGGTTTAAATTTACAACCGGCGCTGCCGTAGCTGACTATACAGTGAAGCTATTGGGCGCAGGTGGATTTAATAGTGTGGTTCAATTATTCTCTGATGCAGGTGTAACCAGCGTAGCTTGTGTAAACGCAACAGCAGACGGTTTAATTGAAAGCCTTAGTGCTACTGCATTGGCTGCCAACACTACTTATTATGTAAGGGTTTACCATTCAGGGACAGGAACCAATACTGCGGGTGCAGGAACAGGAAATACCACTTCAGGTGGCGCTCCTGATTTCTCTATCTGTGTAAGCGTAACTAACCTTCCTCCGGTAAATGACAACCCATGTGGAGCTATTACTTTGACTCCGTCAAATTCATGCGTTCCTTATTCTGATACTTCGGCAAGCAGCACGACAAGTTTGACTAGTGCAACTACAACAACCAGCAATGGTGTTGGTGCCCCGGATTGTTCAGGTGCAGGGGCTTCTGTAACGGATGTTTGGTTTAAAATGACCGCTACATCGACTACACATGGTCTTACAGTAACACCGGTTCCAGGTTTCGACGTAGCTTTACAAGCTTTCGCCATAACTTCGGGAACTTGCGGTACTTCGGACTTGGTATTAACACCTATAGGTTGCGTTAACGGCGGATCTACAGGCGTTGTAGAACAAGTAGTATTTACTACTGTTATCGGACAGGAATATTACTTAAGGGTTTACCGTCATCCGGCAGGAATTGCAGGAACTCCGGTAAGCAATAGTCAATTTTCTATTTGTGTATACAACCCGCTTCCTACATGTACTACTAACGTTTCGCCAGCTAACTTAGCGACGAATGTTAGCATTACACCAACATTGACATGGAATCAGGTTGCTTATGCTACTGCATATGATGTTTATTTAGGAACTACTTCAGGACCAACTACTTTAATCGGATCTACTGTAGGGGCAACATCGCTTTCTTATACCCTGACTGCAGCGCAGACCTTAAACGGTTTAACTCAGTATTTCTGGTATGTAGTGCCTAAAAACCTAAATGGTACCGCAGTTTGTGGTGCAGCAAATGAAACGAGTTTTACTACACAGAACGGTTGTCTTACTCCAACAGGATTGACAACTCCTGCACTTGGAGCTACTACAGCTACCGTTGCATGGACAGCTTCTACATCTGCACCGGCAAACGGTTATGAGTATGAAGTGAGACTTTCAGGAGCAGCAGGAAGCGGAAGCACTGGCTTACAAGCGAGTGGGGCTACAGTTGCCGGCGATACCAATGACAATGTAACAGGCTTGATAAGCGCAACAACTTATAGTTTGTATGTTAGAAGCATCTGCTCACCAACATCAACAGGTGACTGGACTGCGGCTTATGTATTCACTACTGCATGTGACGCGATTACGACGTTGCCGCATTCAGAAGGTTTCGAAGGAACCGGAATACCAGCATGTTGGTCAACTGATGTTAATGGCGGAACCACTAACTGGGCAGTTATAACGTCTAATGACGGTGTGCCAACACCAAGGACAGGAACGCAATTGGCAGGTAAAAACTGGAATTCATCTACAAATGATGATTCATTATTGTTCAGCCCGCTTTATAACTTTACGGCTACACCAACCCAGGCAAGGGTTAATGTATGGATTTACAGAAATACGGTTAATGGACTAGCAACGGACAGAGTTGCCTTCTATGCCAATTCTGCACATTCATTGACAGGTGCTGCGACGCTTATCGACATTCCTTTAGCAGCTTCGGCAGCACCGGTTGTTGCAACTTCGGGATGGTACAACTATATTGCTAATATTCCAACGAGCATCATTGCCGCCGGTAATTTCTATATTATCGCCAAAGGATCTACAACAACTTCTTTTAGTTCTTATGGTGTAGGTTTCGATGATTACAGCATAGAGGCAAGACCTGTTGGAATTGATAGTTTCACACCAGCGGCTACTTGTGCCACTAGCGGTGACACTATCGTTATCACAGGTTATGCATTTACAGGAACAACTGCTGTTAAATTTAATGGAATTGATGCAGCTTCGTTTACAGTAGACAGCAACACGCAAATTAGCGCTGTAATACCTTCTGGGTTAACTACGGGAGTAATTACCGTATATGCTCCGACAGGAACTGCTACAAGTGATACGAGTTTGACAATTAATCCAAATCCAACCGTTGCAGAGATTCAGTCTCCTGCTGGCGAAACATACATTTGTATGCCAGACACGCTGACTTTGACTAATTCAACAGGAACTGGCGTATGGTCATCTTCGGATGATGATGTCGCTACGGTATCTGGTGGAGTTGTTACTCCGCATACTGAAGGTTCAGTGATTATTTATTATACAGTAACCAATATCGTTACAGGATGTAGCACCGCAAAATCTTATGCGTTAAATGTTAACAATCCGGTTGCAATTGTATCAAGTACGCCAACACAAACTATCGTTACAGGAGGAAATACTTTCTTTGCGGTTGTTGCTACAGGTACAGGCACACCAAACTTAACCTATTCATGGGAAGTTTGTACAGACGGTTCTGGTGTTAACTTCGACCCCGTTACTGACGGTGGAGTATACAGTGGGGCTACTACAGGTACATTAAACCTTACCAATGTCCCTGATACGTATTACGGATACTTATACCAATGTACGGTTACAGGTGTTTGTAATTCAGTGATCACTGACCTTGCTGTTTTATTGGTAGGCGAAACGGGTATCGATCCCCAGCCTTCTGATGCAACTATTTGTGATGCAGGTGCAGGAAGCGCAAGCTTTACCGTTGGTGGTTCACCAGATGTAACCGCTTACCAATGGTATGAAGACCAAGGAGGAGACAACTTTTTGCCTATTACCAATGGTGGTATCTACGCAGGAGCTGATACAGCAACTCTGTCTCTGACAGGTTTGACTTTGGCCAATTCAGGATGGAGATACTTATGTGTCGTTACAGGTGTTGGAACTGCTGCATCGAATCCTGCTACATTAACTGTAGTACAGTCGGTAACGGTAAACACACCGCCAACTGCGCAAAGTGTTTGCTATACAGGCGGAACGGCCAACTTTACTGTTGGTGCTTCAGGAGGAATCGCTTCTTACCAATGGCAATATTCTTCGACTCCTTTGGTTGAAGGTTCATGGGTTAATGTTGTTCCGGGTACACCTACAGGAGCAACAGGCTATTCAGGAGCACTTACAGCTAGCTTAAATGTGACTACCTCTGCGGCACTTTCTGCAGTGACAAGCCATAATTACAGAGCTATAGTCAACGGGAATGCTCCATGTGGAAGCGTCCCATCGGCATCGGCTGTATTAAATGTTACAACTCCGGCTATAGTAGTTACCCCACCTTCTGCAACTTATTGCAATCCAGGTACTGGTGTAACACTTACTGCTAGTGGAGCGACAACTTACTCATGGACTCCGGCAACTGGCTTATCTGCCACTACTGGCGCTTCAGTTGTTGCAAATCCAACAACTACCACTACCTATACTGTAACTGGTACTATCGGAGGATGTTCAAACACAAAAACGGTCACTGTAACTGTTACGCCAGCTACGAGTGCTACGGCAACAGCAGCTAAACTTACAGCTTGCCCCGGAGAATCAATCCAGTTAACGGCTACCGGCGCCCAGGTATTTACAACCGGCGCAATAAGCGGCTATACTTTTGCAGCTACAACCGGAACCTTTACACAGGTTAGCGGAGCAGCTACGCCAGTGACAGCAGTTCAGCAGGATGATGCTATTAGTGGTGCTTTGGGTATTGGATTTACATTCAATTACGGAGGCACAAACTATACGCAATTTAAAATGAGCTCTAATGGCTTCATGACTTTGAATACCGGAGCCAGCGATACTGCCACCAACAATTTGTCTTCTGTAGCTGCGGCTGCAAGACCAATTATTGCACCATTATGGGATGATTTGGATGGAAGCGCCACAGGCGGATCTACCGCATCCTATGAGGTTACTGGTAGTGCACCAAACAGGGTGCTTACCGTAGAGTGGAGAAACTACGAATGGAATTACCAATCGACTACTCCGGTAATTAGCTTCCAGGCGAAATTGTATGAATCTACCAACCTGATCGAATTTGCTTACAGATCGGAAACAGGTGCTTACAGCGCAGGAACTACTGGAGGAGCATCAATTGGAATTTCATCACCAACGGCATCAGGTTCAGGAAATTATTTAAGCCTGAGCAGTGTTGCTGCCCCTGCAGTAAGTAGTACTACGTCAACCAATAGTTTGACTACTAAACCTGCTACAGGAACAGTTTACAGATTTACACCGAGTGGTGCGCCAACGTTTACTTATGCATGGACTTCCGTTCCTGCAGGGTTTACGTCAAGTATAGCCAATCCTACTGTTAATCCTACCGTAAACACGACCTATAACGTTGTGGTTTCAGGTGGAGGTTGCGATGGAAATGCTTCGGTTACAATCAATACGGTTTCTGGTGCAGCGATTACTTCGCAACCAGTTTTGCAAACGGTTTGTCAGGGATTCCCGGCTTCTTTCAGCGTAACAGCTACCGGACCAAGCCTTACTTACCAATGGCGCAGAAATGGAACGCCAGTAGCGCTTGCAACAGCTTCAACCCTGAACATTGTAGCAACTACGCTTGCTGATGCAGGTAGCTATGATGTTGTGATAACTCCTTTATGTGGTAGTCCGGTTACCTCTGATGCGGTAGCACTTACTGTAAATGCGCTTCCTGTAATTGTTACTCAGCCAGCAGCACCAGCTGCAGTATGTGCAACAGCAGGTACAGCAACGATCAGTGTGAATGCAACAGGTACTGCAACTTACCAATGGAGAAGAAATGGTGTTAACTTAAGCAATGTGGCTCCATTCAGTGGAACTACCAGCGCTACGTTGACCATCACGAATCCGGCAGAATCTGATGCAGGTACTTTTGACGTTGTGCTTACAAGCAGTGCAAGTTGTACAACGACTTCAAATGGAGTGTCATTAAATGTGAACCCAGCGCCAGCTGTAACGACAAGTGCTACTATCTGTCAAGGCGGTTCGGCAACACTTACTGCAACGGTTAACTGTACAGGATTTGTAAATTCAGGGACTACTATTAGTGGTGCATGGACTGCAGCTACTGACCCAGTTGCTTTGCGTCCTGCAACATCGATTACCGATACTGCTACTTGCGGTTTTGATGCAGCGATCACCAGAAACTATGTTGCTACTCCTTTCCAGGTTACAACTACTGGTGCTTACACACTCGAAATGAACGACAACAGTGCTTATGATGGCATGGCCTATATCACGACCGGTGCATTTGTACCGGGTAACTGTTCAGGCGGTGGTACATGGGTCAAAGGAGATGATGACAGTGGTGTTATCGATAATGAGCCAAAAATAACTGCTACGCTTACTGCGGGTGTTACTTACACGTTGGTTTCTACGACATGGAGTACAACTAGCGGTACTGTTAGTGGTGCATTTACATGGACCGTCACTCCTCCTGCAGGTGGACAAGTTAAATTGTTCGGAACAGGAAATGTTGAATGGTATACTGCTTCAACAGGAGGTACTGCAATTGCTACCGGAACTCCATTCAACCCGGTTGGTGTTGCTGGTTCTGGTTTAGCAAATACCAATACTGCAGGTACAACAACATACTATGCGGCATGTTCTAACAACAATACCTGCCGTACAGCAGCAACATTCACGATCAATGCAAACGTGACCTATTATGCGGATGCGGATTTTGATGGATACGGAAACCCTGCGGTTTCTGTCACAAACTGTACTGGACAGCCTGCGGGTTATGTTACCAACAATACAGATTGTAATGATGCTGTTGGTGCAATCAACCCTGGCCATGCCGAGGTATTGTACAATGGTGTAGATGACAACTGCGACGGAAACCTTGATGAAGGAAACCTATTGACTACTTCATTATTGTCTTCTGACTGTAACTCAACGTTGGCAGCTATCGGTTCGCTGGTAGGTATCCAGACGATTGCTCCGGCAGCTACCATCACAGGATGGAGAGTCCGTGCAACCAATGGTGCGCAGGTACAAGTAATAGAAATAAATGTTCCTCACTTTACGATGCAGCAATTTCCTTCTTATGCTTATGCCACGACCTATACGATCGATATCCAGTTGCAGAGAAATGGTGTTTGGTTAGGCTATTATGGCCCGACTTGCCAGATTTCAACTCCTGCAATCCTTTCAGAAGGCGGAGCTGCCCAGGTATCGCCATCACAATGTGGTATCACTTTGCCTAAGATCAATACTTTGATCGCCACTACAAGTTTGGCTGGTGTTACCGGATACCGTTTCCGTGTAACGAACCTTACCGATCCTTTGGGACCAAATGCAGTCCAGACCATCGACCGTACGCAAAACTGGTTCAGCCTCCAGATGCTGACCCGTTACAACTACGGAACGACCTACAGGATTGAGGTTTCTGTTAAATCAGGAACTGGTGCCTTCGGAGGTTTCGGATCACCATGTGAGGTTTCCTCGCCACCTGCACCTGCATTGGTGAACTGTGGCGGTGTTGTTGCCACAGGAACAACTAATGTTGTAGCAACAAGTTTACCTGGTGCTACACAATACAGATTCCAGATCACAAGAGTGTCAGACAATGCTTCTTCTACAATTGACAGGAATGCGAATTTCTTCACATTCAATGCTGTTCCGGCCGCTACATTTGCTCCGGGCGTATTGTTTGCAGTAAGGGTTGCCGTCATGACAACAGGAACATGGTCTCCATTCGGGGATGCCTGTGAGATCACTTCTCCGGGAACTGCAGCAAGGTTTACACCGACTGCACCAACGGCTTCATCAGAATTTAAAGCTACGGCTTATCCAAACCCATTTGCATCCGAATTCGCAATTGATGTGACCACATCAAGCGATGAGAATGTCCAGGTTAAGGTTTACGATATGCTTGGCAAACTGATCGAATCAAGGGAAGTCAAGGTAAGCGAACTGAATACTGAAAAAGCAGGACAACAATATCCATCGGGAGTTTACAACGTCATTGTAAGCCAGGGCGGTATCGTGAAAACACTTCGTGTGATCAAAAGATAACCATTGATTTATTAAAGACGGAATTTTAAATGTCCGTTAAGATTGAAAACCTTTCTCAAGAAATTGAGAAGGGTTTTCTTTTTTTAGGTGCTTTTGTGACCGCTCAAAAAATCAATAGTGAACAACAATGATGAAAAAAAATCCATCCGGAAGGGGGATTTTTTTTTTGGAGCAAAAACCCGGCTAAAACAGAATAGTTGAAATGCATATTTACGGGGTTAAAGCGCTAGGGTACAGCGGTTAAACGAATTTTAACGTTCTTTGTCGACTATTTTTTTTAAAGCGCTTTTTACGAGCGTACTTTACAGCTGATTCCCTACTCACAGCGCGTAGTTCAATGAAAGTTTATCCAAAATTAATAACCAATGAATATGAAAATGAAAACTACATTAATCAAAAACAAAAGATTTTTAGGTGGCTTATTGCTTTCGAAAAATCACGAACAAAATTTTCAAAAATCGAAAATTTTACTGTTTGCATTGCTGTTAGCAAATCTACTGCTCAGCAATAGTTCTTTTGGACAAATTGCCTTAAGAGCTTCATCAACAAACACAACTACTTCAACTTCACTGGCTATTACAAAGCCTGCGGGGCTTGTAGTAGGTGATGTAATGCTTGCAAATATTATGCAGAGCGGAACGGATAATTCAGCTTTTAACGATGCCACAAGTTCGGGATGGACTATAGTCGCGGGAAGTAATATGAATCCTTCGGGCAATATTAGGTTTCGGGGTACCATATTATACAAGATTGCCGTCGCTGCCGATGTAAGCGCCACCAACTTTACATTTGCATTAGACGGGGATTCAGACGACGGGCAGGGTGGTATTTCTGCTTTTTCAGGAGTAGATATCGCAGGAGGTGTAAATGATGCGGGTGTTGCCGGAGGGCCATTCGACATTGACCCGGGTAACGCTTTTACAAATATCGCAGCCGATTCACAACTGAATGCTACAGCCATCAGTACGGTATCTACAAACACAGGTATCGTTTTCTTTGGTATGTTGGCCAACAATACAAACGGTGGCACTGTAGCAATGACAAACCCTGCAAGCTTGCTGGAATTGTACGATGAAGATTTCGATGCGACCCAGGATTCAGGAATCATTTCAGCATGGGGTTTAAAAGCAACCACCGGCTCAACCGGAGCAGCTTCATCAAATTTAGGCGCTTCAACAACCAATGGTGCTTTATTGATTGCACTTAAAAGATTTAACGGAACAATTACAACAGGAACAGTAACCGGTCCAATATGCGCCGGAAGCAACGTTTCTGTGCCTTATACGATTACAGGAACTTACGCAACAGGTAATGTGTTTACCGCACAACTTTCCAGTTCCTCAGGAAGTTTTACGACACCAACTAACATTGGAACGGTGACTTCAACCGCAGCCGGATCTATTACAGCCACCATTCCTGCCCTGCAAGGTGCCGGAACAGGATATAGAATAAGGGTAGTTTCTAACTTTCCACCAGCTACTGGTTCAGATAATGGAACAAACTTGACGATTGTAGCTCCGGCTACTGCAGCAGCAGGATCGGCTTTTAATGCTTGTGCAACTGCTACGAATATACCAATTACGACAGGAGCATCTTCTGCAAATGGTACGGTTTTATGGACTTCAAACGGCACAGGTACGATTGCCAACGCCACTTCAATCAGTACTGCAACTTATACACCAGGTGTAGGCGAAGCGGCAACCGTAACTTTTACATTAACGGTTACAGGAAATACACCATGTGGTAATGCGACCTCCAATAAAATAATGACTTTGGTTCAGCCGCCAACAGCTTCTGCTGGAGGAAGTGCTGCTATTTGTACCAACCAGACCGTAACTTTGGGTGTGGGCGAAGCTAGTGCTTCTAACGGAACTATCGCCTGGACAGAAACCGGCGCAGGATCTATCACAGCCGGAGCTGCGACACTTACGCCAACCTATACGCCTGCCGCGGGCGATGCTGGAAACGCAGTCCAATTAACCATGACAGTAACCAATGCAACATGTGGTTCTGCACAAGCTTTCTATACGGTCAATGTTACTGGTGCGCCAACAGCTGTTGCCGGAACGAATATTACGATGTGTACGAACGCTGGAGCTACGAATATCACAACGGGTTCGACCGCAACAAACAATGCGGGTATAAACTGGACTTCAAATGGTGCAGGAACCATTGCGAATGCAAATTCTTTGACTTTGGCTACTTATACGCCAGGCGTGGGTGAAGTTGGAAATGTAACATTAACTTTAACTGCAACAGGCAATGGCCCTTGTGCTAATGCCAGCTCAAATAAAACACTGATCATCAATCCGATTCCTGTAACTACAGGTGTTGTGATTTGTCAGGGACAACCAAGTGCCGCAATGACTTCTTCAACAGTTTGCGCGTCATTGCCTCCGGTAACCACGTCCGCATTATTTTCATCTGTCGCAGTAAATTCTGGTACGGGAACAGCATGGGTGAATACAGCGAATGTGTTTTCTAACAACAGCGTTAATACGACGGTACAGGGTGCTACGGGTGCCATACTTTCACAAACGCTCAATACTACCGGATATGGTTTTGCCATTCCGGCCAATGCAACAATTACCGGATTTCAGGCCAGTATTGCGCGAAACAGAAGCGGTTCGGCTTTAGCCGGAGAAGTACAGGATACTTCACTGAGATTGCTTAAGGCAGGATCACCAACAGGCGATAATAAAGGGGCAACTTCAACAAACTGGCCAACAACCAAAACAGCGGCAGATTATGGAGGAACAGGCGATCTTTGGGGTGTCACCTGGACACCGGCAGAGGTTAATGCATCCAATTTTGGAGCGGCGTTCGCCATCGACATTTCTGCAGGAATTATCGGAAGCAGGGTAGCAAATGTAGATTATATTACTATTGCCGTTACCTACACACTTCCGGGCGACCTTAACTGGTATACAGTTTCTTCTGGCGGTACGTCCATCGGATCGGGTTCTTCATTCAATCCGGTAGGTGTTTTGAATTCAGGTTTGGCAGATACGAATACGCCGACTGTAGTTACTTATTATGCAGAATGCTCGTCTGTAGCAGGATGCCGTACACCAACGACTTATACAATCAACGCATTACCTACGGTAACTTTTACAGGATTGGCAGCCTCTTATTGCGAAAATGCCACATCGGTTTTGCTCACTGGTAACCACGCGCCATCCGGAACATTCGCCGGAGCCGGGATTACTGACAATGCCAACGGAACCGCAACTTTTGACCCTGTAACAGCAGGTGTCGGACCACATCCGATAACATATACTTATACCGATGGGAACAGTTGCCCTAACAGCGACATTCAAAATGTAGCTGTAAACGCAAACGTCACTTATTATCAGGATGCCGATAGCGACGGATTTGGTAACCCTGCCGTTTCTCAGGTAACCTGTACAGGAGCGCCTGTCGGTTATGTAGCCAACAATACGGATTGTAATGATGGAGATTTTGCGATACATACGACTTTCCCATTCTATGCTGATGTTGATGGCGATACATTCGGAGCCGGAAGCTTAACGCCGGTTTGTGCTGTGGATGCGCTTACGCCTCCTGCAGGATATTCATTGGACGGAACCGATTGCAATGACAATGACAATACTGTTCATGCCACTTTCCCATTCTATGCTGATGCCGATGGCGATACATTCGGAGCCGGAAGCTTAACACCGGTTTGTGCTGTGGATGCGCTTACGCCTCCTGCAGGATATTCATTGGACGGAACCGATTGTGATGACAGCGACAATAACATACACGAGACTTTCTCATTCTATGTTGATGCCGACGGCGATACCTTTGGAGCCGGAAGCTTAACGCCTGTCTGTGCTGTGGATGCGCTTTCGCCTCCTGCAGGATATTCAACAAACGACACAGACTGTAACGATGCGGATGCGGCGGTTTACCAAAACGGATCATTTTTCGTAGATGCCGACAGCGATGGCTATTCAAGCGGCGCAACAGCAATCGTATGTTATGGAGCAACAACACCTTCAGGCTACCTGGTTTCAAATACGACACTTGATTGTGATGATAACATTTTCGCTATTAATCCGGGCCATGTGGAAGTATTGTTTAATGGTGTGGATGACAATTGCGATGGAAACTTTGATGAGGGCAACCAGATTACGACTTCCTTATTGGCGTCTGACTGTAACTCAACACTGGCCTCCATCGGTTCATTGGTTGGGATCCAGACATTGGCTCCGGGTTTAGCATACACAGGATGGAGAATCCGCGCAACAAATGGTGCGCAGGTACAAGTTATCGAGAAAAATGTTCCGCATTTCACCATGATGGAATTCCCTTCTTATGCTTATGCGACGACTTATACGATCGATATCCAATTGCAGAGAAATGGCGTGTGGCTAGGCTATTATGGCCCGACTTGCCAAATCTCAACGCCAGCCGTATTGGCTGAGGGCGGAGCGGCATCGGTATCGCCATCACAGTGCGGAATCGTCCTGCCTAAGATCAATACTTTGATAGCGACTACAAGTTTGGCTGGTGTTTCCGGATACCGTTTCCGTGTGACGAACCTTACCGATCCGTCAGGACCAAATGCGGTCCAGACCATCGACCGTACGCAAAACTGGTTCAGCCTGCAGATGCTGACGCGTTACAACTACGGAACGACCTACAGGATCGAGGTTTCTGTTAAATCAGGGACCGGCGCATTCGGAGGTTTCGGGTCACCATGTGAGGTTTCCTCGCCACCTGCACCTTCACTGGTGAACTGTGGCGGTGTTGTTGCCAGCGAAACGGCTTATATTGCTGCGACAAGCCTGGCAGGTGTTACACAATACCGATTCCAGATCACCAGACAATCGGATTTGGCTTCGGCTACGATTGACAAGAACGTGAATTACTTCACCTTCAAATCGGTCCCGCCAGCGGTATCGTCTCCTGGCGTATTGTATACGGTTAGGGTTGCGGTGATGTCGGCAGGAACATGGTCTCCTTTCGGGGATGCCTGTGAGATCACTTCTCCGGGGACGGCTGCAAGGTTTATATCGACTGTGCCAACGACAGCATTTAAAGCTGCGGTTTATCCAAATCCATTTACATCCGAATTCGCCATTGGTGTAACCACATCAAGCGATGAAAATGTTCAGGTGAAAGTTTACGATATGCTTGGCAAACTGATCGAATCAAGGGAAGTCAAGGTATCCGAACTGGATGCACAGAAAGTGGGCGACAGATATCCATCGGGAGTTTACAACGTGATTGTAAGCCAGGGCGGTATCGTGAAAACACTTCGGGTGATCAAAAGATAACCATATTTTTATAATAAAAAGCCTCCTAATTTGGAGGCTTTTGTTTTTCTGACAATGACAAACAAAAAAAAGCCTCTCCGTTTGGAAAGGCTTTTTATATTTATAAAGCGTCAGGCTCTTTTTTTATTCTTATTTAGGGTATACACTGCGAAAAGAATTCCAACAACCAATAGCCAGATGATCTTACTATTTATAGGCGTTGCAGGTGGATCGTCACCTTCAAGTCCGCCCGTATCGTCATCGTCACCAGGTTGTGCAAACATGATAAAATCAGACAAGAGGAAAAATCCCAGCAGGTAAAACTTCAGTAAATTCTGTTTCATTTTGAGTATAATTGGCTGTAAAGATAACAATCATTTTCTAAAAGCAAAAAAACAATTCCTTTTTTTAGAAAAAATATGTTTTTATAACCTATTGATAATACGATGATAATCAATAAAAGTGCGCAATATGTGAATTAATCAAACTCGGAAGTGAAGAATAATTTCACATTCGGATACTTGCTTTGTGTCATCTGGATCGTAAAATCCGAATCGGCCAGAAAAACCAGTTGCCCGTATTTGTCAATCGCCAGAAACTTCTGCTTGATCCGCTTAAACTCTTTAAATTCCTCGCTTTTTGCATCGTCAGGCTTTACCCAGCAGGCTTTGTGCACCGGAAAATTCTCATAAGTGCATTTCGCGCCATACTCGTGCTCGAGACGGTATTGGATCACCTCATACTGTAACGCACCGACGGTCCCGATAACTTTCCTGTTGTTCATCTCCAATGTAAAAAGCTGTGCAACACCTTCGTCCATCAACTGATCGATTCCTTTGTCGAGCTGTTTGGCTTTCATCGGATCGGCATTATTGATGTAACGGAAATGCTCGGGCGAGAAACTCGGGATTCCCTTGAAACTCATAATTTCGCCTTCGGTCAATGTGTCGCCGATCTTGAAATTTCCGGTATCGTGCAATCCGACAATATCGCCCGGATAAGAGATATCGACGATTTCTTTTTTCTCGGCGAAGAACGCATTCGGGCTCGAGAATTTGAGGTTTTTATTCTGGCGTACATGCAGATAAGGCTTATTACGTTCGAAAGTTCCCGAAACGATTTTGACGAATGCCAGCCTGTCGCGGTGTTTCGGATCCATATTGGCGTGAATCTTAAATACAAATCCCGACATTTTCTCTTCTTCGGGTCTGACCAAACGGGTTTCCGATTCCTTCGGACGCGGCGATGGCGCAATCTCAACAAAACAGTCGAGCAATTCGCGCACCCCGAAATTATTTAAGGCCGAACCGAAAAAGACGGGCTGCAAAGTTCCGTCCAGATATTCATCGCGGTTAAATTTCGGATAGACTTCATCAATCAGCTCCAATTCTTCGCGTAGCCGGTCCGCAGGTTTCTGCCCGATTATTTTTTCGAGTTCCGGATTTTGCACATCCGAAAAGGCAATCGTTTCCTCTATATTTTTTCGGCTGTCTCCGCTGAACAGGTTGATATTTTGCTCCCAAAGGTTGTAAATGCCCTGGAAATCATAGCCCATTCCGATCGGGAAACTCAGCGGCGTGACATGCAAGCCTAATTTCTGTTCCACTTCATCCATCAAATCGAAAGCGTCTTTTCCTTCGCGGTCGAGCTTGTTGATGAAAACAATCATAGGAATGTTGCGCATCCGGCAAACGGCAACGAGTTTTTCGGTCTGTTCCTCGACTCCTTTTGCAACGTCGATTACAACAATAACACTGTCTACGGCGGTCAGGGTGCGGAAAGTGTCTTCGGCAAAATCCTTGTGGCCGGGTGTATCAAGGATGTTGATTTTCTTGTCCTTATAATTGAATGCCAAAACCGAAGTGGAAACCGAGATTCCCCTTTGGCGCTCAATTTCCATGAAATCGGAAGTCGCGCCTTTCTTGATCTTGTTGTTCTTTACGGCCCCGGCTTCCTGGATCGCACCCCCGAAAAGCAGTAATTTCTCGGTCAAAGTCGTCTTTCCGGCATCGGGATGCGAGATGATTCCGAACGTTCGGCGGCGTAATATTTCTTTTAAAAAACTCATAATTTCTGTAAATGGACTGCAAAAATACTATTTATTCAACAAATAAATCACGCTTTGCGGAAAACCCGTTTTTTTAAGGCTTCAGAACTGAAAATTGTCGTAATATTGGGCGCTTATAATTTTTTGTTAATAGTATTGGCTATACTTGTTTAATGAAGTCGAATTGTTATTTTTGTTGGCTGTAATTGAAACAAGTACAACCAAACCAAAACCTCTTTTTTTAAAATTTATTAATTAAACTGAAATTTAAAATAATGAAAATGAAACAATTGTTGTTCGGATTATTACTTTCCTTAAATTTAATGGGTTATGCACAAACTAAAAAGGAAGTTTTATTTACAATTGATAATAAACCATACTACACAGACGAATTCGCAAGGGTTTACAACAAGAATCTTGATTTGGTAAAAGACGAATCGCAGAAAGATCTAACCCAATACCTCGAACTTTTCATCGGTTACAAACTCAAAATCAACAAAGCAAACAAATTGGGTTTGCAGAATGGCGAGAGTTATAAAAATGAACTGAAGTCATACCGGACGCAGCTTTCCAAAAATTACGTGACCGATTCCAAAGTCACCAAAGAACTGGTTGAAGAAGGTTACCAGCGTTCACTGAAAGAAATCAAGGCGTCGCACATCCTGATTACGGTTGATGAAAATGCTTCTCCGGAAGATACTTTAAAAGCCTTAAACAAAATCAAGGAAATTCGCCAAAGGGCAGTTAGCGGAGAAGATTTCGGGAAACTGGCAGTTGAATTCTCACAAGATCCGTCGGCTAAGGAAAACAAAGGCGACCTCGGTTATTTCTCTTCTTTCCGAATGGTCTATGCTTTCGAATCGGCCGCATACAAAACCCCGAAAGGGAAAATCTCAAACCCGATCAGGACCCGTTTCGGGTACCACATCATTAAGGTAGACGATGTTCGCGACAACAGGGGCGAAGTGCTGGTTTCGCACATCATGATCCTGAATCCGAAGGACGATGCGGATAAAGACAAAGCAAAAACGACCATCAACGACATCTATAAAAAACTACAGCAGGGCGAAAGCTTTGAGGATCTTGCCAAGCAATTTTCTGAAGACAAATCTTCGTCTTCAAAAGGCGGCCAGCTCAATCGTTTCGGTTCGGGGCAACTTAGCTCTGAGGAATTTGAGAATGTGGCTTTCGGCCTGACCAAAGAGCATCCGGTTTCGGAGCCTTTCCAAAGTAAATTCGGATGGCATATCGTAAAGCTGATCGACAAATATCCGGTGAAGACTTTCGACGAAATGAAATCGGAATTGGAGAACAAAGTGGGTAAAGACGACCGTTCGCGCCTCATCACCAATTCGCTCAACGAAAAACTGAGAAAGGAATTCCCGATCAAAAGGAACGATAAATTGTATGCTTCGCTTTCCAAAGCCGTCACCAACGATTTCTATGAAAACAAATGGGATTTGCCTAAAGACACCAAGCCATTCGACGGGAAACTGTTCTCGATCAAAGACAAAACGGTTACAGGAACCGACTTCCTGAACTACGTCAAATTACAGCAAAAAGCCGGAAGCGGCATCAAACCCGTAAATAAACTGGTCGATAATTTATACCAGCAATTCATCGACGACCAATTGAACGCGTATTACACAGACAATCTTGAAAATGAGTTTCCTGAATTCGCAAATGTCATGGAAGAATACCGCGACGGATTGCTGCTTTTCGATTTGATGGAAAAAGAAATCTGGGATAAATCCAAAACAGATACGATCGGACTCAAGAATTTCTACGAAACGCGCAAGATGAATTATATGTGGAAAAACCGCGTGGATGTGATTATCGCGTCTTCCACAAACCAGGACGTGATCAAGAAAGCGCAGAAAATGCTCAAGCAAAACACTACGCCGGACAAAATCAAGGAAGCGCTCAACACGAAAGAAAAAGTTGCCATTATGACGAATGTCGGGGTTTTTGAAGAAGGCAATGACGCTTTGCCGAAGAACCTCAAATTCGAAACCGGCGTTTCAGAAATCACCAAAGACGGCGAATATTATTTTGTGACGAAAGTCAATAAGGTGATGCCGGCCGGTGTCAAAACCTTAGAAGAATGCAAAGGGAAATGCATCAATGATTACCAGCAATATCTCGAGCAGCGATGGGTTGACGATTTGAAAAAGGAATTCACGGTAAAAACCAATCCTGAAGTGTTTGAAAAGGTCAAAAAGGAACTCAAAAAATAATGAACAGGCTGCCTTATATAGGATTGTGCCTTTTATTTTTCTCCTGTAACTACTTCAAACCGGAAGCAAAGCCGCAGGCCATAGCAAGAGTAAACGACACCTATTTATATAGGGATGAGATAAAGGATTTGGTTCCGAAAGGGACTTCTAAGGAAGACAGCGTCATGATGGTGCGCAGTTTCATCGACCGATGGGCATCGCAGAAATTATTGATCAACGCTGCCGAAGTCAATCTGGGTGACGATATGAAAGCGGGGTTTGACAAATTGATCAAACAATATAAAATCGATTTGTATACCAGGGCTTATCTGGATGAAATCGTAAAGCGAACCGTAGATACGGTCATTTCAGAGGAAGCGCTCAAAAGCTATTACGATGAGAATAAGGAGAATTTCAGGACCAACGGGACTTTAGTCAGATTGCGCTACGTGAACCTGCTCAAGGACAACCCGAAATTCGAGACCATAAAAAGCAAGTTCTTCGATTATCGCAAATCGGACAGGAAATTTTGGGATACGTATGCGCTGCAGTTCAAAAGCTTCGCATTCAACGATACGGTTTGGGTCGATATGAACCAGGTTTACAGCAAACTGCCGTTTATCAACCCGGACAATCGCGACGAGTACATGCGGTCTGGAAAAAGCATCCAGCATGCCGATTCGCTCGATATGTATTTCGTAAAAATCACCAATGTGATCGATAAGAACCAGATTGGCCCGTTTGAATACCTGAAGCCGACGCTACGGGAAGTTTTATTAAATAAAAGAAAGTTAGAATTAATTAAGAAATTTGAAAAGGAAATCACTGATGATGCCATTAAAGACCAAAAGTATGAGATTTATAAATAAGAGAATGGTGCTTGCATTTTGCCTTTTCGCATTCGGGATAACCGGTGTCGTCAACGCGCAGGAAGTGATAAAAGATACCGTTGCGCCGCCGAAACCTGAGAAAATCGTGCGCAGCAACATGCGTCAGAAGATTGACGGTGTTATCGCTACTGTGGGCGATTATAATATTCTCGATTCGGATATCGATAAATCTTTCCTCGAAATCACAAGCCAGGGCGGCTCTGTTGCAGATATTACACGTTGCCAGATGCTCGGAAAATTACTCGAAGACAAATTATATGCGCACCAGGCCATCCAGGACAGTATTGTTGTTACTGACGATGATATCAAAGGCAGGATGGACGAGCAGATCAATTATATGGTCGAACAATTGGGCTCTATGGACAAAGTGGTCAAATATTTCAAGAAAGCCAATGAGGAAGATTTCAGGACCGATTTGCTCGAAATCATTAAACTGCAGCGACTGACTTCAGAAATGCAGAAAAAAATCGTCGACGCAGTAGAAATCACTCCGGAAGAAGTGCGCAATTTCTTCAAGAAAATTCCACAGAACGAACTCCCGGTTTTTGGAGCCGAAATGGAAGTCGCCCAAATCGTCATTATGCCTAAAGTAACCGATGCCGAAAAGCAAAAGGTCATCGACCGTCTCAAGGAATTCAAGAAGGAAGTCCAGGAAGGTTCCAGTTTTGCCACCAAAGCGGTCTTGTATTCACAGGATCCGGGCTCGAGCGCCAATGGCGGTTTCTACAAGATGAACCGCAAAACACCATTCGTAAAGGAATTTAAGGATGTTGCGTTCAGCCTTGGCGAAGGGGAAATTTCAGAGCCATTTGAAACACCTTTCGGTTTCCATATCATTTACGTGGAAAAAATCCGCGGACAGGAAGTGGATCTGAGACACATTCTCCTGACGCCGACAGTTTCCGAGCAATCACTTAAAGACGCCAAAGAAAAAGCCGAACTGATCAAGAAAAAAATAGAAAACAAGGAAATCACTTTCGCAGATGCGGCCAGGACCGAATCGGATGAAAAAGAAACCAAGGCCAATGGCGGCGTACTCGTAAATCCGAAAACACAGGATACACATTTCGAGCTTACCAAAATGGATCCGTCATTATACGCGCAGGTTTCCAATTTAAAAGAAGGCGAGGTATCGGTGCCTTTGATCGATGTAGAGAGCTCGGGCAAGAAAAAATACAAACTCGTGACCGTTACCAACAGGATCAATGAGCATACTGCCGATTATGCCAGGGATTATATCAAAATCAAAGACCTTGCGCTGAAAGAAAAACAACTCAACGCCATCGCCAAATGGTCTGAGGAAAAAATCAAGGAAACATACATTAAAATCAATGGCGAATACAGGGATTGTGCATTCACAAACAACTGGCTCAAGAAATAGTTTACAATTTACGAGATTGGATTTACGATTTTTGAAAACGTAAATCCAACCTCATAAATCCAACTTCAAATATCGTAAATCAAATGTCCGACGTAACCGCAATACAAAATCTGGTTCAGAAGCGAACCGAACTCAAGCAGGAAATCGCCAAGATAATCGTTGGCCAGGACGAAGTCGTCGACCAGATCCTGCTGAGTATTTTCTCAGGCGGGCACGCACTTCTGGTTGGTGTTCCGGGTTTGGCGAAGACCTTAATGGTCAATACGATTGCACAGGCTTTAGGATTGGATTTCAAACGCATCCAGTTTACACCCGATTTAATGCCTTCGGATATTTTGGGAAGTGAAATCCTAGATGAGAACCGGACGTTCAAATTTATCAAAGGGCCGATATTCTCCAACATTATCCTTGCCGACGAGATCAACCGTACGCCGCCTAAAACCCAAGCCGCTTTGCTTGAAGCGATGCAGGAACGCGCGGTGACGATTGCCGGGCACAACTACAAACTCGACTTACCCTATTTCGTATTGGCGACGCAAAACCCGATCGAACAGGAAGGAACCTATCCGTTGCCGGAAGCGCAACTGGACCGTTTCATGTTCTCCATAAAATTAGATTATCCGTCTTTCGCGGAAGAAGTGCAGGTCGTAAAAAGTACAACTTCTGATTATAAACCAACGGTCAATCCATTATTCACCGCGCAGGAAATTATCGATTTCCAACACCTGATCCGTCGGGTTCCGGTTGCCGATAATGTGATTGAATATGCGGTAACTTTGGTCAGCAAGACGCGTCCGGACAATCCGTTATCGAACGATTTTATCAAAAACTATATCGATTGGGGCGCAGGGCCGAGGGCTTCGCAGAACCTGATCCTGGCCGCCAAAGCAAACGCCGCCTTTAACGGAAAGTATTCCCCGGATATTGAAGATGTAAAAGCCGTGGCAACCGGAATCCTGAGACATCGTGTCGTAAAGAATTACAAAGCCGACGCCGAAGGAATCACCATAGAAAAGATCATCGCTTCGTTATACTAAAGAAGTAATCATAAAAATAAAATCCCGACAGATTCATTCTATCGGGATTTTTTTCTTTGTGATCTTTGCGACAAAACTTTGCTGCCTTTGTGGTTAATTCTTCACTCCATTTAGAATGCCATCCAGTTCCTTATCGTAGAAAAACAGGAACATACTGCCCATCATATCCTGTTCCACCGCGGTGGTATTATTGACTTCAAGAACCAATTCATAATGGTGGCTTTTATACAGCCAGACGCCTTCTTCAGAACTGAAAGGCTCTATTTTAGTCAGCCCGATGCTTCCGATATGGTTCGTGATTTTACTCCTGAAAACTGCTTTGTTCGCCGTCTTATCAAATAAAGTGAGCGAAGTCGCAAACGGATGTACGTGTATCGCAGCCGCATGCAATCGTAAGCTGTCGGTGATCTGCAGCTGTTCGTCAATCAAGCTTCTGTAGACTTTTTTTCCGCCCGGAATCACCCAATGTCCCGATAATTTATTGCCATGGCCATCGTCATAACTGTGGTTTTTGGTTTCGACGGGAATGCATTGGTTGGCGCCAGGGTCAAGCGGTTCCTTATACGGATCGTTCTTGTCATACGGCAGCATGATAAAAACCGTTCGGCTCATTAGCGGCTTGGTTGTTTTATTTTCCTTCAGGTATTCAATCGTCACTTCGTGTTTGATGAGGTAATTTGCGTCGGGCAGGTTGTGGTTGAGCGACTGCGTGGTGACGAAAAGCCAGTCGTTGCCTTTCATCGGAACGCCGTAGCCTTTCGGGAAGCTGAAATTCTCGAGTCCATGGGAAAGTGAAGTCATGCGTGGATATTGTTTCCCAATTCTATTAGTCAGGTGGAAATTCGTAAAATAATTCACATCGTTGAAGTCGACGTTCGTATGACAGATAAAATCATTGGAAATCGGTTTTCGCGTCTTCGAATCCAAAGCCTTCACATGAAAACCCGTAATCCACAGCAAAGTAGAATCCTGCGAAAGCTGCACATAATTGGACGCTTTCGGGCCTTCCATCGATTTGTAAATCCCATCAATCAGGAACGCTGGCGAAATCATCTTGTATTCCTGTTTCTCATTGTCTACAATCCATTGGTTGTCGACCAGACCGGTTTTCAGGAGAAACGTCGTCTTGATAATCGCCTTGTGCCGGTTCGGAAGCAGGTTATACCAGATCACGCCGCCAATAATAACGAGCAGAATAAATGCTGCTGAAAATTTATATATCTTTGATTTCCTCATAACCCTGCAAAAATACACATTTTGATGATTGACAATCAGTTGAAGGAAAAGAATAAAATTTTCGGGCTCGATCTGATGCGCGTGATGGCTATTCTGCTGGTGTTGTCGGCGCATACTTTGTGGATTTACCACAACTACAGTAATTTGCTGACGAAAGCGGTTAATTTTTCAGGATTTATTGGTGTGGAGCTTTTTTTTGTACTGAGCGGTTTCCTGATTGGAAAATCTTTATTCCGGCTGTTCATCAATCCGGATTACAATTACCATTCGGCTTCGATTTTCCTTAGAAGACGCTGGTTCCGGATTATGCCGAATTATTTATTTGTGCTGATCCTCAACATTACCGTTTTCAGTTTTCTGGGCTACCAAATCCGGCAGCCTTGGAAATATTTTGTTTTCCTGCAGAATTTTGCCCATCCGATGCTGCCGTTTTTTCCGGAATCGTGGAGCATGTCGATAAAGGAAATTCCGTATTTCATTTTGCCGTTTGTATTTCTGGCCTTGGCGAAATTCGGAAAATCGGCCAACAGGAATCGGCTGTTTCTTTTCACTATATTAACTTTCATTGCTTTCATTGTCATTGCGAAATTTGAATACCATTTGCACATTAATTACCACACGTTGCCGCAATGGAATGTTTCGCTGCGGTCGGTGGCACTTTACCGGATGGATTCGGTGTTGATTGGGATTCTGGCGAGTTGGATTCAGTACAATTACCTGGAGTTTTGGATAAAAAGCGCAAAGGTCGCTGCGGTTTTCGGTTTGATGATCCTGGCGATGCTGGCCATTTTAGTCGGATTTGTAAAACTGACGATTCAGGATTATCCTTTTTTCTGGAACATTTTATTCCTGCCGTCGATCTCAATCGCTGCGGCTTTATTGCTGCCGGCGTTTTCGGAATGGAAATCAGGCCCTGATAAATTCCGCAACCCGATACAGTTTTTAGGCGCCATTTCCTACTCGGTTTACCTGCTTCATTACAGTTTCATTTTATACCTGATGAAATATTTTATCGATACCGATACCTTTAATTTGTGGCAACTGCATGTTTTTACATTGGCTTATCTGCTGATCACATTTGTGCTGAGCTATTGCCTGTATACCTTTTTCGAAAAACCGCTCATGAAAATAAGAGAGCAAAAAATATAATTATGGAACAACACAACAGGATTTTCGGATTGGATCTTTTCCGCGCGGCAGCGATTTTTATGGTCGTCATTGCCAATTCCCTTTACCTTTTTCAAATGCAGATTACAAGTATCGGCCAATTCGCAGCCATCACGGGCTTTCTCGGGCTCGAGATGTTTTTCGTACTCAGTGGCTATATGTTGGGGAAATATTTTTATCCGGTTTTTATGGAACCTGGTTTCGGATGGAAAAATGCTGGCGGGTTCCTGAAGAGAAAGCTGTTGCCGATTTTTATCCTGTATCTGTTAGTGGTCATTATGAATTACATCATCGCCTGGTTTGCCGATTATCCGGTAAATGACGGTTGGAAATATTTTCTGCTGATCCAGAACTTCTCCAAACCAATCCCGATGTTTTTTCCCGAATCCTGGGGTTTGCCGGTAATCATTTTTGGGGTATTGATGTTTGTTTTATTGCTGTCCGGACTGTCGAAAATCATCAGCCAGAAACAGAAGCAAGCGGTTTTTCCAATTGCAACTATCGGATTGATACTCGTTTTTATCTGGACCAAATGGCTCTACAACGACACGACTGCAAATACCAATGTGAACCAATGGGAAGTCTCGCTGCGAACCGTTGCGATTTATCGTTTCGACTCGGTTTTTATCGGCGTGCTGATCAGTTGGCTGTTTCACCCCGACGGCACTTTCTGCAAAAAAGCAAAATGGGTGCTGGCGCTTGTGGGCTGCGGCATTGTCGGATTCTTTATCGTTGGAGTGGGTTATTTGCAATTGCTCATCGAAACACATAAAGTATTCTGGAATATCTTTTACCTGCCGCTCGCTTCAATCGGGCTTGGCTGTTTCCTGCCGCTGTTATCGCAATGGGAATCGGCTGCCGTATTTTTGCAAAAGCCAATCCGCTTTTTGAGCCGAATTTCATACAGCGTTTTTCTTTTGCATTTCAGTGTGTTATTGCTAACGGAAGAATTCCTGTTTAACTTAAATAGTTCCGGCACAAAACTGGTTGTCCTGAGCCTTATTTATGTTTTGTTTGCCTTTCTCAGCGGAACAATTTTGTATTATCTGGCCGAAAAGCCAATGCGCAAAAGGTTCGGGCAGTTAATTTAGAAAGTTTCTATTCAAAAAATCAGTTCTTGGATATTTTGCAGAATTCCGAATTTGGCAAAAAAAGAACCTTAAATTAACAATTAGACAAAATTTTAATTCAATCTAAAAATTTATTTAAGAATAATCACTTAAAATGATGATTTGGAAATAATAATCCTCTGAATCGTTACTTTTATTAAAAATACTTTAATTTAAAGCGGAATTCCGTAAATTTGCAGTACAAAAACAAAAAAACAAACCTATTCATTATGGCTTTTGACATTGAAATGATTAAAAAAGTGTATGCCAATATGACCACACGAGTTGATGCAGCCCGTGAAATTGTTGGCCGTCCGCTTACACTAACTGAAAAGATTTTATACAACCACCTTTGGGAAGGAGCGCCTTCCAAAGCGTTCACTAGAGGAAAAGATTATGTCGATTTTGCCCCGGACCGCGTTGCCTGCCAGGATGCCACTGCACAAATGGCGCTTCTACAGTTCATGCACGCCGGAAAACCGAAAGTAGCCGTACCGACAACCGTCCACTGCGATCACCTGATTCAGGCGAAAGTGGATGCGGCGATTGATTTGGCACGTGCCAAGACGCAAAGCAGCGAGGTTTTCGATTTCCTTTCTTCGGTTTCGAATAAATACGGAATCGGTTTCTGGAAACCGGGCGCCGGAATTATCCACCAGGTAGTCCTTGAAAATTACGCCTTCCCGGGCGGAATGATGATCGGTACCGATTCACATACGGTGAATGCCGGAGGTTTGGGAATGGTAGCGATTGGTGTTGGTGGTGCCGATGCCGTAGACGTGATGTCGGGTATGGCATGGGAACTCAAATTTCCTAAATTGATTGGCGTGCACCTCACCGGAAAACTTTCGGGATGGACAGCCCCAAAAGATGTGATCTTAAAAGTGGCCGGAATCCTGACCGTAAAGGGCGGAACCGGAGCTATTGTTGAATATTTCGGTGAAGGCGCAACTTCGATGTCATGCACCGGAAAAGGAACCATCTGTAATATGGGTGCTGAAATCGGGGCGACGACTTCGACTTTCGGTTACGACGATTCGATGGACCGTTACCTGCGTTCGACCGATCGTGCCGATATCGCTGATGAAGCCAACAAAATCAAAGCTTATTTAACCGGAGATGCTGAAGTTTATGCCAATCCGGAACAATATTTCGACCAGGTGATCGAAATCAACCTGACGGAATTGGAGCCTTACCTGAACGGGCCTTTCACACCGGATCTGGCCACGCCGATTTCCAAAATGAAAGAAGAGGCGATCAAAAACGACTGGCCTTTGAAAATCCAGTACGGACTGATCGGATCATGCACGAACTCTTCATATGAAGATATTTCACGTGCAGCTTCTCTTGCCAAACAGGTAAGTGAAAAAAACCTGAAAACAAAATCACACTTTACGATCACTCCGGGTTCGGAACTCGTGAGATATACTATAGAGCGCGACGGCTTCATCGATACTTTCGATAAAATCGGCGCGACCGTTTTTGCCAATGCCTGCGGTCCGTGTATCGGAATGTGGGACAGGGAAGGCGCCGAAAAAGAGGAAAGGAATACCATCGTCCACTCGTTCAACCGCAATTTCTCCAAACGCGCCGACGGTAACCCGAACACTTTAGCTTTTGTAGGCTCGCCTGAATTGGTGACTGCTTTGGCGATAGCCGGGGATTTGTCTTTCAATCCATTGACTGATAAACTCATCAACGAAGATGGGGAAGAAGTGATGCTCGACGAGCCAACCGGAAACGAATTGCCACCAAGAGGATTTGCCGTGGATGACGCAGGTTTCCAGGCACCGGCCGCCGACGGTTCGGGGATTCAGGTGGTTGTGAGCCCGACTTCGGAAAGGCTGCAGCTATTGGCGCCATTCTTACCTTGGGACGAAAAGAATATCATGGGAGCCAAATTGCTGATCAAGGCTTTTGGAAAATGCACCACCGACCACATCTCGATGGCGGGACCATGGCTGCGTTTCCGCGGACACCTCGATAACATTTCAAACAATATGCTGATTGGTGCGATCAACGCATTCAATCAAAAGGCAAATTCTGTAAAAAACCAACTGACCGGCGCTTATGATGCCGTTCCTGCAGTGGCGCGTGCCTATAAAGCGGCCGGAATTCCTTCTGTTGTTGTGGGCGACCACAATTATGGCGAAGGCTCTTCACGCGAACATGCGGCGATGGAGCCACGTTTCCTTGGCGTAAAAGCGGTATTGGTAAAATCGTTTGCGCGTATCCATGAAACGAATTTGAAGAAACAGGGAATGCTGGCGTTGACATTTGCCAATGAAGCGGACTATGATAAGATTAAGGAAGACGACACGATCAACTTCACCAACCTGACTTCTTTTGCGCCGGGTGTGCCGCTGACTTTAGAGTTTGTGCATGCTGACGGGACGACCGATGTCATTATTGCCAATCATACCTATAATGAAGGCCAAGTGGGCTGGTTTGTAGCGGGAAGCGCATTGAATTTGATTGCGGCCGGGAAGGCTTAAATCTTGAATATTTATAAAAAAACTCCCGGGAAACCGGGAGTTTTTTTTGCCTTGTTATAGCCAGTGCAGCCTAAAATTTTATAAAAACAACCTAAATCCAAAAACAGGAAGTTCACCTTGTATAAAATCCAAATCTTCTGATCTTTTAAAACCCAGATTCTCATACATTTTCCAGGCAGTCTGCATTGATTTTGTACTATGGATAATTAACTGGCCATGCTTTTTGTCTTTGGCTTTTTTGATACATTCATTGGTCAGAAGCTTTCCGATACCATAACCTCTGGCCAAAAGATCCACAGCCAACAATCTAAATCCCGAAGCATTTTGCGCTTGGGTAGCAATCCCTCCGGAACCATAATATTGCATATCGCTACTTCTATATATTCATCCGGCCTGGCATTTCGCACGATGTATTGCGGTTTATCCATTAATTCAGTTTGTTTGTGTGGTATTTTCGGTGCGTTCTTTTTTTTTGTTATTGTTTTGTCCAATTTATTATTTGATTTTTGAAACTTTCAAATTTTACAATGTAAAACCCTGAGAATAAAATAATCCAAGTTATAAAAACCAAAAACATTGAAATCAAATTGATCCCATTTTCTTTATTTTCAGAATACGCACACAGAGCTCCGAAAATTATTGTTCCGATAAAATTATATATCAAAGCATTTTTCAAGCTCATTTCAATCATTCCGGTTAAGAAATTCCAGCCAACAAGTTTGTCTTCGATAATTATTTTATTGGGTTCTTTAAATTCAATTTTCACTTGCTGGGCAAGTTCCAACTTTACAAATATTGAATTGTTTTTTTCGGAATAATTGTATCCATATTTATCCAGAAAATTTAATACTTTCTCTTTTTCCATTTTTTCTATTTCTTATTTTGTTTCATTTCGCCAAAATATCGCACAACGTTCCGGAACCAGACCGCGATTTACGGGGTTTGTGACATACTTCTTTCTGCTAATATAAAAAGATTTTGCGAAGGAAAAACACAAGAGCGATGATAGAAATACCAAATCGCGTCTGGTTATGAGCTGTATTCTTGTTTATGTTCAGTTTATATGGATTTCAATAAATATACCTCTTAAGACCCGAATAGATGCAACATTGTCAAAACGCACTATCTGTCTTAAGGAAACTTTTGAAATTTTTCTCCCTAGAACCCTCGCCTTCAGTCTTCCAAATGCGTATAAAAAAATCAGGTTTCTTCTTAACTGTAACTTTTTGGCATTTCTTTTAACAAAAAATTCACGCCAACTGACCTAAAATTCCCACATTTAAAAAAGAAACTGTAAGTGCGATATGTAGGAAAAACGTACGTATACTCAATTTATTCCTACTAAAAGGACCTTTTTCGTGTAGTTTGTCGATTATTTACCTTTTGGCGATTATTTATACCTTTAATCGTATAAATTGCTCCCCTGTTCAAACCGAATCCCCAATAGGTTTACAGACTATGCCACAAACTTTTAAAAATTAGTCCAAATTCTTAACCTACTAATGATTATGAAAAATTACTTCATGATGCTACTCCTATGGGGTTTAGCCGCGCAATCGCAAACGCAGAATTACACTGCAAGTACAGAAATTTTTGCCAATCCGGAACGGGGATTCTACCATTACCGATCATCAGGAGCCAGCGGCTATAGTGCGCTGAGCCAAACCGAACTTACCAATTTCAGGAAGAACGAAAAAGTAACGCTAATCTGGCGTGAATTCAGATTGGATGCTTATAAAACGGGTGTCATCGCACAAACCTACCTCACAAAAATGCAGGCCGATTTTACCGCCTTAAGGGCTGCAGGCGTGAAAGCCATCGTTCGTTTCAACTACACGAATACTGACGGGACCGACGCAAGCAAAGCACAAATCCTTGCACATATCGAACAGCTCAAGCCGATTCTGGCCGCCAATGAAGATGTCATTTCTTCTGTGGAAGCCGGTTTCATCGGAAATTACGGCGAATGGTATGATTCCGATAATTTTGGGAAAGACAACCTGACGACACAAAACAAAGCCGATCGTCTTGCCGTAGGTACCAAAATCATGGAACTCGCACCGCACCGTATGGTGGCCTTCCGGACACCAGTCATTCAGCGCCAGGTTGCAGGAACCGGAACAGTAACAACTGCTACTGCCTACAATGGCAGCATACTGTCACGTGTGGCGGCGCATAACGACTGCTTCCTGTCGAGTTCAGATGACTACGGAACCTATATCAACGCTACGACCGATTATACCTATCTCGAAAACCAGAGCAAATATACTTTTGACGGCGGGGAAACCTGCAGCCTGACTTCGTATTCGGCCTGTGCCAATGCGGTGAGCACGATGAACCGGTTCCATTTCAATTACCTCAATTCCGATTACAACCAGGATGTTACCATGAACTGGCAGTCGAATGGCTGTTTAGATGAAGTAAAGAGAAGGCTGGGCTATCGTTTTGAACTGCAGAACTCGTCGATTGCGAGCAATGTTCTCACTATCAACCTTCAGAATGTTGGTTTTGGGAATGTGATCAACGACCGCAAAGCGTATGTAGTTTGTAAAAATACCACTACGGGTACCGAAATCCCTTTGGCAATTGCAACAAACGTAAGATTGTGGCAGGCCGGTGTGCAAACGAGACTCACACAGAGCCTGACCAGTTTGCCTAATGGGACATATCAATTATACCTCAATATTCCTGATTTGCAGCTGGGTACAAATCCGGTCTATTCGATCAAATGTGCCAATACCGGACTTTGGGATGAAATCAAAGGATACAACAATCTCAACCAGACGGTTACCATCACCGGTGGTGTAGCAGGAACACCAACAACGCCACCAGACACAACACCGACAACGCCGCCAGATACGACTCCGACAACGCCTACACAGCCTGTTGTGATTGTTTTGGTCAACAATTACCTGATCACGGCTTCCAATTTGCCATGTGCGACCAATTATACCGTTGGGGTTTACAATTCAAGCGGCAGGCTCAAATCGACCTCGATGAATATCTCAAACCTCAAAAAAGGAATGTATATCGTGAAGATTACCTGTAACGGGCAGGTATATACGAAGAAAATCTGGAAAGTATAATTTCCTGAATATCCCAATTATAGATTTAAAACTCCTGAGCAATCGGGAGTTTTTTATTTTTGGTTTGGAATGGATTTGCGGCAGCGATATCGATACTTACAATTGCATCAGGTAGCTCGTGAGTTTTTTAATCTTACCGCCCTGCATTTCGAATATATCACAGAAAACCGCATCGAGCATACCGCCGTTTTTAAACGCACAGGTCACAGAACCTTCGGCGATTACAATGTCGTTTTCCTCTATCATTTTGAAGATTTTAATCGCGGGACTTCCGGTAAAATTGTCGTTCTCGATTTCCTTGTCGAACGCAGCCTTGCCTTCGTGGTGATAGGTTCCGGGCATTACCCAAACGACATCATCGGTCAGGCAGTCAAGAATTTTTGCATGATCGCTGGCATTGAAGGCATCCATGTATTGCTGTACGATTTTTTTGTTTGCAGTCATTTTCATTCATTTTTTGGTATTTAAAAATAAGCAAATCCCATGACATTGTCTTCTCTCTTTTCTCTTTTCCGTTTCAACTTTCCAACTTTTTTCTATCTTTAACAACCCGCGGACGAATGCTGTGGGTGAACCAAACCAAAACAACATTATGGAAAACCATGACAACGAAAATTTTAAAAGGGAACTCGGACTATTAGACGGAACCATGCTCGTCGTCGGTTCGATGATCGGCTCGGGTATATTTATCGTCAGTTCCGACATGACCCGGAACGTCGGCTCGGCGGGCTGGCTCATCGCTATGTGGGTAATCACGGGACTGATTACGGTAATCGCCGCGGTCAGTTACGGCGAACTCAGTGCGATGTTCCCAAAAGCGGGCGGACAATATGTGTATCTCAAGGAAGCTTACGGAAAGCTGATCGCATTTTTATACGGCTGGAGTTTTTTCGCCGTCATACAAACCGGTACGATTGCCGCCGTAGGCGTGGCTTTTTCGAAATTTGCTGCGTACCTGTATGAGCCTTTCAGCGATGAGAATATTTTGTTTGCTGCGGGCGCTTTCAAGCTCAATGCGGCGCAATTGGTTTCGATTGTCACGATTATTTTCCTGACGTATCTCAACAGCCGCGGCGTTAAGAACAGTAAAATCCTGCAGACCGTCCTGACGATTATCAAAATCATGTCGCTTTTGGGATTGATTGTCTTTGGGTTTTTACTTGCAGCCAAATCTGAAATCTGGGAAGCCAACTGGGCGCATGCCTGGGAAACGAGAAATTATGTAAAAGATACAGGCGAATGGATTGCCATCGGCGGCTCGACACTCGTTGCCGGAATTGCCGCAGCCATGGTCGGTTCGGTTTTTTCGAGCGATGCCTGGAATGGCGTTACTTTTATCGCCGGGGAAATCAAGAACCCGAAACGCAATGTCGGGCTGAGTTTGTTTTTAGGGACTTTGATTGTCAGCATCATTTATGTTTTGGCCAACCTGATGTATCTTGCCGTAATTCCACTGGATGAAATTGCAACAGCAAAATCCGACAGGGTTGCGGTCGTGGCTTCGCAGTATATTTTTGGCGGCGTGGGCACCTATATTATTGCGGTGATGATTATGATTTCGACTTTTGCGTGCAACAACGGACTCATTATGGCTGGTGCACGTGTCTATTATACGATGGCGAATGACGGATTGTTTTTCAGAAAAGCCGGGCACCTGAATGAAGCCGGGGTTCCGGCCTGGGCTTTGTGGGCGCAATGCCTTTGGGCATCTGCCTTGTGTCTTACCGGAAAATACGGCGACCTGTTGGATTTTGTGGTCATTATCGTGCTGATTTTCTACATCCTTACCATTTACGGAATTTTCAAATTGCGCCGCACGATGCCGGATGCAGAAAGGCCTTATAAAGCTTTCGGATATCCGCTGCTGCCGTTTTTGTATATCGTGCTGGCTTCGGCGCTGTCGGTAGCATTGCTGATCTTTAAGACAAGCACCTGTGGCTGGGGCGTGGCGATTATGCTGGCCGGAATCCCGGTATATTATTTAACGAAACCGAAAGAACAGGTTTAACAACTGCCTAGCCCTGATGAAAGCGGCATCCTTTTTTGCCCGTCGGCTGCACTCGGATGACAGCAATCGCTGTGGCAAAAAAGATTGCTTCGCCAATTCGCTACGCTCGTGTCAGCGGACAGCAGGAATATGCTTCCATAAAAAAAATCCGTTTCGAAAGAGACGGATTTTTATTTTAGGACGTGTTTGGCGAGCATCACGATCTGGCCCAAATGATAGGCGTCGTGCTGGATGATGCCATGGATGTGGTCGGCGTATGTGTGCTCGTTTGCCAGATATATTTTCTCAAGGCTTTCGCCGGGCATGTCTTTTAAGAATGCGAGCCAGGCTTCCTGGGAATCGTGGAGCCTTTTCAGTGTGAGCTGCCAGGCAATATCCGAAGTATCGATGACGTAATTGAAATAATTGTTCTCAGGCGTTTTGATAGCCTTGCCGTTGACGCGCTCGAGCACGTTTTCGCGCCAGCTGATGAGGTGGTTGGTGATTTCCCAGATGGAATTCCAATTCGGGTCGGGTTTGTTTGCGGCCTGCGCTGCGGATAATTCTGCGAGCGTCCCGACAATGGTTACGTCGAGCCACGGATCGCCGGCGTAAAGGTCTTCGAAGAGTTTGCGGATGCGTGTCGTTTCTTTCATAAGGCAAAAGGTTTGTCTTAAAATTAGGAAAAAAAACGAGCGCATTTTTTTTAATGGAGTGAATTTTTTGTAAAATTTAAGAATTGCCGTTTCTGAAATGCGATTTGTATTCGCGATCTTTTTCGGGAGTTTCTTTTATTTGTCAACAAAAACAAATTAAGGGGTTATTTTCAAACATTTTTCCAACAAAAAATCCGTCCTGACTCAGCCGGAACGGATTTTTTTCTGCTATCTTAATTCTGCAATCTAGTAATACGTATAACGCCTTACTTTCGCAATGTATTTCGCCAGGCGAATCACCTGATGGCTGTAGCCGTATTCGTTGTCGTACCAAACATACAGCACGATATTTTTTCCGTCTGCTGAAACAATCGTCGCATTGCTGTCGTAGATCGATGGGGCAGAAGTGCCTACGATATCCGAGGAAACGAGTTCGTTGTTCAAAGAATATTTGATCTGCTCTACCAGTTCGCCTTCCAAAGCATATTGCTTCATGATCGAATTGATTTCTTCTATAGACGTTTCCCTGCCGACTTCGAGGTTCAAAACGACCAAAGAGCCGTTCGGGACAGGAACACGGATCGCATTCGACGTCAGTTTTCCGGCCAAGGAAGGCAATGCTTTCGCCACCGCGCTTCCGGCACCGGTTTCGGTAATGACCATATTGAGGGCTGCCGCTCTTCCGCGACGGTATTTCTTGTGCATGTTGTCTACCAGATTCTGGTCGTTCGTATACGCGTGGATCGTTTCGAGATGGCCTTTTACCACGCCCAATGTATCTTCCACAGCTTTTAAGATCGGTGTGATGGCGTTTGTCGTACACGAAGCTGCTGAGAAAATATTGACTTCATCCGGATTGTGCTCTTTCTGGTTGACGCCGTGAACGATGTTCGGGATGCCTTTTCCCGGCGCAGTCAATAAAACTTTGTCTGTTCCTTTAGAAACCAAATGTCTTTCCAAAGCTTCTTTGGTAGTGAATGCACCGGTATTGTCGATAACCAAAGCATCATCGATACCATATTCCGTGTAATCGATTTCTTCCGGGCCGTTGGCGGTAATAATGTGAACCGTTGTTCCGTTGATGATCAATGCCTGATTTTCCACATCGGCAACCACCGAACCCTGAAAATCACCGTGAATCGAATCGTATCTCAATAATGACGCTCTTTTTTCCAAAGAAACGGCGTCGTTTTTATCTCTTGTTACAATGGCACGCAAGCGCAATTGGGTTCCTTTTCCGGTTTTCGACATTAATTCGCGCGCAAGCAAACGCCCGATTCGCCCGAATCCGTAAAGCACAACGTCTTTGGGTTTGTTGTTCTTGAAATCCTTGGCGTTCTTTAATTTGTCGATTACGAAACCTTTGGCGTCGCTGTATTTGTTGTCCTCTTCATGGAATTCATACGTCAGTTTTCCGATGTCAAGTTTCGCCGGCGGCAAATCCAGGGAAAGGATGGCGCGTGCAATTTCAACAGAATCAAAAACAGAAATCGGCTTGCCCACGAATTCGCCCGCATATTCATGCAGGTTGATGATGTCGCTCACATTGCGGTCGAGAAGCTGATTTCTGAAAAGTACCATTTCGATCGACTTGTCGTACCATAAATCGCTGATGATTTTGATGAATTCAACTCCGGCTCTTCTTCTGTCTGCCTGAAAGGAAACCTCTTTTTCGTACTTAATTGTATTACCCATGGATGAAAATTATAAAATGTTAGTGTTGTTATTTTTTAATTTAACTGCGTTCAGTTCGGCCTCCGGCCTCGGGTGCTGCAAAAGTAAATATTTGAAACAGTTAACGAAAACGATTTCGCTATTTTTTATCAATTTTTTGTCTAAAGGCAAATAAAAAAGCCATCCGCAATGAGATGGCTTTTAAAGAATTTGAATTAACCTTATATAATGATCCTGATCCGCTGCCCGGCTTTGTTAATCATTTCAATGCTAACGCTTTGGTTCTCGTCCTTATTGCTCATGATTTTTGAAACCGTCTCCACATCCGTCGCCTTGACGTTATCGACACTGATGATAATGTTGCCGATAAGTTCGTCGTAATACGGCTTGAGGTTGTCATTGTTGATCTCGCGGATTTTCACACCCGAATCAATCCTGAATTTTTTCTTGTCGGAACCATCGATATTTTCGAGTTCGATGCCTTTGAATTCGGTGCTTACAAATTCGGTTTTGGTCAGCGTAACAGGCAGCACCATATTTTTTCCGTTCCTGAGAAAAGTGACATTGACCTTATCATTAGGGCGTTTCGTATTGATATAAGTCGCGAGTTCAGAATAGGTCGAAATGTTGCTGTTGTCCAGTTTCACGATGATGTCGCCTTTCGCCAAACCGGCTTTTTCGGCGCCTGAATTTTTCGTCACTTTGCTCACATAGAATCCCTGCGTTTCTGCAATGCCGAGTTCTTTGGAAGCCTGGCTGCTGAGTTCGCCGCCTTCAACGCCTAAGATTCCGCGCTGCACGTTTCCGTATTCCATAATATCCTCGATAATTTTTCTCGCGATATTGGAAGGGACGGCAAAAGAATAGCCTACATAAGATCCGGTCATCGAAGAAATCATCGTGTTGATTCCGACCAGTTCGCCTTTGGTATTCACCAATGCGCCGCCCGAATTTCCGGGATTTACCGCCGCGTCAGTCTGGATAAATGACTGGATTCCGTTGGTGTCCAGATTTCTGGCTTTCGCCGAAACGATTCCGGCCGTTACCGTTGAAGTTAAGTTATAAGGATTCCCAACCGCCAAAACCCATTCGCCCACTTTCACATTGTCGGAATCGGCAAAAACGGTGTAAGGCAATTTCTCATCCGCGTCGATTTTCAGCAGCGCGATGTCCATTTTAGAATCGGTACCGATTACTTTGGCTTTGTAGGTTTTTTTATTGTTGAGTGTGATTTCAAGCTCGTTGGCATCTTTAACCACATGATTGTTGGTGACGATATAACCGTCTTCGGAAATGATCACTCCGGATCCGGTTCCGACTTGTTCCTGCTGCTGGCCGCCCTTGTAGCCGTAAAAGAATTCCATCATCGGATTGGAGACGGTGCGGTAGGAAACATTTTTTACGTGAACGACAGAGTGGACCGTCTTATCGGCCGCATCTGTAAAATCAACCGATTCGGCGCCAAGGCCTACGGTTTTGGTGTAATTTTCGGGCGCAACGGTGACAACATTTTTTCTGCCAGACAGCAGGCCATTGTCTTCAATGAACAATTTGTATGCACCGAGCGTTGTTGCCCCACTCAGTAACGACACTAAAAATAAACTTGAAATCTGTTTCATTTTTAAATTAAAATTAGGGTTAAACAATGTCTGGTTATAATTTTGGTTGCGTAAATTTAGAAAAGAAATTTTTTCAAAAAAAGAGTTTAACGCTCGTTTAACACGTTTAACTTTTAATTGGCAAATCCTACAGGTCAAGGCTTTGCGCAGTATTTTTTGAAAATTATCCGAAGAACCACATTTCGTATTAATTCGTACATTTGTTGCAATCAAATCTTCAAATGCAAATCACTTTTTACAAATACCAGGGAACGGGAAATGACTTTGTCATGATTGACAACCGCAAGGGCCTTTTTCCAAAAGAAGACACCAAATTGGTTGAACAATTGTGCGACAGGCGATTCGGAATTGGCGCCGACGGACTGATTCTGCTCGAAAATGACGATGAAACGGACTTCAAAATGGTCTATTACAACTCCGACGGCAACACGAGTTCGATGTGCGGCAATGGCGGAAGATGTCTGGTATCGTTTGCGAAAAGCCTCAACCTGATTGAAAAGGAAACCGAATTTATCGCCGCCGACGGCCTGCACCATGCGACCATTTTTGATGACGGCATCGTTTCGCTCCAGATGAAAGATGTCGAAACCGTCGATATCACCGCCGAATATGTCTTTCTCGATACCGGTTCGCCGCATCATGTTCAGATGGAAGACGATCTCAAAAACCTCGACGTAAAAACCCTCGGTGCCAAAATCCGCTACAGCGAGATGTATGGAAAAGCCGGAAGCAACGTCAATTTTGTAAAGCAGGAAGATGCAAATACTTTTTCTGTGCGCACATACGAAAGAGGCGTAGAGGATGAAACCTTGTCCTGCGGGACCGGCGCGACTGCCGTGGCCATTGCGATGAAAGCAATCGGAAAAACGGATTCCGATATCGTGAACCTGAATGTAGAAGGCGGAAAACTCGAAGTTTCCTTCCACGAAAGTGATGGAAAATTCACCGACGTTTTCCTCAAAGGCCCGGCGACATTTGTCTTTAAAGGAACCATCGAATGCTAACATTAACCGGCCCGAATATTTTCCTGCGTGCGCTTGAACCAGAAGATCTCGAATTCGTCTACGCAGTCGAAAACGATGAGCGGATCTGGGAAGTGAGCAACACCCAAACGCCTTACAGCCGTTTCCTGATTAAGGAATACCTCAAAAATGCCCAGCAGGATATTTTTGAGGCCAAGCAATTGCGGCTCGCGATTTGCCGCCATAATGTTTTCCTTCCGGTCGGATTGATTGATTTGTTCGATTTTGATCCGAGGAACAACCGCGCCGGGATTGGGATTCTGATTAAGGATCCGAACAGCCGGAATTCCGGAATCGGCACAGAAACATTGGAACTGCTGCTCAAATATGCCTTCACGCATCTGAACCTTCACCAATTATATGCGAATATTGATACCGAAAATGAGGCAAGTCTGAAGCTTTTTACTAATTTTGGATTCCAGCATATCGGGACCAAAAAAGAATGGAATCTTGTCAACGGAAAATACAAAGACGAAGCCTTGTTCCAGTTAATCAACCACCAAAATAACAGTACAGTTTGAAACCAAAGAAAATACTCGCCATTGCCTCAGTAGTTGTCGTTACAGGCTTAATCGTTTATGGCTATATGATGTACCGCAACATTTTTGCGAGCAATACCAAATTTGACCAGAAAGAAGTCTATATCAATATCCCGACCGGCTCCGATTATGAGGCCGTGAAGAAAATCATGAGCGCTTACGTCGACAAAATGGACCGTTTTGAAACCGTTGCCGAAAAGAAATCCTATCCGCAGCGCTCTGAAAAAGCCGGGCGTTTCCTGTTGAAAAAGGGAATGAACAGCAACGATATCATCAATTCGCTTCGTGTGAATGTTCCGGTCGACCTCACCTTCAACAACCAGGAAAGGCTCGAGGATTTTGCCGGAAGGATTGGCTCGCAGATTGAAGCCGACAGTTTAAGCATCATCACCGCCATCAAAGATCCGGAATTCCTCAAGGAAAATGGCTTTACGGAAGAAAACGTCCTCGCGATGTTTGTGCCGAATTCCTATGAGTTTTTCTGGAACACCTCTGCCGATAAATTTCGCGAAAGGATGGCGAAGGAATTCCGTAAATTCTGGACCGAAGAGCGCATCGCAAAAGCAAAGGAGCAGGGCTTGACGCCGATCCAGGCCACAATCATCGCATCCATTGTCCACAAGGAAACCGTTAAGAAAGACGAAAGGCCAAGGGTTGCGGGTGTTTACCTGAACAGGTTCCATCGCGGGATCAAGCTCGAAGCCGACCCGACCGTAATCTATGCCGTGAAGCGAAATTCAAACGACTGGACACAAGTGATCAAAAGGGTCTTGAATAAAGATCTGGAAACCGACTCGCCTTACAATACTTATATGTATGCCGCTTTGCCGCCCGGCCCGATCGCGATGCCCGACATCACAGCCATCGACGCGGTGCTCAATCCGGAAAAGCACAATTATATTTATTTCTGTGCCAGCGTAACCAATTTCGGTTACCATGAATTTGCCGTAACTCCGGCCCAGCACGAAGCCAATCGCCAGAAATACGTGGCTTGGATCAACAGCCAGGGCATAAAACGATAATCTTGAAATTGACCAGAAACATATCTTATTTCTTGCTGCTGTTCCTTTCGGTGCAATCGGTTGTGGCACAAAACGGCATCGGGAATTTCCTAAAACCGGCCGATTCTTTAAACAAATCGCGCAGGAATGGGGTAGTGCTTTTAGAAACCGGACTCGCGGCCGGCGCATTAATCGGACTCAACCAACTTTGGTATGCTGATTATGAAAAATCAGATTTCCATACGGTCAATGACAATTCGGAATGGCTGCAGATGGACAAAGCCGGACATGTATTTTCGGCTTATCATATGGGAAGATTCGGGAAGGAAGCGTTGCAATGGACCGGCATGAGCAGGAAAGGGCAACTGATTTACGGTTCTGGAATCGGATTTGTATTCCTGACGGCTGTTGAGGTAATGGACGGTTATTCTTCCCATTGGGGATTTTCAACCGGCGATATCGCCTCCAATTTTGGCGGGACCGCTTTGTATGTCGGACAGGAATTGCTGTGGAAAGAACAGCGGATTACGCCCAAATTTTCGTTTCACACCACGCCTTATGCTTCAGCACGCCCAAATGTATTGGGGGAAACAGTTCCCGAACAGGTTTTAAAAGACTACAACGGCCAGACCTATTGGCTTTCCATAAATATGTATTCCTTCTTTAAAGGATCCAAAATCCCCAAATGGCTCAATCTTGCCGTTGGTTATGGCGGCGAGGGGATGATTACCGGAAATGACGAGCTGGTCAACACGGTTTTCCTGCCAGAATCGGAAAGGGTGCGCCAATTTTACTTCAGTTTCGACGCCGACCTGACAAAAATCGAAACGAAATCACATGTTTTGAAGACTGTTTTTTCCATTTTCAATACCGTCAAAATCCCGGCGCCAACGTTTGAGTTCAGGGGTGACGGTGAAGTGAAATTCCGCGCACTCTACTTTTAGGAAACTTTAACTATTTGATTTTCAGCATCCAATTATTTGACGTATATTTGCCGGGTAGAAATTTCCTCAATGTGACAGGTTAGGAAGAAAAACAAATTATGTTCAAAAAATGGATTTTTTATATTACAATTCTCTTCACGGTCGCTTATTTAAGTTCAGGTTTTAGACCATTCAGACTCGAAAGCCACGAATGGTTCACCACAAACAACAATGAGGAAGGTGCTTATTCTTTCCCTTCCAAAGAACAAACAGATTACGTCAATTTAAACATCCCTTTTACCGGAAAATTCTTTATCGGTTTCAAAGAAGCGTTGGCTTTTAAGGAATCGCAGGGGAAATACCACAAAGTCAATACGCTTGGCTATCTGGGAAAATACCAGTTCGGACAAGAAACCTTAAAAACGATCGGAATCCACGACAGTCTTTCGTTTCTCAATAGCCCGAAATTACAGGAAAAAGCATTCATTGCCCTACTTTCCAAAAACAAATGGGAACTGCGCGACGAAATCGAAAAATACTCGGGAAAAATTATCAGCGGTGTTAAGATCACAGAATCCGGAATCCTCGCAGCGGCACATTTGGGCGGCGCAGGCTCGGTAAAAAGATTCCTCAGGAGCAACGGCGAGAAAAAATGCAAAGACGACTACGGCACTTCCGTCAAAAGCTATATGAAAATGTTCGGAGGTTATGAAACTTCAGCGATTGTCGCCGACAGCAGCGCGAAAGTGAAATAATTTTCAGAGATAAAAAAAGTAAAAACCTGCTTAACGCGGGTTTTTTTTATGGCGTTTCCCTAAGGGTCGGGCTGTACGTTGCAATCTTTTTATCGGTTCTCGATACGCGCCTTGCAGGCGCACTCGAACTGACGATAAAAAGGATTTCCACTTCCATCCCTAACGCGCTTCCTGACTACATTTTATGGATAATGAAAATCGTCGGCCTGTTGTGCAGGTCGACTTTTGTTTTTTTCCAGTCCTGGACGCGCAAAGTCTTAATGTATTCCGTCGGTAAAGTGATATCGGCAGCGATGCAAAGGTGTGTGTTCGGCTGTAAGGCAAGTAAAATATCTTCGAGTAATTTATTATTCCGGTAAGGCGTTTCAATAAAAAGTTGCGACTGGTTTTTCTGCTGCGACAATGCCTCAAAATTTTTCAGCGCCGATTTCTTTTCGCCTTTGTCAATCGGCAGATAGCCATTAAAGGCAAAGCTCTGCCCGTTCATTCCCGAAGCCATCATCGCCAGCAAAATGGATGAAGGTCCGACCAACGGAATCACCTGTATTCCTTTTTCATGTGCCAATTTTACAATCGCAGCGCCGGGATCGGCCACTCCGGGACAACCGGCTTCGCTCATCAGGCCGACATTCCTGCCTTCAAGGCAAGGCTGGATCATTTTATTGTGCTCGGAAACTTCAGTGTGTTTGTTTAAGGAGGAAAGCCTCAAAGTTGCCTGTACCTTTTCAGGGCAAATGCTCTTTATGAATTTGCGCGCGGTCTTTTCATTTTCGACAATATAATCATCGATGAATTCCACCGTTCTTTTTACCGTTTGCGGCAAAACGTCCATCGGTTCGCTGTCTCCTAAAGTTACTGGAATCAGGTAGAGTTTTCCGGGGATTTTCATTTCAGGGGTGTTTCGCGATTAGTTTCTTTGCGATGATTTCGCAGGCTTCGTCGAGCATTCCGTAAACATTGTCGAATCCATTCGCCAATCCATAATAAGGATCGGGAACATCGACATTTTCGCCCGGGAACAATTCGTTCAGGATCATTTTGACTTTGCTTTTCTGGGCATCGGTTTTTGCCATGCGCATCACATCGTCATAATTCGTGCTGTCCATGACATAGATGTAATCGAATTCGTCAAAGTCCTTTACAGAGAAAAGTTTTCCTTTTTGTGCAGAGATATCAAGACCGTTTTTTCGTGCCACGGCAATCGAACGCTCATCGGGTTGTTTGCCCACGTGCCAATGCCCGGTTCCGGCGGAATCTACGGTAAACTTATCTTTTGGGAGTTTGGATGCCAACAGTCCTTCTGCCAGAGGCGAACGACAAATATTACCCAGGCAAACCATTAGAATCTTAACAGGCATTTTTTAAAGCGATAGTTTCTTGTTGATGTCTTCAACAAATTTTTTGAATTGTTTGTCGGTGGCAACCAGATTGTCAACGGTTTTACAGGCATGCAAAACGGTCGCGTGGTCGCGATCCCCGATTTGGGAACCGATATTGGCCAACGAGGCTTTGGTGAATTTCTTAGCGAAAAACATCGCCAATTGCCTTGCCTGAACCACATGTCGTTTCCTGGTTTTGGATTGTAAGGTCTCCAGATCCAACTGGAAATAATCGGATACGATTTTCTGGATGTAATCGATCGATATTTCGCGCTTGACATTCTTTACGAATTTCTCCACGACGTGTTTCGCCAAATCAATCGTCACTTCTTTTTTGTTGAAGGAAGACTGTGCGATTAACGAAATAATCGCGCCTTCGAGTTCACGCACATTCGATTTGATGTTGCGCGCAACATATTCGATAATCTCTTCGGGCATTTCGACGCCGTCGCGATAAAGGATATTTTTTAAGATGGAAATCCTGGTTTCATAATCAGGCTGGTGCAGTTCGGCTGACAAGCCCCATTTGAAACGGGACAATAATCGCTGCTCGATATCCTGCATGTCTACAGGTGCTTTATCCGAAGTCAGGATTACCTGTTTGCCATTTTGGTGCAAATAGTTGAAGATGTGGAAAAATACATCCTGTGTTCCTGATTTTCCCGAAAGGAACTGTACGTCATCGATAATCAAAACATCGATCAGCTGATAGAAATGGATGAAATCGTTCCGGTTGTTTTTCTTAACGGAATCGATATATTGTTGGGTGAAAATTTCGGCCGAAATATACAGCACGGTTTTCTCCGGGTATTTGTCTTTGATCTCGACGCCGATTGCGTGCGCCAGGTGTGTTTTTCCCAAACCGACACCGCCGAAGATCAACAATGGGTTAAAGGAAGTCCCGCCCGGTTTGTTGGCTACGGCCATTCCGGCAGAACGCGCCAGTCGATTTGAATCGCCTTCAAGGAAATTGTCGAAACTGTAATTGGCGTTTAATTGGGATTCGATTTTGAGATTCCTGATTCCGGGGATGACAAACGGGTTTTTTAATTCCGGGCTCAGGTTTTTAAAAGGAGCGTCCACTTCCTGCGCCTTCATCGGGCTGCGATGTGCACTTGGCAACTGTTCCGTAAACGGCTGTTTGTTGCCATAAGTGTTCTCCATTTTGATTTTATAGAGTAACTTTGCGTTTTTCCCGAGCTCTTTGGTAAGGGCCACTTTTAACAATTTCACATAGTGCTCTTCAAGCCATTCGTAAAAGAATTTGCTTGGAACCTGAATGTATAACGCATTGTCAGTGAGCTCAACAGACTTAATCGGTTCAAACCAGGTTTTGTAAGCCTGATCCTGGATATTGTCTTTTATAAACGACAGACAATTTTCCCATACTGATTGCGCAGTTTTGCTCATAAATTGTATTAAATTAGTGTTTTTATTAAAGGTTCTCTTACAAGAAAAAACGAATGTTTGTCCTAGTATTTTGGGGTAACAAATATGTGAACAAAAATCGTTAAAAAAAAATAAAATCGCAGTTGATTTTTTAAAAATATTGTCGTAAGCACTATTTTTTAACCCTTGCTAATGTATTAAAAATTTAATTAAAAAGCTATATGAAAGAGCACGAAGTTTCCGTTCGCGTAAGATATTCAGAAACAGACCAAATGGGTGTCGTATACCACGGAAATTACCTTCCGTATTTCGAAATCGGCCGGGTGGAATGGCTGCGCGACAAAGGCGTCTCCTATAAATGGATGGAAGAGAACGGTATCGGGCTGCCTATAGTTTCGCTGACACTGAACTATAAAAAATCGGCGCGTTATGACGAGCTGCTCACCATAAAGACAAAATTCAAAAGCCAGACTTCCGTCAAGATAGAATTTGACTGCGAGATTCGCAACGAGCAATCCGACTTATTAACAACTGCCCATTTCATGCTCGTGTTTGTAGACCTCAAAACGGGTCGTCCGATCTTTCCTCCGGATTACATAAAAACCATTCTCGAACAGCTCGAAAAATAATTATTTCCTGATTATTTTAAACGCCTGATTTTGTTTCCGGTCGGTTGTAATTTCGACAAAATAAATTCCGGAAGGGCCGTTAAGCGAAATGGTTTTTTCAAATGCCTGTATGTTTGTCTCCGTTGAAACGATTTGGCCGAGTGTATTCCGCACAATTACCGAAGCATTCGTCTGGAAATCGGAGAAACGAACCGTTACGTAATCCAAAGCCGGATTCGGGAAAACATGGATTGCTTTCGGATCCCATTCTTTCAAGGCCAGAAAATTGCAAACCGTAGGCGTTGGCTGGCCATTCGCCAATCCATGATTGTATACCGGCAATCCGCCGCTGTAGCTGCAAATCGTATAGATATAAGGATCCTGCGGCATTTCATAAGAAGGTTTCAACGGATGTTGCGAACTGCCCACGCTTTCAATCCAGGTTTCACTGTTGAGCGCGAAATCCCCAATCATGTGCAGCAGATACAACCGCACCCTTTTCCTTCCGGTTGAAACGGTAACCGAATCCTTAGACAGGACGACATAATCGTTGCCGTCGCCAAGGACAATGTGTTCGCCCTGATTCATACTGAAATCATACAGCAACTGGTCGGTGTTGTTGACCCTGCGATACACTTTCCTGACGGCAACATCTTCGCGAACCATTACTTCCGCACCTCCAAAAACGGTAGGGTCATTATATTTTTTATAAGTAAATCCGCCTTGGGTAACATCAACAGGATTGCTTACAGAAACGTCCTGTCCGCCACCAAAATTAGCGATAGTCAATGTCCACGAGGTATTGTCGAGTAGCGGGATGTATTCCTGGGAATGCGAATTTTCAGCGACAGCCAATAAAAAAATAGCAGAAAATAGTCTAAGGTAGTTGTGTTTCATGGTTTTTTGGTTTTGGTTCCCCTAAAGATATAAGATTATCCTTTACGTTTTATCCCAATCTCAAACATCCCATTGAAAATTTCTTCGGTTTGGACGGCGTTTCCTTTGCGTGTGGCGATTTCGATCTCACAACTCATTTCCATTTTCTGGCTGATGATTTTGAGGTTCTTTTCCTTAATCACGCGCATGACCTTGTTCATGTTTTTGTAATCGAAGGCAATGAGGAAATGGACATCGATAGTACGCTCCACAATCTCCGAAGCTTCAATCGCCATTTGTGCCGCAGTTTTATACGCCAAAATCAATCCGCCGACTCCGAGTTTCACGCCGCCAAAAAACCTTACAACGACTACCAATACGTTCGTAATCCCAAAAGACTGGATCTGTCCGTAAATCGGCATGCCCGCAGAATTACCGGGTTCGCCGTCGTCATTGGCGCGGAAAGCGATTTTTTCCGTCCCAATCTGCCATGCGTAGCAAAAATGAACGGCACCAAAATGTTTCTTCCGTAAAATGTCAAGATGGATTTTGACCTCATTTTCAGAAGTCACCGGAAAAGCATAACCAAAAAATTTGCTGTTCTTTTCCTTAAAAAGGATTTCATCAGATTCGGCGGCAATGGTTTTGTAAGTATCGTCAGATTTCAAGCAGATAAGTTAAAGGAGTTTCTTATCGAACAAATCTACGACATCTTCCACGCCCGGCTGCAAATTCCACACCTGAAGTCCGCATTCTTCCGCAGCGTCGGTGTTTTCCTTTTTATCGTCTATAAACAAAGTGCGTTTTGGCGACAGATCGTGCTTCCTTATAATATAGTTGAACGTGTCGCAATCGGGTTTGCGCATGCCCAGCTCATAGGAATAATAAACTTTTTCAAAGCATTGGTAGAAATCGCTGAAAAAAGAAACGCCAACCATATGCTCAAAACGGCTGATATGGATGGCATCGGTATTGGTCAATAAAAACAGTCGGTATTTGTGCGAAAGCAATTGCAGGAATTCCAATCGGTACAGTGGAAACTCGCCAATAATCGAATTCCACGCTTTCCTGATATCATGGATGTCAGCATTCGGAAGGTGTCTCTGGAAACCTTCAATGAACTGCATCTCGCTGATCTTGCCTTTTTCGAATTCGGTATTCAACAGCAGTAATTCCTCATTCGGGCCATGCAAACCTAACTGTCTAAACGCGTCAAGGGATTTTTCCTTTTCCAGATTGACAAATACATCACCAAAATCAAAAATAATTGTGTTAATCATTGTTCCAAAAAATTAAAAGTTCATCACTGCCAATAAAGTTCCTGTTACCCGAACGGCGTTCCAAAACCGGTGCTCTCGTGCCGCTTCCTAAAACCGCAGTTCCAATAAAAATTCGCGCCTCATCCCAAAATCCGGAATCGATAAAGGTCTGCAAAGTCTGCCTTCCGCCTTCCACAATCACCGATTGGATGTTGTGCCGGTATAAAACTTCCGAAATCTGCGCCGCTAAATTTCCTGCAAAATGGATCTTTTCAAATAAGATATTTTCGGAACCGGAATCAAAATCCTGTGCGCAGAAAACGATGGTTTTCCCCTGATTATCAAATATATGACTTTCTTTCGAAATCCGGTTATTTTTGTCAATAACTAAGCGTATCGGGTTTTTGCCATCCCAATCGCGCACATCGAGCCTCGGGTTGTCGTCAATAACCGTCTGCGTTCCGATGAGAATCGACTGTTCCTCGCTGCGCCATTTGTGCACCAATTGGCGGGAATATTGGTTCGAAATCCAAACCGGTTTCTGCGCATCCCGTATTGCAGGCGCAATAAATCCGTCGGCGCTCTCGGCCCATTTCAATATAAAATAAGGGCGCTTCTTTTCATGGAAAGTAAAAAAACGCCTGTTTAATTCGATGCATTCTTTTTCCAAAATTCCAATAGTGACGTTTTTTCCGGCTTCCAATAATTTTTTAATCCCGTTTCCGGCGACTTTCACATTCGGGTCGACTGTGCCAACGACGATATTCGGAATCCCATTCGCAATAATCAGGTCGCAGCAAGGCGGTGTTTTCCCGAAATGGGAACAAGGTTCGAGGCTCACATAAATCGTCGATTTGGCCAACAGCGATTTGTCTTTTACCGAATTCACGGCGTTCACTTCCGCATGCGCCTCACCGGCTTTTTTATGCCAGCCTTCGCCGATAATCTTGCCGTCATATACAATCACGCTGCCCACCAACGGGTTCGGATAAGTCGTCCCCAAACCGTTTTTCGCGAGTTCGACACAGCGTTTCATGTATTTTTCATGTTCCTCCATAAAACAAAAATACATTTTTAAAATCAGGAATTAAAAGGTAATTTTACGAAGCTATTCCGGCTGTCCGCTGCAATCTGCCATTGCGAACCACTACTGTCATTGCGAGCGAAGCATGGCAATCTCGCAATGTCAGGATTTTCGCTGCCATCCGGGCTAGGCATCCTTTTCCAAAACAAATTTTCCATGGACGGCATCATTATCAGAAAGATCCAAAAACACGACGATCCCGAAATCGGCCGGCTCATCCGCAGTGTGCTCATCGAACACAACGTGCCCAAAGTCGGAACCGCCTATGCCGATCCGCAACTCGATTACATGTATGAAGCCTACAGCGCTCCGAAAGCGGCCTATTTTATTGTAGAAAATAGCGGAAAGATGCTCGGCGGCGCGGGAATCAGCCAACTGCAGCATGAAACCGCCAACATTTGCGAGCTCCAGAAAATGTATTTCCTTCCCAAAGCGCGCGGCCTCGGCCTCGGAGAAAAAATGATGCAACAATGCCTCGAGGCCGCCAAAGGTTTCGGTTATGAAAAGTGCTATCTCGAGACGATGCCTTATATGATCGCGGCACAAAAACTATATAAAAGATCGGGGTTTGGTTACATTTCTGCCCCGATGGGAAATACGGGACATAATATGTGCCCAGTCTGGATGATTAAAGAGCTGTAAGAGGCTTGAGTTGATTGACTTCAAAATTTGTTATTCGTTAATCAACATTCAAACTTTAAAAAAAAATAACGAATAACGAATAACGAATAACGAATAACGAATAACGAATAACGAATGTTGAATATAAAGACCTACCGATCAACTTTTATACGAACGCTTGCGCCAATCTATGATGCGGAAGAAGCGGAAAGTTTTTTCTACCTTATATTGGAAAACAAACGCCAGATGAAACGGATCGATCTTGCGCTGGATCCCGAAGCGGTTTTTTCGGAAATGGAAATTGAAACCTGGAATGAAATCCTCGAAAAATTAAAGCGATTCATTCCGATACAATATATATTAGGAAAGACGCATTTCTTCGGACTCGAATTCGAGGTCAACGAAAACGTCCTGATTCCGCGCCCCGAAACCGAAGAATTGGTCCAATGGATAGTGTCGAATTCGCAACTTCACAACCTCACAGCTCCCCGGATCCTCGATATCGGAACCGGAAGCGGCTGTATTGCCATTTCATTGGCTAAGAACTTACCCAACGCCGAAGTTTTCGCAATTGATGTTTCCGAAAGCGCTTTGGCTACGGCCAGAAGAAATGCAGAGATTAATTCTGTAAAAGTCGATTTCATCCAAAAAGATATTTTACAGACTGAAAATCTCGATCGGCAATTCGACATCATCGTTTCCAATCCGCCTTATGTGCGCAATCTCGAAAAAGCCAAAATCAAACAGAATGTCCTCGATCATGAACCGCACCTCGCTTTATTTGTCGACGACCATGATGCGTTGGTTTTCTACAGGAAAATTACCGATCTGGCGTTTGAAAATTTAAACGAAGGCGGACAGCTTTATTTCGAAATCAACCAGTATTTAGGAAAGGAAATGATGGATTTGCTCGAAGAAAAAGGCTTTCAGCAGTTGGAATTGAAATCCGACATTTACGGGAATGAGCGAATGGTTTTTGGGCGAAAATAGATGGCAGGTAGCAGTTTTCAGATAGCAGAAGACAGTTTTCAGAAAAAAAATCACGCAAATTTTTCAGGATGCAAAATCATGTAATTGATCAATTTTCCTATTTCTAAGCTCCTGTTGGTTAAATGTGCAAAAGTTTCCTTGTCGATATACCGGCAAGAACTTGCAAATTCGAGCCAGACTTGTGTCTCAGCATTTTCCGCATCGCAATCTGACAATTTGGAGATGAAATGATTGATATATCTTCGTTTTCGTGTTGCTTCTGCTAGATTTGAAGGGACGCTTCTTGAAGAACGCCTTATTTGATCGGTTAAAGAAAACCTTTCTTCTTTCGGAAACGATTTTGTTATTTCAAAAATCGCCATTGATAAATCGAATGACTTTTTGTAGGCTAATAAATCCTGGAATCTCATAATTAAAAATTTTGTATGGCTTATATCTAAAGTAATCTATTCCTATATTTTCTACTACCTGCTACCTGCTACCAGATTTCTGCTACCTGCTACCTGCTACCTGCTACCTGCTACCTGCTACCTGCTACCTGCTACCAGCTACCTGAAATCTGCCTTCTGCTACTGCTACCTGAAATCTGCAACCTCAAATCTATTCATACCGTAAAGCCTCAATTGGATCCAGTCGCGATGCTTTTACCGCCGGGTAAGATCCCGAAACTACCGCCACGACAAATGTCGTTATAAATGCCGCTATAATCGCACTCCACGGAATCACGAAAGCGAACTTGAGCAGTCCGGCAATTCCGGCACCGGCAGAAATCCCGAGGATAATCCCGAGCAATCCGCCCAATTGTCCGATCACCAAAGTCTCTATAAAAAACTGCATCGCAATCGTGCTCTTTTTCGCGCCAAGCGCTTTCCGGACACCGATTTCACGGGTTCTTTCCGTCACCGAAACCAGCATGATATTCATCAGCGCAATCGACGAACCGAAAATGGTGATGATTCCGATAATCCAGGCCGAAAGCCCGAGATATTGCGTAATACTGAGGATTTTATTGATGAGGTCGTCGCTTCTGGAAATGCCAAAATTATTGTCTTCGACAGGATTCAGTTTGCGCACGCGCCGCATCGTACTGTTGGCATGATCCACCGCCTGGTCAATCAATTCCTTTTTGTCAATCATCGTACTAATCGTATAGTTGATATTGGGTGCGGTAAATATCGAACGCGCGACCTGAATCGGAATCATCACGCGCAAATCCTGGCTGTTGCCGAAAGTCGAGCCTTTTTCTTTCAGCACGCCGATGACCCTGAATTTGGCGCCGCGGATGGAAATCACCTTGTCAATTGGATTCACGTCTTTGAGCAAATCCTTTTCAAAATCAGAACCGACCACGCAAACCGAAGCATTGTTCTGTATGTCGAAAGCCGTAAAGTTCCTGCCCAGCGTCGTTTCCGAGCCCGTATTGACAAGATAATATTCATCGACACCCAAAACCGTAATCTCCGGATCTGTTTTGCGCGATTCAAACTTAGCCTCGGCCTTGGAAGTCGCGGTAAACGAAAGCGAAACGTGTGTCAGCGGATACGTGTATTTTTCCTTGAATGCGACGGCTTCGGGATAGGAGATGATCGGATTCACTTTCCGCTTGCGGTTGCCGCCGTCCATCTGTGCCGAAATGTCGTATTGCTCAATAGTAAAGGTGTTGGCGCCCATCGATGCGAAGTCGCTCGACAGCTGATTCTCGAGTGCGGCCACAATCGTCAGGATGCAGACCAGCGCCGTAATCCCGATGGCGATAATCAAAACGGTAAGGATGGTGCGCAACAGCTGCGTCTTGATCGAGCCCAGGGCAATCCGGATATTTTCTTTGAGCAGCTTAAACATAGTTCGTTTTTGATGCCACTAAAGTAAGGATTTAGTTGGTTAAAAGCATCCGGTTTTTGCGCAAAAAATGGTATTATTGTATTCCAAAGAAAATCACATGAAATCTTCCATTTATCAATTGGCGGCTCTTGCGCTGTGCCTCGCTTCCGCAAATGTTACGCTGGCCCAGGATTCCAAAATCATCAGTAAAAACAATGAATATACTGTTTTTTCAGACGGCGTGAAACAGGGACAATTTTCGGCAAAGGCGCTTTCGGCTAACGAACTGGTATCGGATTACCAAAGCCCGAAGAACGAATCGGTTTCTTCCAGAATCGAATTCAAATTCAGCATCAACGGCAAGGACAACGAAATGAAAGCAGGCGTGAACCATTTATTTAATTTCACCCAAAACGCATCCGAAACGCCATTGATAAAATTTGGCGAACCATTGAAACTGGCTTCCGAAACAGAAACGCAAATCAAACCCGACAGCAAATTAAAAATCCGGCTTGACCTCAGAAATGCGTTGACCGAAATCAAATCCAAAGGTTATTTCACCACTTTTAAAGGCGACAAGATTTTTAAGGAGGATTTCAAACACGTCTATGTGGCCGGAGCAACGGCGCCACTTTCGTGGGATTTCGACAACCTGCACCAAAAGCCCGAACTCGAAATGAAAGATCCCGATGGCGACGGCATTTATGAAACCGAACTCATTTTCAACGCCAAAAAAGACCAGAAAGTCACTGCAGGAAACTGGAAACAAACCAAAAACACATCGGCGTTCCCACAATACAGTTCCAATTATATGCTCACCGACGCTTTGTACAATCTGGCTTTAGAGGAAATGATCAACGCCGTCGAACCCGACAGCACATTCCGCACCGGAAAAGAATGGGCAGGCGTCTGGACGCGCGACATCAGCTACAGTATTATCCTTTCGATGGCGAACCTGCAACCGAAAGTGGCGATGAACAGCCTGATGCGGAAAGTCAACGCCAATAAAAGAATCATCCAGGATACCGGAACCGGCGGCGCTTATCCGTGTTCGACCGACCGGATCGTATGGGCGACCGCAGCCTGGGAAGTCTATAAAACGACCGGCGATAAAAAATGGCTCGAAAGCTCGTACGAAATCATCAAAAATTCAATCGAGGACGATTATCTGGTCGCTTATGATTATGAAACCGGACTCGTACGCGGCGAATCGTCGTTCCTCGACTGGCGCGAACAGACCTATCCGCGGTGGATGCAGCCTGCCGATATCTACGAATCGGAGAATCTGGGGACAAATGCCGTGCATTACCAGGCGAATGTCATCCTGTCTGAAATGGCAAAAATCCTGAACCACAACGATGTTTCCGAAAAGCACAAAGCGCTCGCCGAAAAGATAAAAACCGGAATAAATAAATATTTATGGATGGCCGACAAAGGCTATTATGCGCAGTATTTATATGGGCGCAATTTCAAAATCCAGTCGGCAAGATCGGAAGCTTTGGGCGAAGCGTTGTGTGTTTTGTTCGGCATCGCCGACGCGGAAAAAGCGCAGTCGGTTGTAGCGAAAACTCCGGTTACCGTTTACGGAATTTCGTGCCTTTACCCACAGATTCCGGGCATTCCGCCGTACCATAACAATGCAGTCTGGCCATTTGTGCAATCGTATTGGGCATTGGCTTCGGCAAAATCGGGAAATGAGAATTCGGTATTGGAATCGATTGCGGCGATCGATCGCCCTGCCGCTTTGTTCCTGACGAATAAGGAGAATTTTGTAGCGGGCAACGGCGATTACGCAGGGACGGAAATCAATTCGAGCAATATGCTGTGGAGCCTTTCTGGAAGTTTGTCGATTATCCATAAGGTGATTTTCGGGATGGAATTCCAAAGTGATAAATTGGTTTTTCATCCGTTCGTGCCCAGGAATTTAGAAGGCGCGCGGACCTTGTCGAATTATAAATATAGAAACGCCGTGCTCGATATTGCGATGGAAGGTTTTGGGAATACGATCAAGTCGTTTACGCTTGACGGAAAATCGGTAACACCGGAAATTCCGGCGACGCTCAAAGGAAAGCACAGCATCAAAATCATTTTGGACAATTCGCTGCCGATAACGGCCGGCATTAATAAAAAGGAAAATTATTTTTCGCCCGAAACGCCTTCCGTTACTTTAAAAAATGAGGAACTGTCGTGGCCGCCAATTGAAAATGCCGCCGTTTACCAGATTTTGAAAAACGGAAAGATCGCCGACCAAACGGCAAAGAGTACATTCAGAATCCCAACTTCAGGTTATTCGGAATATCAGGTGATTGCGGTCGATGCGAATGGTGTCAGTTCGTTTGCGAGCGAGCCATTGATGGTTTCCAAACCTGAAAACACAACCATTTACGAAGTCGAAACTCTCTTGCCGAAAGCCGATTTTCCGTACAAAGGATTTTCCGGAAACGGCTTCGTGGAAACTTCAAAGACAAGTCATTCTAAGATGGAATTCCCAATAACGGTTAACGAATCCGGAATGTATATGATTGATTTCCGCTATGCAAACGGAAACGGGCCGACCAACACCGAAAATAAATGCGCCATAAGAAGCCTAAAGGAAAAAGATAAATTTCTGGGGACTTTCGTGTTTCCGCAGCGCGGCGTGCAGGAGTGGAGCAATTGGGGTTTCAGCAACGGCGTGAAAGTGTACCTTGAAAAAGGGAAGCACAATCTCGTTTTGGTTTTGGATCCGGCGAACGAAAACATGAACGGCGCAGTGAACCAGGCGATGCTGGATTATTTGCGATTGGTGAAAATCGATTAAATTTTTCCCAACGCAAAAGAACTTCGTTTAAAAAATAAGATATTTGCACCCTGATTTTATACTATAAAAATGGCACAGAAACCGAGCATCCCGAAAGGCACCAGAGATTTTTCACCCGCTGAGGTGGCGAAAAGACAATACATCATGCAGATCATGAGGAGCCATTTCGAGAAATTCGGCTACCAGCCGATTGAGACGCCGTCTTTTGAGAATTCGGACACCTTGATGGGAAAATATGGGGAAGAAGGCGATCGGCTGATTTTTAAGATTTTGAATTCGGGGGATTATCTGGCGAAAGCAGACGAATCACATTTGGCGAATAAAGACAGTTTGAAACTGACTGCTGCTATTTCCGAAAAAGCGCTGCGCTACGACCTTACCGTTCCATTTGCACGCTATGTCGTACAACACCAAAACGAAATCGAATTTCCATTTAAACGTTACCAGATCCAGCCGGTTTGGCGCGCCGATCGTCCGCAGAAAGGGCGTTTCCGCGAATTTTACCAGTGCGATGCCGATGTCGTGGGTTCGACGAGTTTGTGGCAGGAGGTCGAATTGGTGCAATTGTACGATTCGGTTTTCAGTGCGTTGGGATTGAAAGGCGTGACAATCAAGATCAACAACCGGAAAATATTATCGGGAATCGCCGAAGTGATCGGGGCGAAAGATAAATTGATCGACTTCACCGTGGCTTTGGACAAGCTCGACAAGATAGGTGAAGATGGCGTCAAAAAGGAAATGACCGAGAAAGGGATTTCTGCGGAAGCGATCGAAAAAGTCCAGCCGTTATTCAATTTCACCGGAAATATTTCAGAGAAAATAAGCAAACTTTCCGATTTGCTTTCATCTTCGGAAGAAGGCAAAAAAGGAATCGAGGAACTGCGTTTCATCTGTGACAACATCCGGATTTTAGGATTGAAAGATTCAATTTTGGATCTCGATGTGACTTTGGCGCGCGGTCTCAATTATTACACAGGCGCCATTTTCGAAGTTGCACCACCCGGATCGGTTGCGATGGGATCGATCGGCGGCGGCGGAAGATACGACGACCTGACCGGAATTTTCGGGCTTAAAAATATGAGCGGCGTTGGGATCTCTTTCGGCCTCGACCGGATTTACCTCGTGCTTGAGGAACTCGGTTTGTTTCCCGAAACAGTCACATCAACATCCAAAGCATTGTTCATTAATTACGGCGAAAAAGAATCGTTATACGCGATGCAGGCGATTACAAAACTTCGCGATTTAGGAATCAGCGTAGAAATGTATCCGGACAGCGCCAAAATCGGAAAACAGTTCCAACATGCCGAGAAACGCGGGATTCCGTATGTGGTTATCGCCGGCGAAACAGAGATGAATTCGCAACAGTTTGGACTGAAGGATTTGGTTTCCGGCGCGCAGATTTCAGTTGGTTTAGCAGAATTAGCAGACAAATTAGCATAGTAGGGTTTGTTTGAGGTTAGATAACTAAAGCGCGCTTCTCAGGGGTTTGGGAAGCGCGCTACTTTTTTGGGGAAAAAAGGGTTATTTGATGATGATCTTTTTGGAGATATCACCGTTTGTTGTGGTCACTTTTACGATATACGTTCCGGTGCTCATGTTGTTTACTGGTATTTGGATTTTGGTTTGGTTTGATTTGGATACGTCCCATTTTGCAACCGATTGCCCGAGCATATTGAACAGCATCACCGATTTTATCGTAAGGGCTGTCTTCTCATTTTTTACGAGAATCGTATTGTCATTGCTGGTAAATGCAACGACGACGTTTTCGGTACCCGAATCGAAAGCAGTATTGCCAAGCACCACATTGGGATTTGTGAAGCGCAAAGAGAAACGGTCGACTACAGTTCCTGCCGGCATGTCGATTTCAAAAGGCGCGGCCTTGATATCATGGTATTCGGTTGTCGTATTGTCATAGAGGTAGACGACCTGGTCTTCATCGAAATTTTCTGTTCCGTCAAGGACAAATTTCACTACGCCCGGAGCGGCTGTTTTCACGCTGATCGGATAAATATTGTTTTCGTTGAAATAGCCGTCGCCTTCAATGACAAGCTTGTAATTATAAAGCATGAGGTACATGTCGTTCGGCTGCGAATCGATGTTGTGCGCATCATAGCCTACGTCCATTCCGCTTGTAGCGTGCTCATCCATAAATCCGAGCAGCACCTGTCTGTGGAAGTTGCCTGAGTCAAATCCCAGCCTGATTTTGGCAAACGTATTTTCTTCCGTCGGATCATCGAGATTATAAGTTTCCGACAAATGCGAAACCGGTGTAGGTGTATCGCCATGCCTGAACAACAGGTTAGACGCCATGTTGTTTTCTTTCACGAAAATACGCTGTGAATTGTTAAAAGTGATGTTTCCTGAAACCGTTGCGTTTATGAAAAACCCCTGTCCAACCGGAATGTATCTTCCCGGAGTTTTTGCGCCAGAATCCAATCCGCTGATTCCTGCAGGGGAAACCGGAGGCGTTCCGCCAACAAGGTTCCTTGTCGCATAACCGCCCTGGTAATCGGCAAGATTGTGAGAGTTGTTTGTGCCGAAATGCTCCCAGAAATATAAAGTCCCGTTCGTTACCGTGCTATTTTCCGTGATGAATTTATCAGCATCAATCGCAGAAGGATAAGGATTGCCGCTCAGGTTGAGGTTACCGCCGGCAATCGGGCTTGTGATCGTTCCGTTGTTCGGTTTCCCGATAAACGTCAGGTTCTGCGTCCCGGATGCTGCACCGCTTCCTTTCAGCGTAAATCCTTGTGCGGCCAATAAAGTTCCGTTTGGCCCGACCGAAGACCAGTTGGCATAAACAGGCGTCATATTCTGGAATTTGAAAATCCAGTAGCTGCTCAATGTTATCGGTGTGGTCGGTGCGCCATTCAGTCCGGTGGTCCAGGTGATGTTTTGCGGACTGGCCGGATTCGTGCCGTCCCTGAGTATCCCATTTACGGTGAAGCTATTGTTGTTTGACGTGTTGTTGATGGTTCCCACTGGCGAACACCAATAATTGTAATTGAATTGGCTCGATTGTCCCTGTTGGTCCCTTTCGATATAGCCAGCACTTGTGGGGTCAAGACTACTCGTTGCGGTCTGTACCAATTGTGACCTGCCCTGAAGGTCGATTTTTCCGTCGAGCTTGAGGTACCAGGTATTTTCGATTTTGTTGCTGTTGGAAGCTTTTACGGTTACACCCGGATCAACAAACATTCCGAGCGAAATCTGGTTCGACCTGAAGTTGATGTTGTGTTTTATCTGGATAATCGACCAGTTGTAGGTTAGCGCATCGATCCCGTTTACAAAGTTATTCTGGTTTATGGCCTCATCGATAGATCCTGCCCGGGTAGTTACGAAAGGCATTGGCGCCAATTGGCAGCGGATGTTTTTCACATTGTAAATCCTTGCAAAAGAAGTGCTCAGTCCGTTATCTATCGAAGCCGTGACATGGTTGTCGATGACGTCATTCTTATAATTGTCCATTTTGTAGTAGGCAAGGAGCGAGGCCCAACTCGAAAGCTCGATATCTTTAGGGATGATTTCCCCGCGGATTGCTGCGCCATTGGCCTTAATTTCCTGATATACCATTTTCTGGAGAATGTCATCGGTTAAAGAGGTGTTGAAAACACGCACTTCGTCAATTGATCCTTTGAAATAATCGGTTGCGGTTAGCGCATTTTTACCCATTGTAAATTTGGCCGTACTGGTTCCGAGATTCCCGGAAAGGCCAGAGTTTGACGTTGCATCTTTCAAGCCGTTCACATATATCTTCAATGTTTCTGTTGGATTTGAGGCGTCATAGACCGCTGCGATATGGTACCATCTGTCGGCCACCAGATTTTGAGAGAAAATCACCGATTGTCCTTTGGCTGTCGCCACGAGCTGTTTGTTTCCGCCAACTACATTCACTTTAAGGTTGAAAACGTCCTGTCCAAGCACAAAACCGTTGGAAGTATAAGCGCTGTTGAGTTTGATCCAACCCATAATCGTGGCATTGGTCAAATTGCTGAGCATCTGTGTTCCTTGCGCGTAATCATTCCTTCCGTCAAGGTCGAGGAAAAGCTTGCGGGTCAGGTCTCTTGGCGAACCGAAGTAAGCCGTATTGGTATCGAAAGTGTCGATAATTCCGTCTTTGTCGATATCGGTAGTCCCGTCAATTTTTCCGTCATTGTTGGCGTCGAGACTGGTATAAAGCGTAGTTGAGATATCGCTTACGCCCGCGGCCTGCGACATCGTTTTCATATAATCCGGATTTCCTGAACCTAAAGTATTCACAGGAACTGGTTTTCCGGAATTTCCGAACCCGTTTAATTTGTCGAAAACATCCAATATTCCGTCATGGTCGGTATCGGCACCGTCACCTTCGCCATCGCCGTTCACATCGCCATCGCCATAAATGAGTCCGGCCTCATCAATATCGAATTTACTGTCATTATCAGAATCGAGGTCAAGATAATTCGGTACGCCGTCGCCGTCGGTATCTACTATACTGTGCGATGTGTAGAATGCTTCGGCGGTATCGTGCCATCCATTTCCGTTGGCATCGATCCATATTCCGGGAGTGGTTCTGTCCATACGGTCTTTTCCATTGCTGAGTGCCGCGAATCCGGCTTCTACAATATCGGCAATACCGTCGTTATCCGAATCCAGATCCAATGTATTGGCTATACCGTCGCGGTCTGAATCGATGAGCGTTTGCGAAATTGCGATGGCAACAGAAAATATCGCTGAGCTGTTTGCATAGTTCTGTTCGATACTGTCCGGAATTCCGTCGTTGTCATCATCGCTGTCGGCATTGTCGGATACACCGTCGCCGTCACTGTCGAGGAATGCCTGGATGCCTTCACCGGTGTCATTTGCAATGTTGTTCTCATTTCCTTTAATAGCAATCTCTTGCGAAAATCCGCAAACTGTAAGGAATAATAATCCAAGTGAAAAGATGAAATGCAGCGTAGTTGTTTTCATAACTTCCTTATATTCTGTTAAATGACTTTTTATTAACTCAGTTATTAACAGTTCAAAAGTAGGAGATGTGATTAAAATAAAAAAACTTTTAATCGACAAAATGCAAAAAAGAACGATAAAATACACTTTTTTGCATATTTTGTAAATTTAATACTACAATATAAAAACAAAAGAAGCCTCCGAAAATGGAAGCTTCTTTCTTTCTTGGGGAAAAAAGGGCGTTATTTAATAACTATCTTCTTAGAGATATCGCCTTTCGTTGTTTGCACCTTCACGATATAGGTTCCGGCACTGATATTTTGAACCGGCAGTTGAATTTTCAACTGGTTCTCATTGGTTACTTTCCAGGTTGAAACGGATTGCCCTAATATATTAAACAGGGTTACCGCTTTCACTGTTGCATCCAAAGTATGGTTTTCAATCGTGATCACGTTGTCACTATTGGTAAACATGGTCGTAATCTGGTTTGCTGCAACAAAATTGTCCGTGCTGAGCTGCGTCGCGTTTTTGAACCTAAGTGAGAAACGGTCTTCTATAGTTCCCACAGGCAGGCTGATTGCGAAAGCTTCTTCCCTGATGTCGTGGTACTCTTGCGTTACGCCATCATAGATATAAACTTCCTGGCTTTCGTCGAAATGCTCTGTGGCATCGAGTACGAATGTCACCGTTCCTTCTGCAGCGGTTTTTACGCCAAGCGGATAGATATTCTGGCTGTTGAAGTAGCCGTCGCCCTGAATAATCAGTTTTGTAGCATCGTTCATGAAATACATATCGTTTGGCTGGCTGTCGATGTGTGGTGCATCATAACCCACATCAATGCCGCTGGTTGCGTACTCGTCCATAAATCCGAGCAGGATCTGGCGGTGGAAATTGTTGGAAGAATTGAATCCGACCCTAACCTTAGCAAAAGTATCCTCTTCAAAAGCATCCTCATTATTATTAAGCGCCGTCACGACAGCTCTTGGACCTGATTGGTTTTGCCTGAACAGGGGATTCGAGCTCGCATTGTCCTCTCTGACAAAAGCCCGTTGTGCATTGTTGAAAGCTATTGTTCCGCCGGTTGCGCTTCCCTGTACAAAGAAACCTTGACCAACTGGAATAAATCTTCCCGGAATTCTGGTGCTTGTGCCAAGTCCGCTGACTCCCGTCGGAGAAACCGGAGGCGTTCCTCCAACCAAATTGCGTGTGGCATAACCGCCTTGGTAATTGGCCAGTACGTGTGTATTGTTCGTGCTGAAATGTTCCCAGAAATATAAGGTTCCGTTGGTTGAACTTGTATTGGCGGTGATAAATGCATCAGCATCAAGTGCTGAAGCATATGGGTTTCCGCTCAGGTTCAGGTTGTTCGCTGCGATTGGGCTTGCGATTGGGCCATTGTTCGGTTTACCGACAAAAGTATAGTTCTGTAGCGAACCGGTTCCTTCGGCGTCGCTTCCTTTCAGGGTATAACCCTGAGCGGCAAGCAATGTCCCGTTTGGACCAATAGAGCTCCAGTTTGCATAAATCGGGCTCGTGTTCTGGAATTTGAATATCCAGTAGCTGCTGAGCGTAATCGGTGCAGTCGGCGAACCGTCATAACCGCTGGTCCAGGTAATGTTTTGCGGTGTGGAAGTCGTTCCGTCGCGCATCACACCATTCACAGAATAGCTATTGTTGTTTGTGGTCGAATTGATCGTCCCTACAGGCGAACACCAGTAATTGTAATTGAATTTGTTGGCCTGACCTTTTTGATCTCTTTCAACAAAACCACCGCTGATTGCGTCGAGATCACTGTTGACGGTCTGAACCAATTGTGATTTTCCGACAAGGTCGATTTTCCCATCGAGCAACAAGTACCAATCGTTTTGGATTTTGTTGTCATTGTTTGCGGAAATCGTAACTCCTGCATCGACAAGCATTCCAAGATCGACGTTATTATTCGGTTCGGTGATATTGTGTTTTACCTGAACGATTGACCAGTCCTGATCCATAATATCCATTCCGCGGATTTCTCTCGTCGGGCTGTTTACGGCAGTTGCGAAATCTCCGGTCCTTTCGGTAACGAACGGCATTGGCGCCTGCTGTACGACAATATTCTTGTTGTTGTAGATTCTCATTCCGGTTATGGCGTCGATTGAAGCCGTCGTCAGGTCATCGATGATATCATTTTTATAAGCATCCATTCTGTAATATCGCGTTAGGTTGGCCCATGGAAGCGATCCAACATTCTTAGGTACGATCGCACCCCTGACCTGCGAACCCGTGTTCTGGATTTCCTGGTAAACGCCCCTTTGCAGTTGTGCATCGGTCAACGCTACATTGAAAATACGCAGCTCGTCGATTTTTCCTTTAAAGAAAGTGCTGCCAGTGCTTGACAGTCTTCCAATGGTAAGCGGATTCGAATCGGAACCGATGCTTGAGCTCATGCTATTGCTGAGAACCACAGTACCGTTGAGGTATAATTTGAGGAATCCGCCGCCAAGCGTTGCCGCCACATGATACCATTGGTTTGTAGCCAATGCCGTGCTATAAGTGTAGGCGGTTCCGTTCATTACGATTTCAAGCTGTTTCGAGCTGTTGATCCTTAAATAGAATTTATCCTGTCCTGCGATGGCACCGTTTGCATTGTAGCCGCTGGCCAAATCGATCCATGCCATTATTGAAACCGAAGCCTGGCCGCCGAGCAGGGTTGTGCCCTGGCCGTAGTCGTTTCTTCCGTCGAATTCGAGGAATAATTTTCTGTTCAGGTCTCTCGGTGAACCGATTACCGAAGTATTGGTGTCAAAAGTATCGGTGATTCCATCTTTATCAACATCTGCAGATCCGTCAATTTTACCGTCATTATTGGCATCTAGGCTACCGTATAAACCGGTTTGGATGTCTTTGATTCCATCGCTGTTCGAATCCAGTTGCAAATAATCCGGAGTGCCGTTGGCGTCGGTATCCTGGGCGAAAGCCCTTACGGTAGTTCCGAAACCTGAATTGTTGTCGTATAAATCTAAGATTCCGTCTCTGTCGGTATCCAATAAATCACCTTTTCCATCTCCGTTGATATCTCCGTCACCGTTATAGATACCAGCTTCATCAACATCAAATAAGGAGTCATTATCGCTATCCAGATCCAGATAGTCCGGAACCGAATCGCCGTCGGTATCTGCGATGAGGTAACTTCCACCGGCTATCTGTGCATCGATTGCATCTTGAAGACCGTTGTGGTTGGCGTCAACCCAGGTTGCAGGACCGCTTAAATCCATTCTCGAAAGTCCGTTGGTATATGCTTTAAATCCAGCTTCTTCTACATCAGGGATACCGTCGTTTTCGTCATCAAGATCGAAGATATTGGCGATACCGTCACCGTCAGTGTCGATATAGTTTTGGACGATATTGATGTCATCGATGGCAAGGTCATTTCCACCACCACCAGTTGAATTATTCTTGAAACGTACGATAAAAGAAGTCACATTCCCCAAATTCACAGAAGTTGAAAATTGCAGCCAATTGCCTTGCGTACAGCTATTGTCGGTTGGCGAGGCAGAACATCTTCCGATATTTCCTGTATTGAAAGACGATAAGAGATTGTTGGATAAATCCACAAACTCAACCGTAATATTCGGCAGGATACTTCCCGGAAAATTACCGATTCTCATGATGTTCAATACCCAGAAGCTATAAGAAATCGGCACATTCGGGATTACCCCGTCGATTCTGGTTTCATAGAAAGTTCCGGCAGCATAACTGGCGTTGAAGATCGCCATACGGCCATCTGTGTCCGATGGAGTATGATCCAGGCCATCATACCATGCCAAGTCGCCATGGATGTTTTCAGGATCACTGGCCAAGGCTCCGGTAATTTTATAGTTTACACAATATTCCCCATCTTCCAGGGTAAAGGCAGCGTTACACGCACTTCCGTAGCCATCTTCATAACAATAGGTACAAGTGGCGCCAGGTGTGTTGATATTGATCAGTCCTTTTGTAGTTCCGGCTCCAAATGTCTCATTCAGGAAAGTGTATTGTACCAAACCGGTTAATGGATAAGCAAGTCCGTCAGCCTGTTCTTTAGTATCGATAATTCCGTCATTGTCATCATCCATATCCCTGTTATCGGTTACGCCGTCACCATCGGTATCCTTATAGGTTTGAACTCCCAAACCGGTCAGGTCGAAATTATAAGGATTCTCATTAGCGTCATTATTCACAATAGAGAATGTAGCGGTCTTAACTCCGATTGTAGTCGGGGTGAAACTGATTTTAAATCGCGTGTTGCTACCAGCTGCGATTGTAGACGCAGGCGCGCTGGAGATTGTAAAATCGGCCGCATTGGCTCCTGTAAAAGTCGCTGCCCCTATAGACATAGCCCCTGTTCCTGTATTTTCGATAATCATATTAACAGTCACTACACCACCGTCCATGGAAACATTCCCAAAATCCGTCTGATCTGTAGTAGAAGGCGTCGTGTCGCCGTCGGCAATAGATACGCCATATTGGCTTTTGATATTGATTTCCTGTATACCGCCAATTCCCTGCAGGGCAAAATCATATGGACTTTCGCCGCTATCATTGTTTACGATATTAATGGTTGCCGTTCTGGTGCCAAGAGCGCCAGGGTTAAAAGTGACTACGAAAGTGGTGCTTCCAAAAGCAGGAACAGTTGCGCTTGGGGCTGTTGTGACAGAAAAATCTGTTGGATTAGTCCCGGTAAATGTAATCGCACCAAGAGTCAGTATTAGATTCCCTGTATTTTTTATTGTGAAAGTCTGTGTTAATGCAACGTTGCTGTAATCGGTCCAATCGGCCGTATTCGGAGTCGTATCACCGTCAACAATTGAAGTGGCATTTCCCTGAATATCAATTTCCTGGATAACGCCTGTTCCCTGTATCGCGAAATCATAAGGGTTTTCGGTACTGTCATTATTAACGATACTCATGGTGGCCGTCCTGTTTCCAATAGCAGCAGGAGCGAAGGTTACCGTGAAAGTGGTGCTGCTGAACGCGCCTACTGTTGCGCTTGGCGGTGTCGTTACGGTGAATTCGGAAGCATTCGTTCCTGTAAAGGTTATTGCCCCTAGCGTTAGTACGGTATTTCCTGCGTTTAAAATGGTATAAGTGCGTGTCACGGTAGTCGTACCGAAATCTGTCCAGTCTGTCGTTGCCGGAGTCGTATCGCCGTCGGCGATAGAAGTAGCATTACCCTGAATATCAATTTCAGGAATAATACCAAATCCTTGTATAGCAAAGTCATACGGACTTTCAGTACTGTCATCGTTTGCGATGCTGATTGTCGCTGTCCTGTTGTTGATGGCACTTGGCGTAAAGGTTACCGCAAAAGTAGCGGTTCCATATGCACCAACTGTTGCGCTTGGCGGAGTCGTGACAGAAAAATCTGAAGCGTTGGTCCCGGAAAAAGTAATGGCGCCGATGTTTAGTATGATATTACCCGTGTTTCTGATGGTAAAGGTTCTGGTTGCTGTTAGCGTACTGAAATCGGTCCAGTCTGTCGTTACCGGAGTCGTATCGCCATCAACAATTGAAGTCGCATTTCCCTGGATATCAATTTCGCGGTCAACACCTGTTCCTTGTATGGAGAAATCATACGGATTTTCATTGGCATCATTGTTTACAATCGAAATCGAAGCCGTCCTTGTTCCTGCAGCGGTTGGATTAAAAGTGACGATAAATGTTGTACTTGATCCTGAAGCAATGGTACTGCTAGGGGCAGTGGTTACTGTAAATTCGCTGGCATTTGTACCCGATATCGCAATAGCGCCCAGGCTCAAAACACCTACTCCGGTATTGAAAATGGTATAAGTCCGGGTTAAGTTTGTCGATCCGAAATTCGTCCAATCTGAATTAGAAGGAGTCGCATCGCCATCTGCAATAGAAACGGCATTTCCCTGGATATCGATTTCAGGATAAATGACTGTAGCTACAACCGGAGTTCTTGGGGTTGACGGACATGTGCCATTCATCGCTTCAACATAATAGGTTGTCGTTGCCGAAATTGAAGGCGTGGTAAAGGTTGTCCCGAAACCAAGTGGAGATCCGCCGGTTAAGGCCGCATACCAATAAAGTGTACCGGCAGATCCAGTGGCTCCTAGTATAAGTGTTCCAGGACCGGTTCTCGTTGCCGGAGTTGTCCCGGTTATTGTTGGTGTGGTATAGATCGTTAAGGTTTTTGTCGAAGTATCGCTACCACATCCTGCAATGGTTGCAGTCAGTGTCAACGTAACGCTTCCGGCTGTTTTATCTGCGGTACTTGGCGTATATGTGCAGGTAGTTAAGGATGTTGCGTTGGCAAAAGTTCCTGTTCCGCTTGATGTCCATAACACAGAAGTATAATTTGTAGCACTAGATCCGGCAGTGATATTAATAGCACCAGTGGTAGAACACGTGGCTATCGCTGTTCCGGCCACCGCTGTCGGAGTAGCATTAATTGTCAGGGTTTTTGTAGAAACCGTATCGCCGCATGGTGTATTTCCTGTCGCGGTTAATGTTATTGTGACACTACCGGCAGTAATATCCGCAGCACTTGGACTATACGTACAGGTGGTTAAGGAATTGGCATTGGTAAAAGTTCCTGTACCGCTGGATGTCCATGTTACAGCGCTATAATGTGTTGCACTTGAACCCGCGGTAACGGCAACGTTGGCAACTGTAGCACAAGTAATTACTGCAGTACCGGCAACGGCTGTTGCAGCAGGCGTTATGGTCAACACTTTTGTTGAAGTGCCATTCGTACAACCCGGACCCATAGCGATCAATGTTAATGTTACACTTCCGGCTGTTTTATCGGCAGCGCTCGGGGCATAGGTACAGGTAGATAAGGAAGTCGAATTGGTAAAAGTACCTGTTCCACTAGAGGTCCATTGTACCGAAGTATAATAGGAACCATAGGCGCCAGTTGTAATATCAACTGGTCCGGCCGAGGCACAGGTAACTATTGGTGTTCCCGCAACCGAACTCGGATTTGGGGTAATTGTCAGGGTTTTGGTTGAAGTCGTATTGCCAACACAAGGAGAAGCTGCCGTTGCGGTTAATGTTAATGTAACGCTTCCTGCAAGCTTATCAGCAGCACTCGGGGCGTAGGTACAATTCGTTAAGGAATTCGCATTGGCAAAAGTTCCGGTTCCACTTGAAGTCCATGTTACCGAAGTATAACTCGTAGCGCTTGATCCTGCCGTAATATTAACCGACGTGGCAGATATACAGACTGATACAGCTGAACCCGCTACGGCAACCGGAGTCGGCGTAATGGTTAAAGTTTTTGATGATGTTGTAGTTGTACAAGGTAGGTTAGCCGTTGCAGTCAGCGTTATGGTAACATTCCCCGCGCTGATATCTGCCGCACTCGGCATGTAAGTACAAGTGGTCAAAGAGTTGGCATTGGCAAAAGTTCCAGAGCCACTCGAAGTCCATGTTATACCGGTATTGTTAGTTGCAGAAGAACCTGCCGTAATATTGACAGCTCCAGAAGTGACGCAAGTCGTTACCGCAGTTCCCGCTACAGCAGTCGGAGCTGTAACCACATTCACACTTGCAGTATTATTAGTCGAAACACCATTGTTGCAGCCTTCCGAAGCAATATTGGTTACCCTTATAGTTGTTGTGCCTACTGACAATGGTGCGGTAGTAAAAGTCCCGCTTCCTAAAAGTCCGAATGCCATTGTTGCTGTAAGCCCGGTTGCAGTTGTAGCCCCTGTGAGATTATAGGTTACCGTATAGTTTCCTGTAGGCATCGAAATCGAGTTAAGTGTCACCACCGATGCCGAAACGCCGCAAAGTGGCCCTGCCGCAGAAGCCGCAGAAGTCAATGCATAGGTTGGACAAGTATATGAAATTACTACTTTTCCATCGCCACCGTCACCACCGTATCTGGTTCCTGAGGATTGTCTGAAAGCACCGCCACCGCCACCGCCCGGACTTGCACCGTTTTCTCCTGTGCCGTTGCTTGAGCCCACGCCATCACCACCCGAACCGCCGCCGGCAGGAGAATTTGCACCGGCAACGCCTGTCGCACTTACTCCCGCAAAACCCGGCCTGGCCGAAGATCCGCCACCGCCAGAATTACCATTTGTAGTATTTGGTGTTCCGGCTGCGCCATTTCCACCGGCATAGACAGATCCAAAGTCTCCAACTGAAGCCGAAGCCGATCCGCCACTGGCGCCTGTAAGCGTATTCAAAGCCGGAGAGCCTCCGCCTTTGGCCATTACTGTAGTATTGCTGATAAAATAGGAATCTTCTCCGGGGCTGCCATTGCTCGTACTTCCCGCACCCACTACCACATCATAGACCGTTCCCGGTATTACAGTGATGAGTGTTTTCTTAGCATACGCGCCTCCGCCACCTCCGCCACTAACAAAAGTACTGCTCCTGGAGCCGCCTTTTCCACCTGCGCCCCAGGCTTCAACAGTAACCGTGGTCACTCCTGCCGGAGCGGTCCATGTAAATGTTCCCGAGGTCGTAAAGGGTTGGGATTGAGAGTGACTTAAAAATGTAATCAGCAACAGGCCAACGGCCATAACTACTTTTTTATTAATCAGAGTAATTGTTTTCATACTTCAATAGTATTAGTTGTTCGATTTAATAAACATTTGAATTGGTGTTTACAAAATTCTTGGTAAAACTAGCTTGAAAATGTTAAATAAAAAAATTTTTCATCGACAAAGTACATAAAACATCGATTAAGTGCGTAAATTGTGAAATTATGTAAGTAAAATATTACTATAAATATACAAATGTGGACAATATGAGAATCATATATTGATAGCGATAACACACCAATTTTTAAAATGTTGAAGACGAGTTAGTTGCAAAACAAAAAATCAGTGATTAAAACTGTAATAAAAACATTTTGCAGTTGGAGGAAAGAGCAGAAAAGTACTTTCTAATAAGCAATGAAGCAAGGCAAAAAAAATCCCCGGACATTTTTTGTCCAGGGAAAATTTTAATTTTAGTAGCATGCCCGAACAAATGTCGAACTTTTTTGTGGAAGATTTAGAGCGTTTACTTAACATTCCTAAGAATCCAAGACTATTTTGAAGGGGACATTTATTAATTGAAATATAATGGAGACTGTAAGATTACTGATAACTTCGGAAAACATCCCAAAGTTTTTCCGACTATCATTCAATAAATTTAATCCGACGCGATTTAATATAAATATTACGATAATATTTAATAAATTTCCCACTTTGATGCTGGCGTTTTTTCTACTCTAAAAAATAATTCAAGGTGCCTATTTTGGCTAATACATTTTTTAAGTGATGAGATTTATTTCCCATATCCTCTTCATCAGTGATAATCATTCCTATATTCTGTCTTAATTGTTCTGCTTCTATATCATCAATAATTACTTTAATATCTTCCCTTAAAAAATAATATTGGTACGCTATCTGTTCTACTTCTGCAAGTGTTATTTCACTTATAATAAATCTATGGATAACACGGTTACGATCTTCATATAAATTAAACAACAATTTATAAATCGTGTCTGTAATAACTTCGAGGGACAGTGCTGTTTTATAAATGTCTTTTTCTGATTTTTTCTTATCGTCGGACCCTTGATATATCCATTCGCGTTCAATTAGGTCATTACTATTCACTATTTGCTTTTTTAAAATAATTCCAATACGCAACAATGAATCAATTTGATTACCAAAAAGACAGGTTGCTTCAAAGAAGGCTTTGTTTTCAATTGCTTTGCGGAGCAATAAGTCCGTTGCCCCAATCCCTTGTAAAAACATTTCAAATCGATAAGATGTCAGTATCCTTTCACGTTCACTGTCCTCAATTAGATAAATTGACGCAATGGATGCATATACTGTGTTCAATTTCCCAGTTAATAAGTCTTCACTGAATCCATCTTCCGAATTTGTTGAGTATGTATAGGTAAAATAAATGTGTTTGGTGGCGTAAATGGTAGACCATGATTTAGTTATATATCCATTGTCAGCAGTATCGTTATAATTCCGGCAATCAAACTCACCTATTTGAATAGAAGGAAGATATCCTAATAGATCGGCCAGTTTAGTTCTTTCATCTCCTAGTAGCGGGCTTATGGAGAATTGAAAACAGTCTGAATCACCTTGGATATCATTTTCTTCAAAGCTATGCACCCCTGCCTCCATTACCCAATATTTCCAGGTGGGAGGAACGAAAATTTGAAATGTGCCTTTACTATCGATTATTTTTTTCATTACAATATTTAGTAGTTTATATCTGCATCCAATATTATTAAGAGTTTTGGATGGGCTTCATTTATGCACTAAACTACCGAATAAACGGCAAATTCTAAAAAATTAGCTAAGAATAATTCCGTGCAAAATTGTACTTATGTAATGTTATTAACATTGTCAGGCATAAGTTGTTGTTTAAATACCATTAAACACAATATGATCATGTTGATAAAGTTTCAAAATCTTAATATTTTCCAATATTACATTTAATAAATTTGACACTTAGTGTCAAATGAAAATATGTCAACAGAAACTTTAGGAGGAAAACTAAGAGAACTGAGAGAATCAAAACATTTTCCCTTACGAAAAATTGCGGCAATGTTAGATATCGATGTGGCCATTTTAAGTAAAATGGAGCGTGGAGAACGTAGATTAACAAAAGAAGCTATTTTAAAGCTAGCAGAAATTTACCAATATAATTCTGATGAGCTTTTAATATTATTTCTATGTGAAAAAATCATGTCTGACATTCAAGGCGAAGACTTAGGTGAACAAGCACTTATAGTTGCAAAAAAGAGATTTAAATATTTGAAAGATAATAAAGCCAATGACAATTAATCAGCTAATAGAAAAATATAAGTCTGATAGAAAATATTATTTGTCAGATAAATATAATGAAACATTACTACGTAGTGATTTCTTAGATCCACTGTTTGAATTACTCAAGTGGGATATAAAGAATCATGCAGGTAAATCGACCAACGAAAGAGAGGTTATTCTTGAAGAAACATTAAAATCGAATGCTTCGGAACATTCTAAAAAACCAGATTATACTTTCAGGCTTTTTTCAGAAAGAAAATTCTTTGTGGAGGCAAAAAAACCTCATGTTAGAATTGAATCCAATGATGAAACAGCAAAACAAATTAGACGATACGGTTTTACTGCCAAGCTTAAAATTTCTGTTTTATCAAATTTTGAGTACTTAATGATTTATGATGTTTCTGTAAAGGTTGATCATACAGATAACTTCCAAAAGGCATTGATTAAAAAATATCATTATACGGAATATGAAGAGAAATTTGAAGAAATAAAAAGCTTTTTAGGAAAGGATTCTGTATATTCAGGTCAATTTGATTTAGAGTGGAAAGATATCGAAGCTAAAATTCAACTGTATTCAATCGACAATCTATTTTTAAATCAAATTAATGAGTGGAGAACTCAACTCGGCTCTGAAATTTATAGATATGATCCGTCTATAAGTGTACAACAATTAAATGACACTGTACAAAGTTATCTTAATAGGATTTTATTTTTAAGAGTTTGCGAAGATAGAAATTTAGAGGATTATCAAACTCTTTTAAAATTTGCAAGTGCAAATGATTTTAATGCTTTAATAAATAAATTTCAGCAAGCCGACATAAAATATAACTCAGGCTTGTTCGACCAACTTTTAGTTGATAAAATAGTTGAAAATATTTCCTCCGTTTTTTGGTCGATAATTAGACAACTTTATTACCCAGAAAGCCCATATTCTTTTGCTGTATTTTCATCAGACGTCTTAGGAACTATATATGAAATTTTTCTGTCAGAACAATTGATAGTAGAAGATGATACTATTAAACTTATTAAAAAGCCTGAAAATGCTGATCGGGATATTATCACTACGCCAACTTTTATAATCAACGACATTCTTCGTAAAACTGTACAGGTTAAATGTGCTGGTCTAGATTATTCGGAAATTTGTAATTTAAAATTCGCAGATATATCTTGCGGCTCGGGGGCTTTCCTTTTGGAACTTTTTCAGTTATTAAATGACAATGTCATTGACTATTTTTTACATACTGATAAATCCAAACTTATACACACAGCTTTAGAAACTTACAAGCTTCCTTATGATATTAAACGTAATCTTTTACTAAGCTGTGTATATGGGATCGATAAGGATTACAATGCTGTAGAATCAGCAAAGTTTGGGTTACTATTGAAACTTTTAGAGAATGAGGACGCTGCTTCAATTTCTGGTCGAAATCCGATACTTCCAAATTTAGATCAAAATATTTTCTTTGGTAATAGTCTTATAGAGTCTAATCAAGTTTTTTTAGATAATGAGCAAATTATTATAAATCCATTCGATTTTGCAAGTCTAAGATTTGATGTAATTGTAGGTAATCCTCCTTATATGAAGTCCGAAGACATGAAAAATATAACGCCTCTTGAACTTCCGATTTACAAAAAGAACTATATATCAGCTCATAAACAATTTGATAAATACTTTCTTTTTATTGAACGTGGTTTAAGTTTATTAGCCGCCGATGGAATATTGGGATACATTGTGCCAAGTAAATTTACTAAAGTTGGTGCGGCGATAAATCTCCGAAAAGAATTATCTGCAAATGGCTATTTGCATTCCTTAATGTCTTTCGGTGCCAATCAAATATTTGCCGATAAAACTACATATACCAGCATTTTAATCATAGGCAAGACAAGTCAAAAAAAATTCACATATACTGAAATAAAGAACCTTACACAATGGAAGATTAGGGATTTTAAAAACATAAATACCGATGAAATTGAAACAAACACTCTTTCGAGTGAACTTTGGTTTTTAGTACCTCCGTATTTGAAATCAACCTATGAAAAAGTTTTAAAACAGAGCGAGAACCTTAAAAAAATCGTCGGAAAGGATAATATAAATAATGGAATACAAACTAGTGCCAATGAGGTTTATATTATTCAAGCTACGAAAGAACAGAATGGTACAGTTGACTTTATCAAAAAAGGCGTAACCTATAGTATTGAAAAGGATGCGCTTAGACCGTATTACGTAACTGTTCGCACTAAAGGTGCGGAAAAATTAAATACTTACCGCACAATAGTACCTAATGCTTATGTAATTTTTCCGTATATTTTCCAAAATGGTAAAACTGAATTTATCTACCCTGACGAATACAGGAAATTATATCCTCTAGCATATAAGTACCTCGAATTAAATAAACCGAAACTTACTGAAAAACGAGACGTCAAACCAGTACCAAAAACAGATCAGGAATGGTATCGTTTCGGTCGTAGCCAATATTTGGAATTGGGGGAAATAAAAGAAAAAATAATCATAGGTGTTATGTCAACAGGTGAAAAATATCCAATAGATTTTTCACAAACTTTGCACACTGCTGGTGGAACTGCGGGCTATTGTAGTTTGTTCTTATCTCCTGATAGCTTATATTCAATTTACTATATACAAGCTATTTTAAATTCTAAATATGTTGAGTGGATAATTCATCTTAAGGGTGAGGTATTTCGTGGAGGATATATTGCACGCGGGACAAAGGTGCTGAATAATTTACCTATCCGTAAAATTGACTTCAAGAATCCCTTAGATAAAGAATTGCATGATAACATTGTAAAAACGCAGATAAAGCTAATTGAAATTCAACAGAAAGTAGATACAAATGTTGGAAATAAAAGATTACAAACCCCACTTATAGGACAATTTGAAAGAACAAAAGCAATAATGGATGATTTGCTTAAGAAATTATATAACCTTGGCGCCGATGACTCGCTAATCCCAACAATAAAAGATTTATATGAAATTAATTGAGAATGCAACTGCAGAAAAACTTAGAGGCGGTTTTTATACACCGGACGCGATAGCTGCATTTATTCTTAAATGGGGAATTAATGGCAGTAGAGATTATGACATCTTAGAACCGAGTTGCGGAGACGGAGTATTTTTGGAGCAACTTAAATATAATAACCATCAATTCAAATCTGTTACAGCAATAGAATTTGATCATAAGGAAGCCAAAAAAGCCAATAAAATAAAACTTAGTGATAAAACAGTTATAAATACAGATTTTCATTTATACTGCAACGAAACTACTAAAAGATTTGATCTTGTTATAGGAAACCCCCCATATATAAGATTTCAATATTTTGATACTGAACAACAAAAGGAAGCTGCAAAAATTTTTACCAAAGCTGGATTAAAATATTCAAAACTTAGTAATGCTTGGGTATCATTCGTAGTAGGATCAAGTCTACTTTTAAAAGAAGACGGTAAGATTGGTTTTGTAATTCCGGCAGAACTTCTTCAGGTTTCCTATGCGCAGCAACTTAGGGAGTTCTTGGCTAAATTTTATAACAAAATAAATATTATCTCCTTTGAAAAGTTAGTTTTTCCTGACATTCAACAAGAAGTAGTTTTACTTCTTTGCGAAAAAAATGGCACGGATACACATTTGATAGAACATTTAGAATTACGCGATGCAAGCGATTTGGAAAATTTGAAGGTAGAAATTTTAAAAAGTCCATCCAAAAAAATTGATTTTAAGTCGAACAAGTGGACATATTATTTTTTGGAGCAAGAAGAGATTGATTTCCTTGAAAATATTGCTGCCAAACGAAATATACCTTCAATTGGTACTTTTGCAAAAGTTGAAGTTGGAATAACAACTGGTGCCAATAGTTACTTTACTGTGCCTTTAACAACAGTCCAGCAATATGACCTGGATCAGTTTGCCAAACCTATGGTAGGTAGAAGTATTCAAGTAAACAGCTTAATTTTCACGAAAGAAGACTGGGAATTAAATCGTAAATCTAAAGCAAAAGCTCACTTACTCGTATTTCCAACTCGAAAAGACTTAGGTGAACATTCAGGTGCTCAAAAATATATTAGATTTGGTGAAATCAACGAAGTAAATAAGGGATACAAAACGGGAATAAGAGATGACTGGTTTGTTGTTCCTTCTATAAGGATATCAGATGCGTTTTTTATTAGACGTAATAATTTATACCCAAGGCTTATTATTAATGATGCTAAAGCTTATACTACCGATACAATGCATCGAGTATCGATAAAACCAGAGGTCGAAATAGAAGCATTCACATCAAGTTATTATAACTCATTATCTTTAGCTTTCTCTGAAGTGACGGGTAGAAGCCATGGTGGCGGTGTATTAGAATTAATGCCAAGTGAAGCTGAAAGGATCTTATTGCCCTACAAAACTATAAATAAAAAATTATTACCTCAGATTGATGAAATGTTACGTAATAAAAATAACATTGATGAAATTTTAAAAATTACTGACGAATTAATATTAAAAAAAGGTTACGGACTTACCCAAAAAGAAGTTAATTTGGCTAATCAGATTTGGAAAAAATTATCTAAAAGACGAATTAACAGGAGTAAATAGTATAAAATTGAGAATAGTTAATCTTAGCATTATCACACTTATACTTTTTTAATATAATGTCTATGATCCAGCAATATTTCACACAATATGAAAATCAAAAAAATCAAGATTGAAAATTTTCGATTACTTAAAGACTTTGAGTTAGATCTTGAAGATGAACTTTCGTTAGTCATTGGAAAAAATAACTGCGGTAAAACATCTTTATTATCAATTTTGGATAAGTTTTTAAGCCATGCTGAAAAGACAAAATTCTCTTTTGATGATTTTAATATTGAATTCAAAAATGACGTAAAACTAACTGTCGAAGATCTAGCCCTAAATGAAGAAACATACCAGCCAATTGGTATAAAATTGAAGCTGTTCATTGAATATGGCGAAAAAGACAATCTTTCAAATATTTCTAAAGTTATGATGGACTTAGATCCAGACAATAATTTTATTGTTTTAGGATTTGAATATTTATTAGATTTTGATGGATTAATCCGTCTAAGAAAAGATTTTGCAGAATTTAAAAAGAAGGAAAAAAGCAAGCTTAAGGATGCAAAAGAGACTAGTTCAAAAATAGAAAAAAACCTATTCTATTTTTTAAAATTAGAACAATCAGTATACTTTCACACCAGGCGTAAGTCAATTGAATTTGATGTAAAAACAAAAATTGAAAATGACGATAAATATCTTGATCTAGACATAGAAAAAATTAGTTTGAAGGAAATTATTAACTTCAAGTTTATTAGCGCAAAACGTGACGTCTCTAACAAAGAAATTGATAAAACTTTGTCGATTCAAACTTCTTCTATATATAAAAAAACAGAAGCTAGCGACGAACAAAAGGATGCTATTGATGATTTTAAAGATAAGCTTAGCGAGACAGATGTAGTACTTAGTGGAATATATTCAAATCTTTTTAAAAACGTAATTGAAAAAGTTAGAAACTTTGGAGGGATAAAACAAGATGACTCCTTAATTGACATAATTTCAACTTTACAGCATCGAGAATTACTTGAAGGCAATACTACGGTTATGTATAATCATGGAGGAAGCTCCTTACCCGAGAATTACAATGGTCTTGGGTATATGAATCTTATTAGTATGATTTTTGAAATTGAAATCCTGCTACAAGATTTTAAGAGGAAAAAGGAAGAGAGACCGTCTGATATAAATATCCTTTTTATTGAGGAACCGGAAGCCCATACTCATCCGCAGATGCAGTATATTTTTATAAAAAACATCAAATATCTATTGAATCAGGGTATTCAACGTGAAGACGGTGAAATCGCCGAGCTGCAATCAATAATAACCACACACTCTTCTCATATTGTTGCAGAGAGTAATTTTGATGATATTAAATATCTAAAAAAAGAGAGGGATATTTCAGTCATTGCTAAAAATTTAAAAGACTTACAGCATGATTATCATGCCAACACAAAACAATATCAATTTCTAAAGCAATATTTAACCATAAACAGGGCTGAGATATTTTTTGCAGACAAAGCAATTCTAATTGAAGGAGATACAGAAAGAATTCTGTTGCCTACTCTGATGAAAAAATTTGATTTGGACGAGGAAAAAATATTTAAAGCAAGTGGAGGAAAAGATAAGTTTCTTCCTTTGCTGTCTCAAAATATTTCTATTATAGAAGTTGGTGCATACTCCCAAATCTTCGAAAAATTTATAAATTTTATTGGTGTAAAAAGTTTGATTATCACTGATCTCGACGCAACTGATGCAGTTGGCGAGAAATGCGAGCCATCGTTAGGAGTAAATTTTTCTAACTCCGCATTAAGTTTTTTCTTTTCTACTGCTACTCTAGCAAACCTTAAAAGTTATAGTGTTGCAGAAAAGACATTTATTAATGATTCCGGAAAATGGAAAATAAATGCTGATGGTAATCTTCTCATAGTCTATCAGATATTAGAGAATTCTTTTATAGCTAGAAGTTTCGAAGATTCCTTCATCAATTTAAATAGAGATTTTATTACGCCAATAAAAACACAGTTTGAAGGTCTTAAAAACTTTGCGGAATTTGACAATCTTGGCAACAGTCCCTACTTTTTAGCTGAAAAATGCATTAAGAAAAAGACCCATTTTGCTTTAGATATTTTGTATCATAGCAATGAAGATTTTAGTAATTGGAATATTCCGGGATACATTAAAGAAGGTTTGTCATGGCTGAAACAAAATTAGAACAGACTGCAAAGGATGAGTTTCATCAAGTTATGGAGCACATTAATAATGGTGATAATTTTCTTTTGAGTGGTGGTGCTGGAAGTGGAAAAACATACTCTTTAGTCCAGATTATTAGAGAAGTTATTGAAAAAAATCCGACGGCTAAAGTAGCATGTATGACCTATACAAATGCTGCAGTAAAACAAATTGAAGATCGTGTTGATCACGACAATTTAAATGTTACCACAATTCACGATTTTCTTTGGGATAATATCAAGCATTTTCAAAAAGAACTAAAAACAGCAATTATTAACCTTAATAATGATCCTGACAATACGAAGATTAGCTTTGACGATCAATTACTTCCTGATACTTTTTTTGATAACCTGGAAAAAGGAATACAGTATAAGGAATATTTGAGGCTTCGAGAGGGCATTATTTCTCATGATGAGCTTTTGATAATCGCTAGTTATATGTTTGAAAATCACACTAAGCTCTGTGACATTTTAAAAGATAAATATAAATTTATATTTATTGACGAATATCAAGATACAAATACGGAAGTTGTAGAACTGCTACTAACACACCTACAAAAAAGTAAAAAGAAAAATGTTATTGGCTTTTTTGGTGATGCGATGCAGTCAATATATGATGAAGGTGTTGGTAACCTAGATGTCTACAAGGGCGCAGATGTCGGGAAAGTTAAAGAAGTAAAAAAAGAAGTCAATCGAAGAAATCCAAAATTAATTTATGAACTAGCTAATAGGCTCCGTACTGATGGTATAGTTCAAACTCATTCGCATGAAGACGCACCAAATATTTTAAACGGTAAAGTTAAAGACGGTAGCATAAAATTTATTTATTCATCGACCGCTGATCTTGTTAGCGCAAGAAGATATCTGACGGGTTTAGGATGGGACTTTGATAATCCTAAGCAAACAAAAGAACTAAATTTAACACATAACCTTATTGCGGACAAAGCAGGCTTCAGAAACCTAATGGATATTTATGATAAAGATCCAGTGATAGGATTGAAATCTGATATTTTAGCTAAAATAAAAGACAATAAGAAGAACAATCGCCCTGAAATCCAGATTGATGAAACTGATACATTCGATCAGGTTGTTAATAAATTTCAATTGAAGAATAGGCAACGGATATTGAAAAAGGATATTCTTCTTCAGGAGCCCAATCACAAAAAATTGTATGATTTACTTAAAGATCAAAATTTTACAGAGGTCAGAAAGATTTATTTAGATAAAGACTCTTTAGTGGATGATAAAAAACAAGACGAAGATGATGATAACAGGAAAGGTTCAAAGAGAGATAATTTAATCAAACATCTTTTTAAAATACAGAACAATATTTTTTATTACGAAAACAAAAATTATAATGAATTTTTGCGAGTTACCGATTATAAAATTCATGTCACAAGCATCAATCAGAAACGAATTTTAAAAGCTAATATAGAAAGTTTAATTAAAGTTGGTGACAAAACTATTGAAGAAGTAATTAAGGAAGCAGATGAAAAAAAAATATGCTTGATAGACCAACGGCTTGAAAAGTTTATTCTTAACAATGAATATATGTACAATCGTGTAAAAGAAATCAAATATTCTGAGTTTCAAAAACTGTATGGGTATCTAGAAGGCTTTACACCTTTTTCAACACAGCACAAAACAAAAGGCGCAGAATTCAATAATGTTCTTGTAATACTTGATAATGGGGACTGGAATAAATACAATTTTGAAAATCTTTTTAGCGGATCTGGTACAGAAAGTGTTTTGAAGCGAACCCAAAAAATATTTTATGTTTGTTGTACACGATCTAAAGAAAATCTCGCAGTCTACTATCATAATCCAAATGCTTTAGTTATAGCCAGAGCTAAGGAATGGTTTGGTGAAGAAAATGTACTTTCTTTAAATTGAAGAATTATAATGATTTTATAACCTGATATAGATTCTGTTTATTAGTGAATGATATATCATACAAAGCAACGACTGCAATTCTAAATTGCTTCTTTCATAATGAAAGAAAAGAAATATTGATTAAACTCATTAAAGCATATTTATTTTCCAAAGAAATCAGGAAAGCTTATCCATGATTTTTGTTTAGAGTAAAAGGCATAGGGGCTATTAGGTATGTCAATTGGAATTACTCCCATTAAGCATAATTCCCTGAAATGTTTTCCGGAAGTAATCCGTAGAGGTTTTACAAACGTTTTTGCTTCTTCATAACTCCAGTATTTCCTATTCTGGTTGGCAATCCTGTCAGTTCCCAAAAATACACCCCAGCCTTCAAATTCAAAATAAACTTTATTTGGATCGGGAGGCATCGTATCGGGACGCTGGTCCGTTTTCCTCCATGCAAAGAATTCATGCTGTGTTTTAATTCCCACTGCCTGAATATATGTCTTTGCCTGTTCATAGGTCATTCTTTTCTTTCTTTGCCTGCCGGTATTTCCAGTGCCAAGCCAATCGCCAAGATCAATCCATCCAGTGCGCTTATATTCCTTTTCAGGAGAATAGGGAATCGTGCTTGGCCTTTTGTCACTTCGCAGCCATGCCCAATATTCATCGCGATTCTTCAGGCCCAGTCTTCTCATATAGGTTCTGGCCTTTTCAAATGGCAGGAATTTGAAGCCAAGCCAGTCGTGCCAGTTGGTCCATTCCGTCTTTTTATAGGTTGAATTGGGCGATACGGGTATGAAAGCCGGCCGCTTTCCTGATTTTATCCATTCATTCCATTGTCTCTTTCGGGTAAATTTTAACCGGCGGACATATAACCGGGCTTGGAGAAATGGCAGAAAAGGAGGCAGATAATCCGGCGGGACATTCCTCCAAAGACCTGCCTTGCGACGTAAAAAATCGAGAAACGGAATGTTTCTATACCGGCATGTCTGGGCAAGACTAAGCATCTTGAGGTATTCGATGAGCTTTCCTTCACGGATCCTGCCATTCACATTATGTCTGTGCTGTGCAAATGCCTTGATTGCCGCCTCAGCATTATTGTTATTCCAGGGAATATCATCATGCTTGAGGAAGATCCATAATTCATCCCAATGCTTTTTCAAGCGCTTTGAGTATTTTATGGAGAGCTCGCTTCTGTATTCGATGGAAAGATAGGTCTTGTAAAATTCCTCGGTATCTCTCAGATGCTTTTGAAGGTGCTTGCGACTAAGGCCGTACTTGTCCATAGTAGCAATTATCTTAACCAGCAGCTTGCTGAAAGCATCCATAAGATTTTTGTATCCTTCGTCAAATGGATTCTTATGCAGGTCATCATTAAAATCCCTGATAAGGTGTATCAGGCACTTTTGCCGCTGAAGCTTCAGCGAATCGTATCCAGGGAAGAAATCAGTGATAATAATACCCTTGTAATCCTTTAGCCATTGTTTTAGAAATTCTGCTTCGCGGGTTAATGTAAAATGATAAAATACGGTATGCGATGTTGCAAATACCCAAACATAGCCCGTATCTTTTGTCAGCTTTACCATAGTTTCGTCAATATGGATTACAGGACTCTTTAATATAATTTTCCATAAATAGTCTACTTCGGGCTGCCACTGGAGCCACCATTTATATTTCCGGCTCACTACATACATGGGACTTATCCAGATATGGTATTGATCCATTATCATTTTCGCAATCATGTTACTGCTTATATGGTAGCTTATATACATTTGAGTTATTAATGCCAAAAGGTTGTCTCCATATCGCATCCGTTTCAGGATGGCATTATTGTATTTTATTCCACATTTGCCACACTTCCCTTGAGTCGATTTAAACTCGACAACATGGCGGCGTACACCTGATGAGGTAAATTTTATATCGGTCTGTTTGAACGACCGCATCGTATTTTTGAGATAATAAACTTTAGAAGACCCACAACCGGGGCATTTCTGCAGCGGCTTTGCAATTACGACTTCATTCGGCTTTCCAGGCTGCCAGCCCATAACGCCTTTGCCGGGATGTATGCCTGATTCCTTTTCAGAAGTATTAGATATAGAGGGAGCTGTTTTCTTATTGCGCCAATAGATCTTTGTCTGCTGATAGTCAAAATAAGCAGCCTTGCTGATCCTATCATAATCTTCTCCAAAATTCAGATTTGCCTGGAATTTGTAAGGGCTCAGCTTTTTCATGGAAGCCGCTGCAAGTACATTGTCAGGATTTGCATTAATTGTAAGATCATGAAGCCAGCTGCACACTATTTCCAATGCTTGGCAGTCTTCAAAATTATAATGGGTCAACTTTTCCCTTATCACGGGATCTTTCGTTTCTTCCCATTGATTTCGCAAGACAATGCTTTGCAATCCATCAATATCTTCTGCCCAGCCGTATCCTAGAAAATGCGCCAATTCTTTCAGCCCATTGCTGTAGGTTGGTGGGTATACAGAAGTTCTCAGGTAGGAAAGCAGGTTTGCCATCCTTTTTTGGAGACGTGTAAATTCCTGCTTAAAAGGTGTGCCGTACCTTTGTACAATAGTATTTAATGATTTGGTTTCATAGCTTCCATAATGGTAGACAGGAAGGTCAGGATATTGGTTTAAAAGCCGAAACAGGTTTCGGAATATCTCCTTTTCGTTTTCCCTGCTATCGGCCCAGAAAGAAAATGTTTCATCAGGCTTATCCGCGAAATGGACTATTCCTCCAATCAGATAAATAAATCTTTCATCAGGTAGGCCTTCAAAATCTAAATATATGGCTTTTGATATATCTTCAATATCGGGCGTATACATAACATAGGTCTTCTGTTCACGTATCGCCAGTGCCTTAAGCTCCCACAAGTAATTGGAAGCAATTTTCGGCTTGCGTCGGCTGCGCCTTCTTGGACGGAACAGATGGGATAATTGCAGGACTGTAAAAATTCCTTTCTTGTGGTACCGTTCGATAATTTTAGGAGAGATGCTCCCTAGAAGGCTGATGCAGTCTTTGTCTTTTAGTTTTTGGTGGCAAGTTTCCCAAAACTGGCACTCGGGACAGTGCTTGTTTTTATAAAAGGCAGGTGCATCGCTGTCAAGGATCCTTTTTGTATCGGCAAGCAGCTTTTCTGCTTTTATTGAAGGTTTAATTTGGATTAAAAGGTTTTCTTTTCCTTTCAATATATTTAAATGGCTCACTTTTTCACCTGTATCCTCGGATAAAAAGAAAGCATGTGCTGTCAATGCAATTTTATCTATGGCTGAAATTTTTGCAGAGGATAGCTGCGGTGTCTCCAATTCAGAATCAGGATCCCTGTTTATCTGCCATGCTTTGTATGGACAATACTGCATGGCCTGTAATATTTTCCAGTTCGGTTTCATGCCGTTTATCCATAAATGTGGAGGAAGATAAAAAAGTTTCTGAACTTCATTGCATTCATAAAATTAAAGAAATATTACCAATTTTACTATGATTGAAGTTGTTTTTTGCTCCAAGATGAAGGACAAATGACATTATATTATTTCCTGTTTTTATTATTTTGTTGTAACTTTGTTTATTGAAAACCAGTCTATTATAGGGTTATATGATGTTTGGAAATCATTGTGTTTTCTCCTTATACTGCCTCAGAGTTAATTACTAGATAATTCCAATCCATACAGACAATTTTATAAGCATTTACTGCAATATGTTGTTCTTATGACATATCATGAAACGATTTCGTAAACCTTAAGTTTTTTAGCGAAAATTAATTATAGAAAAATTTACAAGTTACGTATGTATACTCATACTACATCAGCTTATTTATATATCCGAGTTAGCACAGATGAGCAAAAAAGGAAAGGGTATTCCCTGCCTGAGCAGGAGGATCGGTTATTAAAGTATTGCGAATATAACAACATACATGTCAAAGGGGTATATAGGGAGGACTTTTCAGCCAAAAATTTTAATCGCCCTGAATGGAATAAATTAATTGCGGTAATAAAGAAAAGACCGTCGGGAGGAGAGAATAATATTCTTTTTGTAAAGTGGGATAGGTTTAGCCGAAATATCGAATATGCCTATGAGATGATCGGTCTGCTAGGAAATATTCTACAACCGCTATGGCCATTGATCAGCCGATTGATTTTTCTGTTCCAGAAAGCATAGTAATGCTTGCTGTTTATCTCTCTATACCTGAAGCGGAAAATAGTAGAAGGGCCCTAAATACTTCAAATGGAATTCGGAGGGCAAAAATGTTAGGCAGATATCCGGGCAAAGCACCGATTGGTTTTACTAACACAACCGGTATAGATGGTAAAAAATATATTGCTCCTAAAGAACCTGAGGCAAGTGTGGTAAAATGGGTTTTTGAGCAGCTTGTCAGGAATTGCTTTGTGCTAGAGGAATTAAGGCGAATGGCAAATGCCAAAGGCCTTAAATGCTCCAAATCTAATTTTTGGAAATTTATAAGGAATCCTGTCTATTGCGGTTTGATAGTTTTGCCATCCGAAACCGAGGGGAATCAAATAATTAAAGGAATCCATATTCCGTTGATTTCAGAGACATTATTCTATGAAGTTCAGAATATCATTACCACAAAAAGAAAGATCAGTTGTGAAAAACCAGATTTAAATGCTATGTTTTTTTTAAAGGGATATTTGATTTGTCCCTTGTGTGGTAAGAAATTACGAGGAAGTTTTTCTCAAGGAAAGACTAAGAAATATCCCTATTATCACTGTATGGGCAGATGTAAAACCAGAATTAGTGCCAATCTGCTTAATAACAATTATAATGAAAAGTTACAAAAAATAGCACTTTCGAATGGTGTGGGTAAATTGTTTAGCCTTGTACTTAAAGATGCAAATGTCAATTTTCAAAAGAAAGAATTATTACAGAAAAGATATCATCTTTCCAAGCAGCTACAGGAGCAGGAACTAATTATGTCAAAAGTTAGAAGATTATTCGTGGAAGATCGCCTGAAATTTGATGATTTCAGTGCAATCAAAAAAGAATGCACTGGCATGATAGATGGTTTTAAGAAAGAACTTAAATCTGTGAATCTGGATATTAACGGTATCGTACAGAATTCTGAACAAGCTATTCGATCTTTTAAAAACATATTTGGAAATTTTCAATCACTGAATACAAGTGATAAAAAGCAATTAGTGAGCCTGATTCCGCCAAGTAAAATCAATTTTCAAACAGGTGAGCTCTATCTGGAATTAAGTAGTGCTTTGTCTAAGATTTTACTGAGGAGATAATTTAAAAAATTAAACTCAACATTCTCATGAAATTTCAGGAAAAGAAAGTATCGGTAAAGAGTGCCATTACTATATTGGAAAAAAACAAAATTGAAGTAAATACTGATGAAGCAATTATAATTCTTGATTTGCTTTATCTCATTGCAAAGACTTATAAAAAAACTGATTGTGGTAAATAACCTTTTACCTTAAGTAAACTTCGAACATTAGCAAAGCCGGCATTATATATGAAATACTAAGCTTTTCAGGGTTCAAACCTTCCGTTTCCACTACCATTTATTCGACAAAATCGAACACTTATCGTGTGCCTTGTAACTAATTGTTTTACAAAAAATTGACTGCATAAAAAAAGGAAACACAGCAATTGCTGTGTTTCCTCAAGTAGCGAGGACGGGAGTTGAACCCGTGACCTCAGGGTTATGAATCCTGCGCTCTAACCGACTGAGCTACCTCGCCATATTTTCGGTTATACATCCGTGAATGCGGCTGCAAATATAAAACTTAAATTATACGCTGCAAACATATAAGTAGAAAAAAATTTTATTTTTATAAATGCTTTTTTATTGGCTTTATATTCTATATATTTCCAAAAAATTATAGGCTACCAATGGATTCAAAAGCACGTTACGAGTTAGAATTTCCAATAAATTCCTCACCACAATTGCTATATCAGTATATATCAACACCTTCTGGATTGTCAGAATGGTTTGCTGATAATGTGAACTCCAGGGGCGAATTCTTCACTTTCATTTGGGATGATTCCGAAGAGAACGCAAGGCTTACCTCTAAGAAGACCGGCGAGAAGGTAAAATTCAGGTGGATTGACGAAAATAATAAAGATACCGACTACTTTTTTGAACTCAGGATTCTCGAAGACGAAATCACAAAAGACGTTTCGCTGATGGTGATCGACTTTGCCCAGGAAGATGAGATTGACGAAGCCACACTTTTATGGGAAAACCAGATTTCCGATCTCAAACATGTTATCGGTTCCGTATAATACTTTTATTTATTAGACTTATATTTGCCCTGAATTTAATTTGGGGCTTTTTTTATGGTAAATTTTAACGGTACTATCGTTTCGGCTACAGACAATTTATTGGCAACCAATCGCGCTTTCCTTTATGGCGACGGTGTTTTCGAAACCGTAAAGATCCTCGACGGCAAAATCCTTTTCCTCGAAGACCATTATTTCCGGCTCATGTCGGGTATGCGGATCGTCCGTATGGAAATCCCGATGGATTTTACAATGGAATATTTCGAAACCCAAATCCTTTCCGCCGCAAAAGCAAACCAATGCCTGAATTCGGCGCGCGCCAGGATTACGGTTTACCGGAATTCGGGTGGTTTTTATCTGCCGCAGGATAATTCTGTAAGCTATATGATTTATGCAAATGCTCTGGAAGGAAATGTGTATGAAATCGGAAAATCCCATTATGAAGTAGATCTCTACAAGGATTTTTACATCACCAGACAACTGCTTTCTTCCATAAAGTCGACCAACAGGATCATCAACATCACGGGAAGTATTTTTGCGGATGAAAACGGACTCGACAATTGCCTTTTGCTCAATGATGAAAAAAATGTGATTGAGGCGCTTCAGGGAAACCTCTTTATGCTGATGGGAAATAAACTGATTACACCGCCGGTTTCCGATGGCTGCCTAAACGGCGTAATGCGCAAACAGGTACTTGCGCTTGCGCGGAAAATAGAAAATCTCGAAGTGGTTGAGGAATCGGTTTCGCCTTTTGACCTGCAGAAAGCGGATGAATTATTCATCACGAATGTGATTATCGGAATCCAACCGATTACAAGATACCGGAAAAAGGATTTCACTACAGTATTCGCCAAAAATATCCTGGTGAAATTAAATGTGCAAATCAGGTTGGGCTAATTGAGCAACGGGTTTTCGGGCGCATTAGACCAGATGATATAATCGCCGCCCAGTTCCAGGATTTTTTCCTTCCAGAAATCGGTTGTCGATTTTCCGATGATTTTATTCTGGTACATATTCTCGGCAACAATCCACGAATTCGACTGCATCTCATTCTCGAGCTGTTTGGCATCCCAACCGGTGTAACCCAGAAAAAACCGAATATTGTCTTTCTTGATTTTTCCTTCGTTGATCAGGTTTTTCGTAAGTTCGAAATCGCCTCCCCAAAAAATTCCGCTCGAAATTTCCACGCTATTCGTAATCAATTCGGGGATGTTGTGGATAAAATAAAGATTGTCCTGTTCCACCGGGCCGCCGTTGTATATCTTAAAACTGGCTTCCACATCGGGAACAAGATCGTTAATGGTATATTTTAAAGGCTTATTGATGATAAACCCTACGGAACCGTCATCATTGTGGTCTGCTAATAAAATAACAGAACGATTGAAGGACAAGTCTCCAATTATCGAAGGCTCCGCAACGAGCAAGTGGCCTTTTTTGAGTTTTTCTGAAATCATTTTATTGCAATTTTTCATTAAATTTAACAAAAAAAAATCCAATTATCCAAATAAAATCCGAAAAGTCACAAAAAAAAGTCTCCGTTTGGAGACTTTAATTTATATAAGATAAACTTTAAACTAGTTTACTGATCCTTCCAAATCTGCACCAGCTTTAAATTTCACTACATTTTTAGCAGCGATTTTTATTGTCTTTCCAGTCTGTGGGTTTCTTCCGTCTCTTGCAGCTCTTTTAGATACTGACCAAGATCCGAAACCTACTAAAGATACTCTTCCACCTTTTTTCAAAGTGCCACCTACGTTTCCTAAAAATGATTCTAAAGCTAATTTTGCAGCAGCTTTTGTGATTCCTGCGTCTGCAGCGATAGCATCGATTAATTCTGATTTGTTCATAATAATAGTTATTAATTGTTGGTTAAACATTATGTTAATAGTAACAAATTTAATAGGAATTCCTTACTGCGCAAGAGTTTTCATATGTTTTTCATCGATTTGTTGATAAGTCGGATGTTTTGTTGATAAAGGAAGCTTGTTTTTGTCCAAATTTAACTTATTTCAGCATTTCCGAGCATTAACAGGCGTTCGCGCCAGCCGAAAATGAAATCCCATTTAACAATTGTTGAGCCGTCATTTTATTTTTTCCGGGAAATTGCAGGCTTAAAATCTGCATAAATCCTCCTGAAACTGCAATTTTGAGTTCTTTTTTGCCTGCGGTGATTTTCCCGATTGGTTCCTGATGGTCTTCAACAAGAATTTTTGCCTCGAAGATTTTTACATTCCATTCCTGATTTGCATCCCTGAAATAACACCACGCAGCCGGATAAGGAGAAAGTCCGCGAATCAGGTTGTGAATGTCCGCCGCTGATTTATTCCAATCAATTTTGCAGTTTTCCTTGTTGAGCTTGTAGGCCGTTTTGATTTCATGATCGTCTTGCTGTATTGTAGTATTTGCCTTTCCATTGGCAATCAGGTCCAAGGTTTCAACAACCGTTCTGCTGCCCAGTTCCATCAGCCTGTCATGCAGCTGGCCCGCATTTTCTTCGGGCCCGATTGCCGTTTCCGCACTCAGGATCATCGCGCCCGTATCGATCTTATCGTCAATAAAGAAAGTCGTCACGCCGGTTTTGGTCTCTCCGTTGATAATCGCCCAATTGATCGGCGCCGCACCGCGATAATCCGGCAACAGCGACGCGTGAAGGTTAAAGGTTCCGAATTCCGGCATTTCCCAAACCACCTTTGGCAACATCCGAAAAGCGACGACAACCTGTAAATTGGTATCCAGAGCTTTCAATTCGGCCAAAAATGTTTCGTCTTTCAGATTCGTCGGCTGCAGCAACCGCAGGTTATTTTCGAGCGCATATTCTTTTACGGCCGAGTATTTCAGTTTCTGTCCACGTCCCGCAGGCTTGTCAGCAGCTGTGATTACGCCAACGACCTCATAATTATTTTTGACAATGGTATCGAGAATTCCCACAGCAAATTCGGGCGTTCCCATAAATACAATCCTTAATTTTTCCATTATTTCCTGAGTGTGTATTTATTGTTTGGTTTCATGGCGATGATTTCGTTTTCCAAAAGCATCCGGATGGCAAAGATAACATCGGCCGACTCAAAATCCGATAGTTTTTGGATTTCTCTTGAATCGAGTTCCGAATCTTTTAGCAGTTCCAGGATTGTTTTTGAAACGGATACCGGATTCGGCTTCGCTTTTTTCTTATTGATGCAAAACGAACAGATGACACAATCGGAAGTTTCGGTTTCGCCAAAATACTCCAGAATCAGTCTGCTCTTGCAATGGTTTTTGTCATTTACATAGCCGAGAACCGATTTCAATTGTGAAATTTTCAGGTTGTTCTGGTTTTCCAGATATTTTGCCACGCGGTTAATAGTCTTTTCGTCTTCGCGGATTTCGTTGAAAGTCAAAACGGCATCGTTATTTTTTGCCTGGTAATTTATGATTTCCTTTTCCTTCAGTTTTTGGAGCAGCGTATTGATTTCGCTTTCAGGTTTGTTTGATTTTTTTGCGATCAACGGCAAATTAAAAGCGGTCGGCATATCATAAATTCCGGGATAAGTGCGCAAAATCGCGAGCAGAATTTCCTCGTCATGCGGATTCAGGCTGGTGTACCGGATGACTTCTTTTGACGGAATGATGAATTGCATCGTAATCTTCTCTGAAAATTCGGGCGACAGTGAAATGATTCCCTGTCGGTCCAGAAACTGTAAGGCATTATACGTTTTCAATGGCTGGAAACCATATTTGATGCAAAACGCATTCAGGTTAAACGTAAATTGCTCATCGATGCCCTCTCCATAAGCGATGCGGAAATAATTGCACAGCCTGATAAACATTTCGTTGAGGAATTTCTTATCGGGCAAAACGCTTATGAACTGGTTTTCGGCCTGGATAATATCAGACGGACTTGTGAGCAGCACCGCGAAAGCTTTCTCGCCATTTCGCCCCGCGCGCCCTGCTTCCTGGTAATAATTCTCGATATTTTCGGGCAGTTGGATGTGGATGACCGATTTTACATTCGATTTGTCGATGCCCATTCCGAAGGCATTTGTGGCCACAATCACCATCACTTTTTCTTCCATCCATAGTGTCATGTTTTTGTCTTTTTCCTTGGTGGAAAGGCCGCCGTGATAAAATGTGCTTGTAAACCCAAGCGTGTTTAATTGCGATGAAACCTCGAGGCAAGACTTTCTGTTGCGCACATAAACAATCGACGGTTGCGGATTTTTCTTAAGGATCTGCTCCATGCGGAATAATTTATCCTCGACTTCAAAAACCATATAGGCAAGATTTTCGCGTTCGAAAGATTTCTCAAAAAGGTTCGGTTTTTCAAGTCCGAGTTGCGTGATGATATCTTCTTTCACGCGATTGGTGGCCGAAGCGGTCAAGGCCAAAAACGGAATCTTCGGAAAATGCGGCTTTAATTGCGAGATTTTCAGATAGGCCGGACGGAAATCATGTCCCCATTGCGACACACAATGCGCTTCGTCTATGGCAATCAGGTTGATTGGAAGATTTTTGATCCGGTCGAGAATCCAGTCGGATTGCAAACGTTCGGGAGACAGATAGAGAAATTTGTAATTCCCGAACTGGCAATTGTCGAGCAAATCTATCGTTTCTTCTGAAGAAATCCCGCCGGTGAGCGCAATCGCCTTGATGTCGCGTTTCTGTAAATTGGCAACCTGGTCTTTCATCAGCGCCACCAATGGCGAAATCACCAGACAGATCCCGTCCTGCATCAACGCAGGAATCTGGAAACAGACCGATTTTCCGCCGCCGGTGGGCATCAGTGCAAAGGTGTCTTTCCCGCCGAGAACGGAATCGATGATTTCGCTTTGCGGACTCCGGAAAGTGTCATGGTTCCAGTATTTCTGTAGGATTTCAAGTGCGGTTGGCATGGCTTCGATATTTACTTCAACATTCAAAGTTCGTTAATCTTCATTCAACATTTTCAAAATACCAAATAAAAATATAGAAAAGAGAAATGTTGAATAGCCAATAACGAATAACGAATGTTGAAATTTCAGGAAAAGTTTATCAGGAAAGGCTGCTGAGGATAAAATCGATGCGGCTGTCTACATTGTCTTTTGGGACTTCAATCAGGTTGTAACCATATTTCTCGTAGGTTTCGGTGAGATGGCTGTAGATTAATTTGGCCTGTTCGTAGTTTTCATAACGCGCGTCGTCGCTCACATAGATTTCTTCCCAGGGCGGAAGGATGAAGATTTTGGTATAGGTGTGCTCTTTGCAGGCGGCGTCGAAAAAAGCCGGATAACTGTCGCCGATATAATGCATGTAGGCCAGAACATCGGGGATACCGCGGTCGAGGAATACGAGTTCGTGCGGTTCGGAAAGCGCGTTGTGGAATTGTTTCTTTCTGCCTTCGAGCAAGAGTTCGCTGAACAGCAGCGGCTTTTCGAGAAACAATTGTTCGATGCCCTGTTTTTTGGCCTCGAGCGTCACCTCGCGCGAAATCTCGGGATAGCAGCAATAGCCTTTGGCCAGCAATCCGTCGATGATGGTGGTTTTCCCGGTTCCGGGACCGCCGATGATAACAATGATTTCTTTTTGCACTTCTGGGAAATAAAGCCGCGAATTTAGGGAAAGTTATCGGGATTTGGAAAAAAGATTTGAGATTTGGGAAGTGAGATTTGTGGATGGGAACCGATCGTGAATCTTTGCAGATCGCCCTAGCCCTGATAGAGCCGGTATCCTTTGTGAGGCACGAACAAAGATAAAGGCGAAAGCAGGAAATAGCTCCTGAAAAAATCTCAATTCTAAAATCTCAATTCTCAATCCAAATACTGTATATTTGCTTTTATTTTTTGAAGATGGATAAGAAGACTGAAGAATTTTATGAAAGGCTTAAGGCTGAACTTGACCTGAGCAACGAATGGCCTGCATTGTATCTCTATAAATTTATTGTTCCGACAGACCCTGAAAAGATCAAAAAAGTCGAAGACGCTTTCGACTGCATGGGCGCGGTGATTAAGACCACACAATCCAAAGCCAGAAAATTTACGAGCGTTTCGGTGGATGTGATGATGAAAAGCGCACAGGAAATCGTCGATAAATACCTTGAGGTTGCTACAATTGAAGGCATAATTTCCCTATAACTATGACGTTAAAATATACCAAAGAGATTGCGAATGAAGTGGTGCACCACCTGGAGTACAATTCGGAAAGGCCGCACCTGATTATCCGCGAATATGGCAGGCATCTGCAGAAACTGATCGACCAGGCCGTAGAGCTTACCGATGCGGAAGAGCGCAACAAGGCCGCGAAATACATCATCCAGGTGATGGGAAGCCTCAATCCGCATTTGCGCGACGTACCGGATTTCCAGCACAAATTGTGGGACCAGTTGTATATCATGTCGAATTTTAAGATTGATGTGGATTCGCCTTACCCGATTCCGTCGCGCGAGGTTTTGCAATTGCGCCCTGACATTCTGGAATATCCACAGAATTTCCCGAAATACCGTTTCTATGGCAACAACATCAAGTATATGATTGATGTGGCGAACAAATGGGAGGAAGGCGAACTCAAAAGCGCGCTGATCAAGGTGATTGCGAACCATATGAAGAAATCGTATCTGAGCTGGAATAAAGATACCGTGAAAGATGATGTCATTTTCGAGCATTTGTTCGAGTTGTCTGACGGTAAAATCAACCTGACGCAAAGCGAAGAAGAATTGCTCAATACCACCGATCTGATGCGCACGAACAAACGTGTGTCGAATAAGATTTCGCCAAGCGGGCCGCCAAAAATCACAAGCAATAAAAATGTAAAGGGCAAGAATCCGATGCATAAAAACAATAACAGGAAACCTCAATAAATTAATTGACAATTGATAATTGACAATTAGGAAACAGTTAATTCATAAACATGGGCATTTTTAAAATTGAAGGCGGCGTACGCTTAAAGGGAGAAATCAAACCTCAGGGTGCAAAAAACGAAGCATTGCAGATTTTGTGTGCGGTACTTCTGACTCCCGAAAAAGTAACCATCAACAACATTCCCGACATTATCGATGTCAACAAGCTCATTGCGCTTCTGGGCAATCTGGGTGTCAAAATCCAGAAAAACGGACCGGGTTCGGTGACGTTCCAGGCAGATGAGGTAAATGTGGGTTATCTCGAAACCGAAGCTTTCAAAAAAGAAGGCGGTTCGCTGAGAGGATCGATCATGATTGTCGGCCCATTGTTGGCTCGTTTCGGAAAAGGATATATTCCAAAACCAGGCGGCGATAAGATCGGAAGAAGAAGACTCGATACGCATTTTGAAGGTTTCATCAATCTCGGCGCGAAATTCCGCTACAACCGCGAAGACCATTTCTACGGCGTTGAAAAAACCGAGAAAGGTTTGGTCGGAGCCGATATGTTGCTCGACGAAGCTTCTGTAACCGGAACTGCGAATATTGTCATGGCGGCGGTTTTGGCCAAAGGCATCACGACCATTTACAACGCGGCCTGCGAACCATATTTGCAACAGTTGTGTAAAATGCTCAACTCGATGGGTGCGAAAATCACGGGAGTCGGTTCGAACTTATTGGCGATTGAAGGTGTCGAAAGCCTTGGCGGATGCGAGCACCGGATTCTTCCGGATATGGTCGAAATCGGTTCATGGATTGGTTTGGCGGCAATGACCAGAAGTGAAATTACCATTAAAGATGTCAGCTGGCCGAATTTGGGGGTTATTCCGAGTACGTTCCGGAAACTCGGGATTACTTTGGAAAAACGCGGCGATGATATTTACATTCCGGCTCATGAAAATGGCTATACGATTAAAACGGATATCGACGGATCTATCCTGACCATTGCCGACGCGCCGTGGCCGGGATTTACGCCCGACTTATTAAGCATCGTTCTGGTTGTGGCGACACAGGCAAATGGCGATGTTTTGATCCACCAGAAAATGTTCGAAAGCCGTTTGTTCTTTGTGGACAAACTGATTGACATGGGCGCGAAGATTATGCTTTGCGATCCGCACCGTGCGGTGGTTATGGGACATGATTTCAAATCGCAGTTGAAAGCGACTACGATGTCGTCGCCGGATATTCGTGCGGGAATCTCGTTGCTGATCGCTGCGCTTTCTGCCAAAGGAACGAGCACGATCCAGAACATCGAGCAGATTGACCGCGGTTATGAAAGGATTGACGAACGACTGAGAGCGATTGGGGCTAAGATTGTGAGAGAGTAAAATAGATTGCAGTTTTCAGATATAAAAAACCGATAGTTTTTGCTATCGGTTTTTTGTTTATATAAACTTTATTCCAAAACATTGAGCAGCTTGATTCCGAAAACCACGCCGTCCCCGTCATCATGGTTTTGGTACGAATGCACATAATCCAATCTGAAAAATTTGAATTTCCCAAACCCTAAATTGTCAAGCCCGACTGTAAACTCATGATACGATTTCCTGTCCGGGACCGAAAGGTTGTGGTAACCCAAAACCAAAGTCGACTTGAGTTTGTTGAGCAGCGGCAATTTGTTCATAATATAACCCTGGTCGTCGTGTTCCATATGCGCCTCAAAATAGGCATCATTCGTACTCGCGGCATAATACGGCAGTAAATTAAAGACGTTCAGGTAACGGTCGGATTGGCCGATATGCGTGAGATTCCCATTGAAATGTTTGTAATCCACAAAGGAAATGTCTTCCGCATTAAAGAATTTCCCGGCCTTAATGTTCATCGCAAGATTGCCCTTGTTTCCCAGCGTAACATCGTAAGTCAGCCGCGCATTCACATGGTCGAAATTGTATTTGCTGTCGCTTCCTGCAAAGCCTTTTTCGTAACCGAAATGCAAAACCGGGTATTTGTCGTTCTTGAAATTGAATTTCCCATCCGGACGTGTCCAATATTCCTGCGCGAAGGTGATTCGGGCATTGACCGAAACTTTAGCCAAGTTGTGCTTTACAATTGCCGGCGTTGTAAAATCATTCGGCAACAGCGGATTATTCGACGTATAGAAATCAGTATCGTCCTGAATAATTACATGTTCGGTATTGTTCCAAAGCGGCTTCCTTTCCGAATAATCGGCGGCGGCATTCATATACAGCCCGTTGAATATTTCCCTTCCGAAAGACGCTTTTACAAAATTCCTCTCATACAATTTCATATAATTGTCTTTGAAGAAAAGCGTACTGACGGAATTGACGACCTTACTGATCGGATTCTCAGCGTTAAATTGCGTCGCGGCGCTTCCGCCCGAAACAATGATCTCACTGTAATTGGTGTTGTTCAAACGGTTGACGTAACCAAAAGTGGCACGCAGCTTTTCTTCGGCGAAGCCATAGTTTAAATTGACTTTTAGTGTTGAAAATGTGCGCTTGTCTTCGTCTCTTTTCGTAAAGTAAAAACCCGGGTTGAAGGTAAATCCCTGAACGGTATTGAAACTGAATTCTTTCAAAAGCCCATCATAACCGAGTTCCCATTTCTTATAGGAATTCTTGTAATTGTAGCCCATGATGACATCGAAAATGCCCAGTTTGTTGTTCTTTTTGTCGATCGAATCGAGATAGGTCTGGGATTTCTTTTTGGTCTGCAGGATGTCTTTTTTGACGTAATCGTTACTTTCTTCAGAAGTCAATGGCACGGGGCGGATTTTATTCCAAAAGCTGTCTTCTTTCTTGTTCGCATTTTCCTCAAAAGACAATATTTCGCGCGTAAAGGTTTTCTTATCGATGACCGGCTCAAAAATATAATTGTTGTAGACATAAGTGAATCTTCCCGAAAGGTTGATGCCGAAAATCCCTGCGGTAAAATCTAAAGTCTGCGTGTTTTTTGCCCAGATCTTATTGCGCGGATTGTAGCCATAACTTTGCTTGAGTGTCAATTGCGTAATGGCCGGCATCTGCATCTGGCTGCCTTTAATCGTAACGTCTACGGCATAAATCGCCCAAGTGTCTTCCACGATATAGATATAGCCTTCCACAACAGGCTCGGAAGTCCGCCTTGGGATCACTTTTACTTTATTGATCTGGTGTTTGTCTTCAAAGAAAGTGCCTTCGAGCTTGTATTTGTAGTAACTGAAAGCATTGTCGGCGATCGGCGAAACCACATTCACCTTGAACGGAAGATAATTTTCGTAAAAATCAAAGTTCGCCGAAGCCGCATTGTTGAAACTGAAGCCGTTGTCATTTCCGCTCACTTTAGAGGCGATGATGGTTTCCTTAAGCTTATCGGGTTTTTGGAAAGTGATTTTGGAAACGGTTTCCGAAAGGTATAAGATGCCGCTCCTGGTGGAGTCGAGTACCTCGTCAAAAAAATCGAATTTCTGGCCCAGGATTTTTTTCGGCGCGTCCTTGATCCGGAAAATACCTCGGGAATAGAAGTCGGCGCTGTATTTTGCCGTCGGTCCCGAATTGTCTTTTTTGGAAGCGATCGCATTCCGGATCACTTCATCCGCCGGATTTTTGTTTTTATCGATGACGACTTCATTGAGCGTGATGTTTTCTTCTTCGAGGGTGATGTTGAATTCTGTCGGGAAAGGCTCAAAATTGTATTTCTGCAGTTTGGTCTTATAGCCCAGTAATTTAAAGACGATTATATATTTGCTGGGTTTCTTGAGCGTTATTTCATATTGCCCCTGTTCATTGGACGTGGTTCCGATATAGGTATTCTGGAGGTAGATGGATACGAACGGAAGCGGTTCTCCTTTTTCATCGGTAACTTTTCCCGAAAGTTTCGCTTGGGCAAAGTTGGAAAGTGCAAAAAGCAGGAATAATAAAGTAAATATTTTTTTCATATCGGATATTTGGCTTGTCGTTATTGGATAAAATATTGCAGTGCCAGCGCATAGCTTTTGAGTCCGAACCCGACGATAATCCCTTTGGCATTTGGGGAAATGAAAGATTGGTGCCTGAAGCTTTCGCGTGAAAAGGTATTGGAAATATGTACTTCGATCACCGGTGAGGCAATCGCTTTTACCGCATCGCCGATACCGACGGAAGTATGTGTGTAGGCCGCGGCATTAAGGACAATGCCGTCATAGGAGAAACCGGCCTGCTGGATCTTGTCGATCAGTTCGCCTTCGATATTGCTTTGGAAATATTCGAGTTCAAGATTCGGGAATTCCTGCTGCAACACTTTAAAATAATCCTCAAAAGTCTGATTGCCGTAAACTTCAGGTTCACGCTTGCCCAGAAGATTAAGATTGGGCCCGTTGATGATGATGATTTTCATATTTGGATGGCTGCTTAAAAAAGGTGTTTCGGAATTTTATTTCGAGTAAAAATAATTAAAAAGTATTTGTATCGCTATATAATTTGGGACGGAATTGTTAAAATTTATCCTAAAAAAAACCGCCCCGGATTGCAGGACGGCTATAATAACAAAGGAAAGTTCTAAAACATGTAACCTACCGAAAGCTGGATGACCCGGTTAGTCACATCGGCATTTGCCGAAGCATCGGTAAGCCCGACAACATAACGGCCTTGCAGGAACAGATGTTTGCCAAGGTTTACACCAACGCCGCCAAGCGCTGCAAAGTCGAATGTGGACGAATCGCCCGGGTCAAAATCGTTGTTGTCGTTTACCAGAAAAGAAAATTGTGGGCCTGCTTCAATGCTCAGTAAATCTGAAATCAGGTAGTATTTGAGCAGCACAGGAACGGTGACATAATCATACTGAATGTCGTCCAGTACGGCAGAATCCACTTTTGCGCCTTGTGAAGAATACAATACTTCGGGCTCGATGGCAAAGTTCGCGGGCAGTTTCAATTCGGCTGCGACCCCAAAATGGAAGCCGGTCTTCATTTTTGTGTCGATGGAAACGCCGTCGAGGTTGGCGAAATTGGGACCGGCCTTGATTCCGATCCGGAGCTGCGCCTGGGCGGAAAATAGCCCCACCAGCAATACGGTCAATACGATTAGTTTTTTCATAATAAAATGGTTTTTGATTTAGATTACAACTCAAAATTATCGAATTATAGTATTTGTACGATAAATTTAGCACCTTGTTAACAATTTAGAATTTGTGTGTTGATAAAATTGTTGATAACTGAAAAACCCCGAAAAAGCCCGTCAGCATTAATATCCTAAATTTGAATTAACTAACAATAAACAAAAACAGACATGAAAAAAGTATTATTAACAGCGATTGCGATTTTTGCCATTGGCTTTACTAATGCGCAGGACATGCATTTTGGGGTTAAGGCGGGTTTGTTCGCTTCTTCCTATGACGGTTATGCGCTCCACCGAAAAGACAACAACGGTTTCAATGACGATTATTATTATAATTCCGTTTTTGGAGGCGCTTACGATTCGAATACTTCTAATGTCGGGTTTTATGCCGGCGGTTTGATTGAAATTGCTGTAGCCGATAAGTTTAAGGTGCAGCCAGAGCTTACATTCTCCATTGTTCCGGGAGATGATGGCTATCTTGCCGTAAATGTTCCCGTAATGGTTAAATATTCTTTCTTTGATAAGTTTTATGCACAAGCCGGGCCGGCATTAAACTATGCCGTCGACGGTGACGACGATCAATTTTCGCCAAGTTTTGATTTGGGCGCGAGCTACGACATCATGCAAAATTTCTATGTTGAAGTCAGGGCAGACATTGGAATCGCCGGATATCTCGGCACCAATATCAACGCCGGCGTTGGATACAGGTTTTAATAGTTGTAATTTATAATTTTGGGTAAACATCCCGTTCCGGTTGGAGCGGGATGTTTTTTTTATATAACATTAAACCAAAGTGCTGTAACAGCTTTCCTGTTAAATCGAGATAGTTTTGTATCATCATAAACTAAATCAACAAATATGAAAAAAGTAATTTTAACTGCATTAGCAGTATTGGCATTCGGTTTTACCAATGCGCAAAAGAACGTAAGGTTCGGCCTTAAAGGCGGTTTAAATTTATCGACGCTTACAGGAGACGTTCAGAACGCCGAAATCAAGCCGGGTGTGCATATCGGCGGGCTTGTCGAAATCAAACTGACCAACAGGTTCTCATTGCAGCCGGAACTTTTACTTTCCATGCAAGGAGCTAAAAGCGACTACAGCGAAAATTTTGGCGGCGTACGTTATGAATATGAAGACAAGTATAACCTGACGTATATCAACGTTCCGGTAATGGCCAAATTTTATGTGATTCCAAAACTGAGCCTTGAAGCTGGCCCGCAATTGGGTTTCCTTGTAAGCGCTAAAAACAAGTATACTGAAAGATCAATTGATGGTAACAACAGCAGCTCGATTTCGGATACGCAGGATGTTAAAGGCGACTTTGCGACGATCGATGCTGGTGTAAACTTCGGGCTTTCTTATTATTTCACCGATAATATTTTTATTCAGGGAAGGTACTCACTTGGGTTGACTTCGATTGACGACAGAAGTTACAATGTCGATGACAACGGGGATTTCGATTATTACGATGATTACAGCGTACAGAACAGCGTCTTGCAGTTTTCTTTCGGATATAGATTCTAGTCCACAATAATAAAGCATTCTCTTTGAGGGGCTTTTATTTGATTTTTTTAAAATTAACATCCTTTCGGGGATGTTTTTTTATGTTCAAAATTGGCTTACTTTGCAGCAATGAATTGGAACAGTTATATCAAAAGCTATCAGTCCTGGCTAAAAATCGAACGGGGTTTGTCGAACAATACGATCGAAAACTACTCTTTTGACATCCAGAGGCTCCAGGATTTCCTTGACCGGAATGGCATGGTCGTGACGCCAATTAAGATCACCGAGGAAATGCTGCAGCAATTTATTTACAGCGTTTCGAAAGAGGTCAATGCGCGGTCGCAGGCCAGGATCATTTCGGGGCTCAAGAGTTTTTTCTCATATCTGATTTTTGAGGATTACCGCAATGACAACCCGTTGGAACTGATCGAAACGCCAAAGATCGGACGCAAACTTCCCGACACCTTATCGACGGATGAAATTGATGCACTGATTGATGCAGTCGACCTGACTACATCAGAAGGCGAACGGAACCGTGCGATGCTTGAAACTTTATACGGCTGCGGACTTCGGGTTTCCGAGTTGGTCGCGTTGAAAATTTCGGACCTGTTTTTTGATGAGGGCTTTCTGAAAGTCACCGGAAAAGGAAACAAGCAGCGGTTTGTGCCGATTGGAGAAGCGACGCAGAAATACATCGAAATATATAAAAGTTCAGTGCGGCCGCATCTCAATATCCAAAAAGGTTTTGACGATACTTTGTTCCTGAATCGGCGTGGCCGGCAATTGACGCGGGCGATGATCTTTACGATCATTAAGGATCTGGCCGATAAGATTAATCTGAATAAGACGATCAGTCCGCACACGTTCCGGCATTCTTTTGCGACGCATTTGCTCGAGAACGGCGCCGACTTGAGGTCAATCCAGCTGATGCTCGGCCATGAATCGATTACGACCACGGAAATTTACGTGCATCTCGACCGGAAACATCTGACGCAGATTATGAATACGTTCCATCCGAGGAAATAGTTGATTGGATGACGAATGACGAACGTCCGGAGAACTTTTGTGTTTGCGTTAGCGATAGAGGCAGGCACCGCGTGCAGCCGAAAGCGCGGGCCGCAGGCAACGCCATAAAAAAATCCGGAACAATGTCCGGATTTTCTATTATTTAAGCCTTTCGACTTTTATCTTTTGACTATTTAGCGATGTTCACCGCTCTGGTTTCCCTGATTACCGTCACTTTCACCTGACCCGGATAAGTCATCTCGGTCTGGATTTTTTGTGAGATTTCGAAAGAAAGGTTCGCGGCATTGTCGTCGGAAACTTTTTCGCTTTCCACGATGACGCGCAATTCACGTCCGGCCTGGATCGCGTAGGCATTTTTGACGCCGCTGAATCCGTAAGCGACTTCTTCGAGATCTTTGAGACGCTGGATGTAAGAATCGAGCACCTGGCGACGTGCGCCCGGTCTTGCGCCCGAGATCGCATCACAAACCTGTACGATAGGAGAGAGCAACGATTTCATCTCGATCTCGTCGTGGTGTGCCCCGATGGCGTTGCAGACTTCTTCTTTCTCGCCGTATTTCTCGGCCCATTGCATTCCGAGTAATGCGTGCGGCAAATCACTTTCTGCGTCCGGCACTTTTCCGATATCGTGGAGCAATCCGGCGCGTTTGGCGAGTTTGACATTCAGGCCCAGTTCGGCTGCCATGATACCGCAAAGTTTGGAAACCTCGCGCGAGTGCTGCAATAGATTCTGTCCGTAAGACGAACGGTATTTCATTCTTCCGACAACCTTAATCAGCTCAGGGTGTAAACCGTGGATACCGAGATCGATTACGGTACGTTTTCCGACCTCGATAATCTCGTCGTCGATCTGTTTTGCAGTTTTGGCAACGACTTCCTCGATACGCGCCGGGTGGATACGGCCGTCAGTTACGAGTTTGTGCAAAGACAGACGGGCGATTTCCCTTCTGACCGGGTCGAAACACGATAAGATAATCGCTTCCGGCGTATCATCGACGATGATTTCGACTCCGGTTGCGGCTTCGAGTGCGCGGATATTTCTTCCCTCACGCCCGATGATTCTTCCTTTTACGTCATCCGATTCGATGTTGAAAACGGAAACGCAGTTTTCGACCGCTTCTTCCGTCCCGACACGCTGGATCGTATTGATGATGATTTTTTTGGCTTCTTGTTGTGCGGTTAATTTTGCCTCTTCGATCGTATCCTGTATGTGCGACATCGCTTTGGTTTTGGCTTCGGCTTTGAGGCCTTCCACGAGTTGGTCGCGCGCATCTTCGGCAGACAAGCCCGAGATCACTTCGAGTTGGTTGAGTTGGCTTTTGTGCATTTTTTCCACTTCGTCGCGCTTGCGGTCAAGCACTTCGATCTTGGAATTGTATTCGAGGGTTTTGGCTTCGAAATCGTCGTTGATTTTTTTGGCTTTCCCGAGTTCGCCAGAAATCTGGGATTCCTTGTCGCGGATTCTTTTTTCGACTTCGGCTACTTTTTTGTCGCGGCCTAAAATCACTTGTTCGTGTTCGGCCTTGAGTTCGATAAATTTCTCTTTTGCCTGGAGTATTTTGTCTTTTTTGATGTTTTCTGCTTCGAGATTGGCGTCTTTCAAAATAGACTGCGCCTCTTTCTTAGCATTTTTGACCATGTTGGAAACATTGTTCTTTTCCATGTATTTGGCGACTGCAAAACCGGCTGCAATGCCTGCTATTCCTACGATAATTATAATTAAGATTTCCATTGTTAAGGGTTGGGTTATGTATATAAAAAAAGCCTACATCAGGTGAATGTATAAACTCGATAAGACAAGTTTTGAGCTAACTCACTGTTCAAGTTTCTGCTCGGGGCAGCATGCTTTAGTAGTGATGATTTGCTCATTCTAAATTGTTAGTGTTGAGTTTACCAATATGAACTAATGTAGGCAGTATGTTTAGTCTGTGTGTAAGAACGTATTATTTGTCGAGATAGTTTATCAAAAGCTCATTAATTTTATTGATCCGTTCGATGGTTTCCTTTCCGTCGATCGAATTGTCGAGCTGTTTCTGCTCTAGCTGTGAAGCGAATTGTAAGGCACACATGGCTAATACATCCTGTTTGTCGCGGACCGCATAGTTTTCCTCGAACTGCTTAATCATCGAATCAATCTTTTTGGAAGCGCTTCTCAGGCCTTCTTCCTGCGACATGTCTACCGTTAACGGATAAACCCTGTCTGCTATTGATAATTTGATTTTAAGCTTTTCATCCATATGTACTAGTCTGCAAGCTGTGCTATACAGTAATCAATTTCACGAATTAATGAATTTATCTTAAGCTTTGTATCTCTTTTATTGTCGTCGCTGCCGAGTAATGAATTGGCTATCTTGAGTGTCTCATACTGTTTTTGCAGTGCTGAAAAATCTTCCGACTGTTTTTGCATGGTGGCTGCAGCTTTCTGTAATTCCTGATTCAACTGTGCGGTAGTTTGCTCTAATTGGTCTATTTTGTTAAATAGTTTTTTAAGCCTACTTTCAAGAGTATCAATAATTTCTACAATCTCACTCATTATAAACTAAGTTCATTACTTATCCGAACAAAGTTAACATTCCTGCTGAATTAAACCAATCTTTTTCAAATTTTTTCCCTTTTGCGAAATGTTAACGCATAATCTTTTGAAAAATAACACGTTATAAAAAAGGAAGATTTACAGAAAAACCGGACTGATTTTCATTACCTATTTTTTATCTTAGCAAAAAGCTTTTCACCATGAGATTTATACTCCTTTTTCTGATCTACACGCCGATTTTCTCCCAGACCGTCAATTATCCCAAAGATTTTTTCCGCCCGCCGCTCGACATCCCGATGCAGCTTTCGGGCAATTTTGGTGAATTGCGTCCCAACCATTTCCACGCAGGTTTCGATTTTAAGACCCAGCAGAAGGAAGGCCAGATCGTACATGCGGCCGGCGATGGCTATATTTCGCGGATCAAGATTTCGCCTTTCGGATATGGGAAAGCGATCTACATCGACCACCCGAACGGCTACACGACGGTTTACGGACATTTGCAGAAAGGCTACGGCGCGATTGAAAAATACATCGAGGCCGAACAATACAAACAGCAGAATTACGAGGTTGAGATTTTCCCAAAACCCGGCGAACTTCCGGTGATGAAAGGCGATACGATTGCGATTTCAGGAAACACCGGCGGTTCGGAAGGGCCGCACCTGCATTTTGAATTCCGCGATACGAAAACTGAAAAGATCATCAATCCATTGTATTTCGGATTGGAAATTAAAGATACCAAAAGGCCTTTCATTTCCACTTTGGTGGCTTACCCGATTGGCGACAGCAGCGCTGTCAATCAATCTTCACGGCCGATAATTATCAACCTCAATCTGCAGGATGACGGTACTTATATCGCCGAAAAAGTATTGGCTTCTGGCCGGATCGGTTTTGGATTTACCGGCGCCGACCTCGATGATGTTTCGTATAACAACAACGGGATTTTCAAAGTTGACGCCTATGTCAATGGAAATCCGGCTTTCGGGTACCAGTTTGACAGTATGGCTTTTGACGAAGGCCGCTATGTGAATGCGCTCATCGATTATCCGAGGTACAAAAAGCAGCAGCAGCGCGTCCAGAAATTGTTTATGAAGCAACTGTATCCGCTGGGTATCATTCATGCCAATGCCGACTATGGTATTATCAAAATGCAGCCGAATTTTTCGCAATTGTACCGCATCGACCTTTCTGATTTCATCGGCAATAAGACGAGCGTACTTGTTCCGGTGGATTATTCGCCGCTTCCCGCAAGCATTCCTTCGATAGAAATCAAGACACCTTATTTGGTAAGGTCTGCAAAAGATTCCAATTTCGAAAAAGACAACATGTCGGTGTTTTTTCCCGCCAGGACTTTTTATGAGGATTTTTATCTCAATTTCGACGTAAAGGATAAAGTCATGACCGTTCAGGACGATTATACGCCGGTGCACAGCAACTTCCTCGTAACAATCAAAGACAGTCTTGCAACAAATCCCGAGAAGACCTTCATCGCATCCGTCAGCGGAAAAAAACTGAGTTACAATACAACAAAATTTAAAAATGGCAGTTTTACTTCCTATACGAAAAATCTCGGCGGGTTTACTTTGGCAAAAGACACGATCGCGCCAAAGATCTCGATTGCAAAACCGATTGCCGGAAAATGGCTCACAAAGCAAAAATCGATCGAGATCAAAATCAGCGATGACCTTTCCGGAATCAAATCGTATAGCGGCTATATCAACGGGAAGTGGGTTTTGTTCGAATATGAATACAAGGAAAAGAAGATTACGCACGTTTTTGACGACGCGCTTCTGAATGAAGGACAAAATGATTTAAAAGTGATAGTTTCTGATAATCTTGGAAATTCTGCTATCTTTGAAACACAATTTTTCAGAAGTCAAAAAAAATAAAAGATAACTCTTGGGAACGAAATTCAGATTATTTACGCTGCTTTTTTTATTGATCGGATTCACAAACTACGCACAGATCGCCACGATTTTAGGCGTCGTTCTCGATGAAAACGGAAATCCCGTTAACGAAGTCAACGTTACCGACGGCAGCAATTCCACCAAAACAGACGCGACCGGTTTTTACAAGCTGGAAATTCCGGCAAACCAAAAAATAACCGTCGTTTTTACGCACGCCGTTCTTAAGAAAAGTGCTATCACGGTAACATTAAATCCCACGGAATTTTACCAGTTTAATTTTGTAATGAATGACCAGGCAGAAGGGCTCGCCGTCGTTACTGTCGTTAATAATCGTAAAAGAATTGAAGGAATTGTCAATATCGAACCTGAAGTAATCCGGCATACTACAGGCGGAAATCCAGGAATAGAAAACGTTCTTAAAACACTTCCCGGCGTTTCCGGCAATAACGAATTGAGTACGGCTTATTCCGTGCGTGGCGGGAATTACGACGAAAATCTGGTTTACGTCAACGAAATTGAAGTCTACCGTCCGTTCCTGGTCCGCTCCGGCCAACAGGAAGGCTTGAGTTTTACAAATACTGAAATGGTCCAGAACGTCGACTTTTCCGCAGGTGGCTTTCAGGCAAAATACGGCGATAAATTATCATCGGTGCTCGACATCACGTATCGGAAACCAACGACATTCGGTGCTGCTTTCGATGCGAGTTTCCTTGGCGGAAGCCTGACCGTCGATGCGGTTTCAAAGAATAAAAAATGGACGTCGCTCACCGGGGTGCGCTACCGCGACAACAGCCTTCTGGTCAAGAGCCAGGAAACGGAAACGGATTACAGACCGACATTCGCCGATTTGCAGAGCAACATCACTTTTACACCGAACGCCAAATGGCAATTCAGCTTTTTGGGCAATATTTCACAAAACAGATACAATTACGAACCGGTTTCACGACAGACCAATTTTGGTACATTCAACGAGCCGATTGCACTTCAGGTAGTTTATGACGGAAAAGAGAAAGACCAATACGACACCTATTTCGGCGCGGTTAAAGCATCCTATAATGTTTCTGATACGTTTACCTTAAAGCTGATCGGATCTGCCTACCATACATTAGAGCAGGAATATTTTGATATCCTTGCAGCGTACTCTTTAGGTGAAGTGGACAGCAACATCGGCTCGGAGACTTTTGGGGATGTGACTTTTAGCCGTGCGATCGGAACTTCACTGACCCACGCCAGGAATGACCTCGACGCCGTGATTTACAATGCGGAAGTGAAAGGCGTCCATACCCTGAAAAGGCACCAGATAGAATGGGGATTCAAATATACGCGTGAAGATATCCGCGACAGGATTGTGGAATGGGAAGTGGTCGATTCGGCCGGCTTTTCACTCAACCCGCCCATTGTCGATTTTCCCGTAAACGAACAGCCTTACCAACCTTATACCGGCCCGTTGGCGCCATATCAGAATGTGCGTGCCAAAAATTTCGTACAGATCAACAGACTTTCGGGTTACCTGCAATGGAGCCTCAAAGACAAGCTCGGAACCAGCGACGTTTGGTATAATGCCGGCGTCAGGATGCACGAATGGCAGGTTGGCGGAACGAATATCGACGGCGACAGCCAGATTGTTTTTAGTCCAAGAGCGCAGTTTGCCATCAAACCCGAATGGGAAAAGGATATGGTTTTCAGGCTTTCTGGCGGATTGTATTACCAGCCGCCGTTTTACAGGGAATTGCGCGATGTGAATGGTGTCGTACAGCCGAATGTGAAAGCACAGTCTTCGATCCATATTGTTTTGAGCAACGATTACAGTTTCAAAATGTGGGAACGCCCGTTTAAGATGGTGACCGAAGCCTATTATAAATCGATGGATGATGTGAATCCGTATACGTTGGAAAATGTCCGGATTCGTTATGCCGCCAACAATAATGCGAAAGCTTTCGCGCAGGGACTTGATATGAGGCTCAACGGAGAATTTGTACCGGGAACGGAATCATGGCTCAGTTTCGGTTATCTTAAGACGGAAGAAAACATCGATAATCGCGGCTACATTGCGAGGCCAACCGACCAGCGGCTCAAGTTTGCGATACTTTTCCAGGATTTCATGCCGAAGATCCCGAGCGTGAAAGTCTATCTGAATTTAGTTTACAATACTGGTTTGCCGGGCGGTTCGCCGTCCTATGCCGATCCATACCTTTACCAGCAAAGGTTGCGCGATTACCGCAGGGCAGACGTTGGATTCTCTTACGTATTGACCGAAAAGAACAAGACACGGCCGGAAGGGCACTGGCTCAAAAAATTCAAGGATTTTTCAATCGGTTTTGAAATCTTCAATATGTTCAACAACCAGAATGCGATCACCAACACCTGGGTTCGCGACATTTATGAAAAAGACCAGAAAGCCATCCCGAATTATTTGACTACGCGGACATTCAATGTGAAGTTGGCGATAAGGCTTTAAAATCTTATATTTGATTGCAGAATTTAATCAGTCTGAAAATGAAAAATATTTTTAAATACTCGGGAATAGCACTCATCGCAATGATGTGCAGCTGTAGGAAAGAAGCCGAACAGCCAAAAGTCATCTACGACAGTCCCGCCAAAACCGAGAAAACGCCGCAAGCCAAAGCCGATACGACCCAAATAGAAATCGCCGATCTTCCGATACAGATGGAAGGGACGAATTACCTGATCCACCCGGTGGGCGACCTCAATATTTATGGCGGAAATTCAAAAGCGAACTACGAATCGTCTTCGGCAGCCGTAACTGAAACCAGTTTTAAGGTCTCCAATTACAGCGAGAATGAAATTACGGGGTACCTCAGAAATCTCAAATTTCAGGAGGTCGGTTCCGATTCGATAAAAGCGTTGACCGATAAGCCGGTGCTAATACTAACGGCAACTTATCTCAAATCCATTTCGGACAAGGCCAGGCAGCAACTGATGGTATATTCATTGGTGGACATGGATACGAATAAGGATGGAAAACTCGATGCCAACGATATCAAATCGCTTTACATGAGTGAGATCAGCGGTGAAAAGTTTACAAAGATGTCTGCCGATTTTCAGGAAGTCATCGACTGGAATCTGGTGGAATCCAAAAACCGCCTGTATTTCCGGGCTATTGAAGACACGAATAAAAATGGTGAGTTTGACAAGAATGATGTGGTACATTACCATTGGATCGATCTCTCGGTCAAAGAATGGAAAGTTTCGGATTACAACCCGATTTAGATTTTTAAAATAAGAAAATAAAAAAATGGTTTGACTGATTGTCAAACCATTTTTTTATGGGTATAATCGAAACTTAAAGTGAATTGATAAATTCGAGTAGATTACTTCTTTGCTGTGTAGTGAGTTGTTTGTAGCTGTCTTTTGCATGCTGGGCCTCGCCGCCGTGCCAAAGGATTGCTTCCTGGATGGTCCGCGCCCTGCCGTCATGCAGAAAATTATTATGCCCGTTGATAAGCTGCGTGAGTCCGATTCCCCATAAAGGGCGGGTTTTCCATTCGCTTCCCGAAGCCAGGAAATCGGGCCTGTTGTCGGCCAGACCTTCGCCCATATCGTGCAACAGCAGATCGGTGTAAGGAAAAAATGTCTGGTTGGTCAATGCGGAAATCGTATTCGAGCCTGTCTTTTGTTTCGGCATGTGGCATTTCGCGCAGTCAATCTGTTCAAAGACCGTTGCGCCCTGCCGCACATTGGTGCTTTGGATATTCCTGGGTGCCGGAACGCCCAAAGTCCGGCAATACAAAACAATCTGGTTCAGTGTCGCCTGGGCGATTTCGGGATCATCTGTGAGTCCGTCCTGCCCGTTTGATTGGTCGAAGCCTGACTCATTCTGGAATATCGGATTCGTAATACCCATATCTTCTACCAAAGCGGCAGCGCATTGCACCATCAGCGAACCGGTATTGGCTTTCCATCCGAAACGGCCCAAAACAGTCTGATTGGCCTGTGGATCCCAAACATAATTGGCTTTTCCTGAGATGCCATCGCTGTTCGAATCATTGATGTCCTGGTTGGCGAGGATGTCCGTTTCCGGAATCGCCTCAAGCAATCCCAAACCAAAAACGGGCGGTCCCATACGTGTGGAAAGCATCATTCCTGCCGGCAATCCCGTATATGGATTGATCAGTGTGATGGAAGGTTTTCTAAGATGGACTACAGTTCCGTCGGCGAGCGTTTCATTCACTTCAGTGAAAACCGCCTGATACTGCGCTTCGGCATTGTAACCGAAAATCGCCTGGTTCTGTATCTGGAGCCCAAAACCCGGAGCCGGATTCGGACCGCCATGTGCGTCGGTTCCCGGAATACTGGCACGCACCAGGAGTCCGCTTCGCATCAGTATATTATCCGGAAATCCGGCACGGCCGTCATTCGGATGACACGAAATGCACGAAGAATTATTAAAGATCGGGCCCAAACCCTGATTCACATTGGCAGGAGCTGACACATACACGTTTTCAAACAGCGCATCGCCGATGATGTGCGCCTCAAGATCGGCAGCGGATAGGTTAGGGGCTGGCGTCCTGAACGAAATGCTGGTGGCTGAAAAAATCGTGGTTTCGCCTCCGGCATAAAGCCTTTCAGACAGATCGACATTGGGGTCGACATACAATTCGTCGCCGTCATTATCGCTGCAGGAAGCCAATGCGAATCCCATACTTGCCATTAAGAAAACTTTCCTGATCATTTTGTCTTTTTTAAATGCGAAAAAGAATATCCAAACCAATGGATATTCCTTCCGCAAACTATTTGTATGTTCTTAATTGTTGGCGATGAAGGGCAACAATTTGGTTTCAAGCGTAATTTTTAATGCCGCAACTTTTTCCTGCGCATTGATTACAGCCTGAGTGTTGTTTGTCAAAGCATCGGTAAAAGTCCCGGGAATGGCTTCGATTGCACTGATCGCATCAGCAATGGCAGCTTTAATTTCGGCATCCAAGGCGGCATTTTTTGAGGCAACGATGTCGGTCAGTCCGCTTTTTTGCGAATCGCTATAATCTCCAAGATAGATGTGCTGAATACTTCTCATGTTGTTCGCGAAATCTGTCTTGGAATTGTTGCTGAAACGTGATTCTTCTGCTGAAACACCGTCGTTAAGCGGTGTCTCGATTTTCCCTGCCGATACTTCGTCGGCGATTGCGATCGTACCGTTAACGATTTCTTCCAAAGCATCTTTTTGGGAAACGTAAACCGATCCGCTTTGTCCGGCGTTGATGAAGTTAGCCCCATAATTTCCTCCGGAAGTTTTCCATCCGTCGTATAAATCCTGCGTATTGTTTTGCAAATCCGTTGCTGCAGCTTGCAGTAATTCGATTTCCCTTGCAGTCAGGTCGGCGGCAGTTTTGTTTCCGTTCAAGCCCCAAACGAGGTACTCGATAAGGTGAAAACCACGGGTTTCAGTATTCACTTCTAAGGTTGCAGGCGTGATTGGGTCGCCGCTGGCCAGGATGTCGTTCATCGCATTGACGTCTACCGGCCAAGTATCCATTTTCGGGTCGATTCCATCTGTATCAACAGGCCCGTACAAGAATCCTTCGGATTGTTCCCATGGCGCCCTTGTCGCTTTCCATGCATCCTTAACTGCTGTCAGTTGTGTTTCATTACCGATTGTCAAAGTGGCCGTCGCAGCTTTCAAAGCCAACGCGTTGGTATTCAAATCTTCGTATGTTTGGGTAATGACATCGGTCGACAAATCAACCAATACGGCACTATATAATGCGGTGTTTGAATCGTTTGTGATCGGGTCGCTGTCATTATCGCTGCAACTTGAGAAAAAAATCGCTGTTAAGCCAAGTACCCCTAATGTGAATATTCTGTTTTTCATTTTATATGGATTTATTAATAATTTTATTTTTAAAAGATAAATGCCAATCCGGTCGAAAAGGTATTTTCCTGTTGTTTTTTACCGCTGTATAATAATGTTGTTGCGTCGAAATGCTGCGATCCGAGCCTCCTGTTCGAATATTGTGCCTTAAAAATTACCTGTCGGATGATATACCAGTTGAAGCCGCCTGTGATTGCGCTTCTTTCCCATCTTGGATTATCGACGACAGTTCCTTCCACGGTATGCATGGTATCGTAATAATCATACCTCATAAACGGATAAACCTTTTCCTTGGTTTTGTTGTTGATGAAATGCAGTACTTCATAACCCGCTTCGGCCGAAAATCCTACGGCTGAATGTCCAACCGGGGTTCTTTTCACACCAAGATTATTGGAAAGGCTCGCATTTTTCTTTGTCACGATATTCGAGTTTTCGAGATCGCCATAAAGGAAAGTCGAATTGAACCGCAAATTTTTCTCATTATAGCTCACATGCCCTTCGATAATTTTCACATAAGCGGTTTCCTTCATGTCATTCTTCGGACGGTTTGCCGCGGCGTCATTCACATACGCAGAAAGTCCAACGAACGTATATGGGCTCTTCCCAAACTTATAATCCAAAGAGGCGGAATAGGCAAACGACTCGGTGTTTTTCATTTCAAAACGCTGCTGGTAACCGTCTTTGATCCAGCCTCGTGAACTGAATCCGGAGGCGTCCAATCCGTTGGTGACAGCGACGCGGTATTTGAATTTTTTAAGGAAAGTACCGTTGAATTCGATTCCGTTTTCATACCAGCCCAAAGGCAATATCTCGTTTTCCATTTCCGGACGGTGTGTCGTGAAATAATCATCCACGTCGTCGAGTGTCTGCGACAGGCCGACATAGATCTTGAACCTTCCTGCGCGGATGTTGAAATTCTTAGCGACGGCGAATTCAACATAAGCCTGCTCGATTTTCACTTCACCGCCGGCTTCGACTTCAGTTTCATATTCTCCGAATTCCTCCTGCGTATCAAGCTCCAGAGTAGAACCGGTCCCGCCGTGCTCGAACTCAATTTCTGATTGGAAACGGATCCAGTCATTGTATTGGTAACCCAGATAGAAATTCACCCTTTCGAGGTCAAATTTATCTTTGAGGTTAATATCCGTATCGTATTTGTAGTTGTAATAATTGAGTGCGCCGTAACCTCTTAAATCAAATTTGCTCCAGTTGAACAGTGAAATATTTTCCTGTGCGATTTCCTTTTTGACTTCAGCCTTGAGCTCTTCCTTAATTTCCTTTTTGATTTCTTCTTTCAGCTTTTCCCTTTGGATGCTATCGGTTTGGGCATAATTTGTTAGCGTTACAAAGGTTATTAAAAAGGCCAGGAAATGTTTCATTTTATTTAGACTGTTTTAAAATAGTGCGCAAATGTAAAAAAAAGTATTCGCCATAAAAAATGATTGCCGACATTTTTTAGAAAAAAAACAATAAAAAAGCCCGACAGAATTGCCAGGCTTTTAAAGTTAATTATTTTGTGAATTAATTGGCTGCAAACAAAGGTAAGAGCTTGGTTTCAAGCTTGGATTTGAGTTCGGCAATTTTGATTTTGGCATTTTCAACCGTTGGCAGGTTATTCGCCAAAGAATCGGAAAAAGAAACCGGTATGGCGTCAACTGCAGCGATTGCATCAGTGATAGCGGTTTTCAATTCGGTGTCGAGCGCCATATCTTTTGATTCGACGATATCGGTAAGTCCGCTTTTATCGGCCGTTCCGTATTTTCCCAGGTAAATATTTTGGATACTCAAAAGATTGTTTTTAAAGTCGGCGAGCGAATTGCCACTGTACCGCGACTCTTCAAAGTCTACACCATTGCCCGTTGCGACCTGGGCATCGTAAGGGGTGCCGATTTTAATATTCGATAAATCATCAGCCAGTGCAATCAAGCCATTGGAAATGGCCAACAACGCATCTTCCTGATTCGTATAAACAGAACCACTTTGGCCAGCATTAATCAACGTGGCGCTGAAATTATCGCCGTCGGTTTTCCAGCCATTATAAAGCAATTGTGTATTGTTCTGTATGTCCTGCGCCGCCACTTGTATGAGGTCAATTTCCCTGTCGGTCAGATCGGAAGCGGGTTTGTTTCCCGAAGTTCCCCAAGCCAGATATTCAATAAGATGAAAACCGCGTACATTCGGTTTTGCCTGAACGGAATCGATTACGATAGGAGCGCTTCCGGCAAGGAGTGTGTTGATTTCGCTAATAACGACCGGAGATTTATCGATGGGAATGCTGAGCGCACCGCTCTCAATCGGCCCATAGGAAATCGCCTGGGATTGTTCCCAACTGGCGCGTGCCGCTCTCCAGGAATCTTTAAGAATCGTAAGTTGCGCTTCGTCGCCGATTGTCATGGCGTCGGCAGCAGCTTTTAAAGTGATCGCATTATTGTTGAGATCTTCATAATTTTTGGTAATCACTTCTGTGGATAAATCTGTGAATACGCTGGTATAAAGTGGATTGGTAATACTGGCATTGAGCGGTTCCATATTGTCTTTGCTGCAACGCACCATCGCGATACCGATGCACAGGATTAAAAAAGTGTGGACTATTTTGTTTTTCATTGTATTTGAATTGTCTTCTATAACGCCAAACCTTTGCGGATGTTATTGTGTGAGTCGTAAATGTAAAAAAATAGCACCCTAAAAAAAAGTTTATCTTAAAATTTTTAGAGGTTGGAGGTATTGTTGCCGGATCAGATCAGGATATCGCTTTCCAGATCTGATTTTTCAATGATAAAGTCGAAGCCCAGACGCTTGACCAATTCAATCACGAGATTCTTGTACCAGTTCTCCGATTTGGGGTGGATGTAGATTTTTTCGATCAGCTCATTGATGCCGATATCGATTTTCAAACCATTATCAATGGTCAGGTTGTGTGAAGAAACATCAGTGATGATGCGGATTTCGCGCTCATACTGAAAACTCTTGCGTTTAAACAGAAACGGGAAAAAGCTATTGTCGAACGGAATGTATTCTTTTTTATAATCGATATAATTGACCGCGCCGATATGCTGCTCATAAATTTTTTCTACATCAAGCGATTGCTGCAGTCTTTTTAAGGTCGACTGGATCGCGAGGCCTTCGCTTTTCTGGGTAAAAATCTGCCACATCGCAAACGATTCATATTCGTTGATGTGCCAGCTGCTCACGACGACATTTTTGCGTCGGGTTTTGTAGTAATCGAGAAAGTCCGGATTGTCAGCGGAAAGCTTGCGGATTTCCTCGAAAGTGGGCTCGCTGAAAGTGCCTTCGTATTGGTCTTCGAATTTATCCGAACGCGACATGAATAATTTCCGGTACAGCAACAAATCGACAAATTTTGACAAATCGAGGTATTTCCAGACAATGGTGTCGGGATTCTCGGGCAGCCTGATATTGTTGTTGTTTACGTACATTAATTGAAAGATTCAAGGATTAAAAGATTTAAAAATTCATTTCCAGACTTTATATTACAACAGTCCAAATGTAAACCCCAAATCAAATATCGTAAATCCTATGATTCGAACGACTGCATTGTGACCAGTTTTTTATAATTCCCACTATGCGCCATCAGTTGGTCGTGCGTGCCTTGCTCTACAATGCGTCCTTTCTGCATCACAACAATCACGTCGGCTTTTTGTATGGTCGACAAACGGTGCGCGATCACAATCGAAGTCCGGTTCTGCATCATATTTTCCAAAGCCACCTGAACGAGTTTCTCGCTTTCGGTATCCAAAGCGGAAGTCGCCTCATCGAGAATCATGATCGGCGGATTTTTTAAAACCGCGCGTGCAATGCTCAAACGTTGTTTCTGCCCGCCCGATAATTTATTGCCGCTGTCGCCGATGTTGGTGTAGATCCCGAGTGGCAAATCCTTCACGAATTCATAGGCGTTGGCGATTTTCAACGCTTCGATGATCTCGTCATCGGTTGCGTCCTGTTTCCCAAGCAATATGTTTTCCCTGATCGTCGCATTGAACAGGATGCTGTCCTGAGTCACCAATCCCATCAATCCGCGCAGCGAATGCAGATCCATGTCCTTGATGTCGGTATTGTCAATCGCAATCGTGCCTTCATGAACATCGTAGAAACGCGTGAGCAGATTGGCAATCGTGCTTTTCCCGCTTCCGGATTGGCCCACGAGCGCAACAGTCTGTCCCTTTTTAATATTCAGGCTAAAATCGTGCAGCACATTTTCCTTTTCATATTTGAAATCGATATGCTGGATGGTGATCGATTCGTCAAAAGAGGTTTTTTCGATTGCATCCGGTTTGCTCGTAATCGGATTGTGCTGGTCGAGGATTTCAAGTACGCGTTCTGCCGCAGCATTTCCTCTTTTTACACCGTAGGACGCTTTCGAGATAGCTTTTGCCGGCGTTAAAATATTGTAAGCCAATCCCATATAAGTAATGAATGCCGCGCCTTTTAGCGTTCCGTCCACCAAAACCATATTTCCGCCATACCAAAGCAAAATCGCAATAACCATAATTCCCATAAATTCGCTCATCGGCGAAGCCAGATTCTGGCGGTTCCCGATTTTATTGGAAAGAACGAAAAAACGGTTGGTCGATTCGCCAAAAATACGGTTGAAATAACCTTCGGCGTTGTAGCCTTTCACGACTTTGAGTCCGCCCAGCGTTTCCTCAATCGTCGATAAAAATACGCCCTGTTCTTCCTGCGCGCGCGTGGATTGCTTCTTCAATTGCTTTCCGATCAGCGAAATGATGTAGCCCGAAACCGGAATGAATACGAAAACGAACAACGTCAGCTGCAGGCTGATATAAAGCATCGCGATGATGGTGAAAATAATTGTCAGCGGTTCTTTTACGATCAATTCCAAAATCGAAAGCATCGAAGCCTGGACTTCATTCACGTCGCTCGCAATCCTCGAAATCGTGTCGCCTTTTCTTTTTTCCGAAAAGAACGACAGCGGCAGATCGATGGTTTTTTTGTACATCGCATTGCGCATGTCGCGTAAGATTCCGTTGCGAAGGAAAGTCAGGAAATACATCGCAAGGTAATCGCATAAATTCTTGAGCAGGAAAATCGACATGATGCCGACCACCAGAAAAGCCAGCGTGCGGTCATAGCCGTGATCCCGCGTCGTTACCGAAAGAAAATAACTCAGGTAATTTTCGAGATAGGATTTGGTATTGTACAGCCCATCAAAAACCGGCTTGATGTAATTGCGCTTTTCCTGTTTGAAAAGAACGTCCATCATCGGCATCAGTGCCAAAAAAGAAAGCGTCCCGAAAATCGCATACATGATGTTGAAAAAGATATTGAGGTAGGCGTATCTTTTATACGGTATGATGAAAGGGAATATTTTTCTGAAATTGTTCATTAAATGATTTTTAAATCCGAAAGGATATTTTTGATCTTTTTGTCGAGCTGCGCTTCGGCTGCCGCAAAATTGGCAACGGAGTCGAGATGCGCGTTCACGCTGACATAAAATTTGATTTTTGGCTCGGTTCCGCTTGGCCTTGCGGCGATTTTCGCACCGTCTTCGGTATAATAAATCAATACGTCCGATTTTGGGATGTCCATGGTTTCCACGTCACCCGTAAATAAATTTTTAGCAGTAGCATTTTTATAGTCTTCGAGCATCACGACCCTTTCGCCATTGATTTCCTTTACCGGATTGTCACGCATGTTCACCATCATCTGGTTGATTTCCGCCAGGCCTTCGATTCCTTTTTTGGTCATAGAAACCAGATATTCCTTGTAGAACCCGAAATCGACATACAATTGCAACAGCTCATTATAAACCGAACTGCCTTTGGCCTTCGCCTGTGCAGCAAGTTCACAGATTAATAATGTCGCTGCCACGGCATCTTTGTCGCGCACGGCGTCGCCGACCATAAATCCGAAGCTTTCCTCGCCGCCGCCGATAAACTGCAATTTCGGGAAATCCTTGATCATTTTGGCGATCCATTTGAAACCGGTGAGTCCGACTTTACATTCTACGCCATAAGCGTCGGCAAGCTGCATCATCATTGGTGTCGATACGATGGTCGAGCCGATAAATTGCTTCCCGTTGATTTTTCCCTGTTTTTTCCATTGCTCCAAAAGGAAATGCGTCATCAGGACCATGGTCTGGTTTCCGTTGAGCAAAATCATTTTGCCTTCGTTGTTCCTTACGGCAACGCCCAGGCGGTCACAATCGGGATCGGTTCCCACAACAATGTCGGCGTTCAGTTTATCCGCCAAAGCGATCGCCATCGAAAGCGCTTCCGGCTCTTCCGGGTTCGGCGATTTCACCGTTGGAAAATCCCCGTTCGGTTCGGCCTGCTCGGGAACGATGTGTACATTTTTATAGCCCGCTTTCGCCAATGTCGGCGGAACGGCTTTTATCGAAGTGCCGTGCAGCGATGTGAAAACAATATTCAGGTTGTCTTTGGCCGAAGCCGGCGTGTCGAAACTTGCATTTTCAATCGACGATTTGATAAACGCGTCGTCAATATCCTTGTCGATGTATTGGATCAGTTTTTCGTTGGGCTGGAATTTAATATTGGCATATTTCACGCCCTCAATTACCTCGATAATCTCGCCATCCTGCGGCGGAACCAATTGCCCGCCATCTTCCCAATACACTTTGTAACCATTGTATTCAGGCGGATTATGCGATGCCGTGAGTACGATTCCGCATTGGCATTTGAGGAATTTCAAAGCAAAACTCAACTCCGGCGTCGGGCGCATATCCGAGAAAAGATACACCTGGATGCCGTTTGCAGAAAACACATCGGCGACAACTTTTGCCAGCGTATTGCTATTGTGGCGGCAATCGTAAGCGATCGCAACCTTAATGGGTTTTCCGGGAAAAGCCGTGTGCAGGTAATCCGAAAGTCCCTGCGTGTTTTTCCCGAGCGTATATTTATTGATCCGGTTGGTGCCAACGCCCATGACGCCGCGCATGCCGCCGGTTCCGAATTCCAAATTCTTATAGAAGCTTTCTTTTAAATCTGCAGGTGAATCAGTCATCATTTTTTTGATCTCTTCCTGCGTCTGTTGGTCAAAAACCGGCGTCAGCCATTCGTTAACGCGGTCCAGTATGTTTTTTTCGATGTCCATTTTGTAATAAATTATTTTCAGTTTACACTGAAATTTCAACATTCAACATTCGTTAATCGTTATTCAATATTTATTTTTTTAAGGAGCTATTTGCTTCGCCTGTTCACTCCCGATTTTTTTATTAGGAGCTCGGGTCCCGCTTTCCGCTGCAATCTTTTTTATCGGTTCTCGATACGCCTTGCAGGCTACTCGAACTGACGACAAAAAAGGATTTACGCTACAATCGGGGCTAAGGCATTTACATTCAAAAGGGATGGTGTCAAAATTTGTGATACCAACATTACCCCAGATTTACCGTCTTCGAAATCTTATACCGTTCCTCATTGTTTTTTGTCCGCAGGATAATTTCGCCCAGGAATCCGGCTAGGAACAGCTGCGTCCCGATAATCATCGTCGCAAGCGAAATGTAAAACCACGGATTGTTCGTCACCAGGTCATAAGGCAGGTCGTGGTACAGTTTGTACAATTTTGAAACCCCGATGAATCCGGCCGCAAAAAAACCAATGATAAACATAATCGAACCCAACGCGCCGAACAAATGCATCGGTCTTTTACCAAATCGTGACAAAAACCAGATCGTAATCAGGTCGAGAAACCCGTTGATGAAACGCTCCATCCCAAATTTGGTCTCACCGTATTTGCGCGCCTGGTGCTTCACGACCTTTTCGCCGATTTTCCCAAATCCGGCATTTTTGGCCAGGACCGGAATATAGCGGTGCATTTCGCCCGAAACCTCAATGTTCTTTACGACTTCAATATTATAAGCTTTGAGTCCGCAGTTGAAATCGTTCAACGCTACGCCCGAAGTTTTCCGCGCAGCCCAGTTGAACAGTTTCGACGGCAGATTTTTAGAGAACATCGAATCGTATCGTTTCTTTTTCCAACCCGAAACCAAATCATAATGGTCGTTGACGATCATGTTATACAATTCCGGAATTTCTTCGGGATTGTCCTGCAGGTCGGCATCCATCGTAATGACCACATCGCCCAAAGCTTTGGCGAAACCGGCGTGCAAAGCCTGTGATTTTCCAAAATTCTTGAGAAACCGGATGCCTTTGATATTTGGGTTTTCGGCGGATAATTTGCTGATGATTTGCCACGAACTATCGGTGCTTCCGTCATCGATAAAAATCACTTCGTAAGAAAAATTGTTGCTTTTCATTACGGAAACGATCCAGTTATGGAGTTCAATCAGCGATTCTTCCTCATTGAGAAGCGGAATGATTATGGATAAATTCATTTACTCGTTGTGCGAAGATTTGGTTTTGAAAATTAACGCGAGTATCGCAGCGAAAATGGCGTTGAAAACAAAGCTGAATAGCAGACCTAACATTTGCTTAGCCGGGGAGTAGTTATCCGTTTTTTGCATATCGGCTATTATTGTATTGATATCAGAAGCCTTGGTTCCCAATTTCTGCATCACTTCCACCGTATATTTTATGGTCATTTCCTGTAACGTTGCCTTAAGCGAAGGATCGACAAAATTAAAAAGGACGATATTAAACAGGACCGACATGGTACTTGCAATTACCGCGGCAATAAAATATACCGTAAAGGCCTCTTTGAAAGTAATGGTATTGTTGAGCTGTTTCTTTGTTTTTGAAACCAACATGGCGCCGATGATGATGAAAACTGCCATTGAGAGCAAACCAACCCAGGGCTTCATAAATAAGGTGACGTCGACTGAATAAATGACTGCCGTGACAAGGATTGAGAAGATTCCTAATATAACACCGTAGGTAATACCGTTTTTCTTGATAATTTCGTTCATAATTTCAGATTTGAATTAATCCACAAATATACTAATTCCGCCCTAAATTTGTTTCGAAGCCCGAAATTAAAAAAATACACATAAACATTTGATAATTAAAAAAAAACTGTAAATTTGCAGGCTTAAAATAATAAAGTAAAACAAAAAGTTATAACCGGTTTATACCTTTCCATTACGAAAGCAGCAAGGCAAGTTATAATTATCATAGAAAAAAGAATTACCATGAAAAAAGGAATCCACCCGGAAAATTACAGATTAGTTGCTTTTAAAGACATGTCGAACGACGAAGTTTTTATCACTAAATCTACTGCAGAAACAAGAGAAACAATCACTCACGAAGGTGTTGAATACCCGGTTGTGAAAATGGAGATCTCCAGAACATCACACCCTTTTTACACAGGTAAATCTAAATTGATCGATACAGCAGGACGTATCGACAAATTCAAAACCAAATATGCAAAACACGGGAAATAAGAATTCCGGTTTTCAATATACCAAGAGCCTTTCCGTATGGAGAGGCTTTTTTATTTTGAGTTAACATGATTTACTTTGAAACTTTGTAACTTTGGCTTCATGTTTAAATGAGGCGAATTTTTTTTCGGCTTCCGAATTAAACAAATTGACAAATCAACGAATCAACTTCTTATGAACTACATACTTTTTGACGGAACCGTCCGCAATTCCTTACTGCCATTTACCTTTACACGTCCTGTGGCCGATATCAGGATCGGAATTTTAACCATCCGCGAAAAATGGGAGAAATACTTGGGCACGACCACGACGACCTTGACTGAAGAATACCTTTCGGAAAAATTCCCGATGGTCGAAATGGAAGAAAACGTCATGATCAACGCTTCGTTCCTGCCGAATGAAGTCTTATCTGAAATGGTCAAAAGCCTCGAACCGAACCAGGCGATTTTTAAAGGCGAGGAAGTGATCGCGTTTTTCACGCAGGATACACAGGAAGAAGTCGATTTTGACAAATATGAAATCATCGATTATAAGGAAGAATGTCTTTTTGTAGCCAACACCTGGGATATTTTTGCCAAGAACGACGCGGCTTTGCGCGAAGATTTCGAACTGCTCACCGAAGACAGGATTTCACAGCCGATCCCAAAAAGCGTCAACGTCATCAGTCCCGAAAATATATTTATCGAAGAAGGCGCGAAGCTCGAATTCGTAACCTTAAACGCATCAACCGGACCAATTTATATCGGCAAGGATTCCGAAATTATGGAAAATTCCGTTATCCGCGGGCCGTTTGCACTTTGCGAAGGCGGACAGGTAAAAATGGGCGCGAAAGTCTACGGTGCAACGACCGTCGGGCCGCACTCGAGAATCGGAGGCGAAGTGAGCAATTCGGTGCTTTTCGGCTATTCCAATAAAGGGCATGACGGATTTTTAGGGAATTCCGTTTTGGGCGAATGGTGTAATCTTGGCGCCGACACGAACAATTCCAACCTCAAAAACAATTACGAAGAAGTCAAACTGTGGAGCTATGAAACCGGCGGATTCGAAAAAACCGGACTGCAGTTCTGCGGCCTCATGATGGGCGACCACTCCAAATGCGGCATCAACACGATGTTCAATACCGGAACCGTCATTGGCGTAAGCACCAATATTTTCGGCAGCGGTTTCCCGAGAAATTTCGTGCCGAGCTTTTCATGGGGCGGCGCATCGGGATTTACGACCTACATCACCAAAAAAGCGTTCGAGACCGCAAGAATCGTAATGTCACGGCGCCACGTCGAATTCGACGAAAAGGAAGCCGCGATTTTGGAACATGTGTTTGAGGAAACTAAAAAATGGAGAAAAGAGTAATAATTTAACAATTGATAATGCCAGGATTGTGTTGAACGATCCTGGCATTTTTTTAGGAGCTGGTTCCTGCTGTCCGCTATATCTTTTGCTTCGTAAACTCCGCAAAAGGATACCGCTTCCATCAGGGCTAGGGCAGGCGATTTATAAATCACGTTAATCGTTCTTTAAAAAATTCCCATTCTTATCAAATTCCAAATCAATGTTGCCTGTTAAATCAACGTCGACGTCATTGTGTCCGTAATCGATATGCGTAATCTGTGCGTCGGGATAATTCTTTTTGCAGTAATCCACAATTTTCGGATCGATGAAAGCGGTCGGGATCGGTTTGTCGTTTCCGTCGACTTCGCGGTATTTCCCGTCTTTCCAGAATTCGACTTCGGTGCCGTCGGCTAAAATTACTTCGTAGCCTTTTTCTCCGTGTTCTGCATCTTTCTTCGCTTTTTCTACGCCAATTCCATTGAAATGCTGTTTGAGGAATTCATTCGCGGCTGGCGGCAGTTCGGCGGTGGTGATTTTTTTCTGGGCATTTGCCGTCACTGCAACGAAGAGCAATGCGGCTGCGATGGTGTTTCTCGTTTTCATACTGTCGTGTTTTATAGTTGGATTTAAATTTACAAAAACACAAAAGGAAGCGCAAAACATTTAAGACCACTTTAATGCTTTGGAAATTAAAGCGTTAAAAATCATCAGTCTCATTTTAGGAAACCGATTATTGTATGTAAATTTGCGCACTCTTTTGAAAACAAAATGTTCAGTTGAGATGCGTTAGATTTGAAATTAAAAGGAGGACAGCCAGTGGCTGTCAGGTATCCTTTCGCGTTAGGGATAGAGGCAAGGTACCGTGTACCGCCGAAAGCCCGACCCGCAGGGAAACGCCCACATGAATAACATAAAATGGAAAAGAAAAAAGTCGCTTTTTATACGCTCGGATGCAAACTGAATTTTTCAGAGACTTCCACGATTGCGCGCAATTTTCAGGACGAAGGTTTTGAGCGCGTGGATTTTGAGGAAGTCGCCGATATTTATGTGATCAATACCTGTTCGGTGACGGAAAATGCCGACAAGCAGTTCAAGCAGTATGTAAAAAAGGCGATGAAACTCAACGATAAGGCGTTTGTGGCGGCGGTTGGCTGTTATGCACAATTGAAACCCGAAGAACTCGCGGCGGTTGACGGCGTGGATCTGGTTTTGGGTGCGACAGAGAAATTCAAGATCACCGATTACATCAACGATCTGTCGAAAAACGACATGGGCGAGGTGCATTCGTGCGAGATTTCGGAGGCCGATTTTTATGTAGGAAGTTACTCGATTGGCGACCGGACAAGGGCCTTTCTGAAAGTCCAGGATGGTTGCGATTACAAATGTACCTATTGCACGATTCCGCTTGCGAGGGGAATTTCGAGAAGCGATGCATTGGAAAACGTATTGCAGAACGCAAAGGAAATTTCACAGCAAAATATAAAAGAAATCGTTTTAACCGGCGTCAATATTGGCGATTACGGAAAAGGCGAATTCGGTAATAAGAAGCATGAGCATACATTTTTGGAATTGGTTCAGGAACTCGACAAAGTCGAAGGGATTGAAAGGTTGCGGATTTCCTCGATCGAGCCAAATTTATTGAAAAATGAAACGATTGAATTCGTATCGAAAAGCCGGACGTTCGTACCGCATTTCCATATTCCGCTGCAATCGGGAAGTAATGCTGTTTTGAAGAAGATGAAGCGTCGTTATTTGCGTGAGATTTATACCGAACGCGTCGATAAAATCCGTGAAGTGATGCCACACGCGTGTATTGGCGTCGATGTGATTGTAGGTTTTCCGGGCGAAACGGACGAACATTTTCTGGAAACGTATCATTTCCTGAACGACCTTGATATTTCTTATTTGCACGTTTTCACGTATTCGGAACGCGACAATACCGAAGCTGTTTTGATGGGCGGCATCGTTCCTGCGAATGTGCGTGCGAAAAGAAGCAAGATGCTGCGCGGATTATCGGTCAAGAAGCGCCGTGCTTTTTATGAAGGCCAGATTGGAACCAACCGAACCGTTTTGTTTGAAAGTGAAAATAAGGAAGGTTACATTCACGGATTCACTGAAAATTACGTGAAGGTGAAAACGCCGTGGAATCCGGAACTGGTGAATACTTTGCACGAAATTAACCTGACTAAGATTGATGAGGACGGTTCGATGAGAATGGAATTCCTGAATATTTTAGTTTAGTTTTTAAGAGAAAAGAGTCAAGAACCAAGAGGCAAGAGTCAAGAACCAAGAGGTCATGCGAAGTGATGTTTCTTGATTCTTGGCCCTTGCCTCTTAAAACTAATATTTGGAGTGAAATTTAATCTTCGTAATCCGGAAAACCATAATCCCATATTGCTCTACAAATTCATAAGTATGCCTTGCAGGCTGCTTGAAATCGATAATCAGATTCGCTGAAATTTCGTAATACATTTTCTCGCCTTCGATCATCAAACGTGCGCCGGCATCGCGATAGGCAGAACGGATCAGCGTGAATTCGGATAGATTCCACGTCGTGTGGTCCATGTCGAATTCTTCGGCTTTGGAATACAAACCTTCCGTAATTTCGGTCATACAGCCATAATATTTATTGATGTTTTCGAAAAACTGGATAATTTTGGAGTTGGTTTCTTCGGCGCTCATTCGATAAAGGTAGGATGTTTTTTGAAAATAAAAAAGCCGTACATCCTGCGAAAACCCCGATTTAAGTATCTTTATTGTGCCGGAAATAAATCCGGCCCGAAATTCCAAATCAAATGACGGGCATACCATTCCAAACCATCAATTGGGACCATCTTCCACAAACCGAACACAAAGGCGACAGCGGCACTTCACTCTGGAAAACGGTGCAATTTGACGGACTTCGGATCCGTCAGGTTGTGTATTCCAAAGGTTATTTTGCGAATCATTGGTGCCGGAAAGGGCATATTGTTTATTGTCTGGAAGGCGAATTCACGAGCGAACTCGACAATGGCGAATCGTTCCTGCTTACCAAAGGGATGACTTATGTGGTTTCGGATGATTTGAGTTCGCACCGTTCTTCGACGGAAACCGGCGTGACGCTTTTAATTGTGGACGGTGATTTTTTGAAATGAATCCAAATAGAATAAAAAAACGCATTGATGATTCAAGGCGTTTCTTATAGCATTATAATTTGATTCCGGGTGGAAGCAAATCTTTATAAGCTGTATTTTTTCGAAAAAAGGCTGCAATTTTCGGAAGGATCGGCACCACTTTCAGTTTGCGGTCATAAGCGATCATCATAATGCTTTTCAATAAATCGCTGATGAATTCCTCATTGGTGAAATTGTCTGGCGTATTAATCCTGGTCAGGAAAATCTTCTTCTCCTGAAAAGAATATTCAACAGAAACCATTCCTTCGGCAACTGAGGTTTCAAATTGTCGTGCAAAAGTGTTGTCTTTAATTTCCATTGTAATTGTTTCTTCCATGTTAGTTCTGTTGCATTGGCACTTCGACCAAAAGTATTTTAGATTTTGACTGTACCTCGATTCTGAATTGTTCAAAATCGGTAATTCCCATTGCATCGCGCGGGTTCAGCAATTCGTTGTTCACTGTAATCTGGCCTTCGAGAAGGAAAAGATAAACGCCATTCCTGGCAATATTGACGGAATAGTCGACCCATTTTCCGGCCTCAAAAATCCCAAGATTGAAGAAAGTCTGCTGGTGCACCCAAAGGGCATTGCCGTCGTTCTTGTCTTCGGGCGTAACCACCGTCACAAAGGTATTCATTTGACTTTCAATATCAAATGATTTCTGGTCATATCTTGGCGCAACGTTTTCTTTTTCGGGAAATACCCACAGCTGCAGCGTTTTTGCATGTTCGGTTTCGCTCGCATTCATTTCAGAATGCTGGATTCCGGTTCCTGCGCTCATGACCTGCACTTCCCCGAAACGGATCACGCCTTCGTTGCCCATGCTGTCGCGGTGCTTCAATCCGCCTTCGAGCGGAATCGTGATGATTTCCATATTTTCGTGCGGATGTGTCCCGAATCCGGTTCCGGCACCGATCGTATCGTCGTTAAGGACACGCAGCATGCCGAACTGTACGTTTTCGGGATTGAAATAAGTCCCGAACGAAAATGAGAAATTGGCCTTGAGCCAACCAAAATCGGCTTTGCCACGTTTGTCGGCGCGGTATATTTTTGTCGTCATAATTTATTGATAAAATAAAGTGGAAACCGAATGCGTTTCCGATGAAAAAATTAATTTTATACAAATTTCGGCATAAAATCGCCGGATTGCTGTTATTAATTCGTTAAAACGATTATGAGTAAGATCTCCGTTTATTTTATGCCCGGACTGGCCGCCAGTCCTGCGATTTTCGAAAGGATTGTTTTACAGGAAGACCAATTTGAGATGTTTCTGCTCGAATGGCAAATCCCATTGGAAAATGAAAGCCTTTCAGATTATGCCAGGCGAATTTCGGAAAAAATCACGCAGGAGAACCCGGTACTCGTTGGCGTTTCGTTTGGCGGAATCCTGGTTCAGGAAATCTCTAAATTTGTAAAGACTCGAAAAGTAATCATTATTTCGAGTGTCAGAAGCAATGCGGAATTTCCGCGACGCATGAAAATCACCAAAGTGCTCAAAGCCTATAAACTGCTTCCGTCGGATGTGGTGAACAAGATGGAAAGGCTGGCGAAGTTTACCTTCGGCGGAAAAATAAAACAGCGATTAAAATTGTATGAGAAATTCCTTTCCGTACGCGACGACCGCTATTTCGAGTGGGCGATCCGGAATGTGATTTTGTGGGACAGAACTGAAATCGACCCAGAAGTGATCCACATCCATGGCGATGCCGACGACGTTTTCCCGATGAAATATATTACAGATTGTATCGTTGTTAAAGGCGGTACGCATATTATGATCCTGAACAAATTCAAATGGATCAATGAAAATCTCCCAAAAATTATCCTCGGACAAGACTTGAAAGAAAACTGATTTTTGTATGTTTACGAAACAAAATTAAAGCGAAAGAAAATGAACTGGCTTACCAAAACAACTTTAACGGCTGCCGTCGCAATCACAAGCGGATTGATGATTTACGGCACTTCCTATAACAATGCAAAACCAAAAAGCATAACGATACCTGAAAAGATCACGCAACGATACCTGCCCGACAGCATTGATTTTGCAGGCGAAAGAACACCATTGCAGATTTCGGACGTAAAAGAACGTTTCGAACGCGAACTGATTACCAATGCCAATCTCGACGCGACAACCTTACTCATTATTAAAAGAGCCAACCGTGCGTTTCCGGTCATGGAACCGATCCTTGCCAAATATGGCGTCCCGGACGATTTTAAATACCTGGCTGTAATAGAAAGCAATCTTGTCAATGTCGTTTCTCCTGCAGGAGCCCGTGGCATCTGGCAATTTATGCCCGAAACCGCACGCGAAAAAGGAATGGAAGTGAACGACCAGGTCGACGAGCGCTACCATCTCGAAAAATCGACCGAGGCGGCCTGCAAATATTTGCTCGATGCCAAATCCAGATTTGGGAGCTGGACCTTGGCCGCGGCTTCCTACAATGGCGGAATGACCGGCGTGAATAAGCAGATCGAGATGCAGAAAGTGACGAGCTATTATGATTTGCTGCTGACCGAAGAAACGTCCCGCTACGTTTTCCGCATTCTTGCACTAAAAGAAATCATGAAAGCACCAGCCAAATATGGGTTCGTATTAACGCCGGAGGAATTATACAAAGCCCTGCCGACAAAGACAATCGAAGTCGATACGACGATTACCGATCTCGCCGATTTCGCCAAGGCACAAGGCATCAACTATAAGATTTTAAAAATCCACAATCCGTGGCTGCGCGATAAGAAACTGCAGAATGCCGCAGGGAAAAAATACCAGATTGAAATTCCGTTAAGCGGATATTAACCACATGACAACAGCAACTTTTACCATACTTTTAGGAATCGGACTGGTCGCCGGAATATTAAGCGGCCTGATAGGCATCGGCGGCGGAATTATCATGGTTCCGTTATTGGTCATGATGGGTTTTACACAACATCAGGCGCAGGGGACAAGCCTTGGCGCTTTATTGCCGCCGGTGACTTTACTGGCGGTCCTGAATTACCATAGGGCGGGTGACATCAATTGGAAATACGCCCTTGTCATTTCGCTCTTCTTTGTAATCGGCGGTTATTTTGGGAGCAAGATCGCCATCAATATCAATGAAAAGATGTTGCGTAAGGTCTTTGCCGTGATTTTGCTGATTGTTGCAGGAAAAATGTTCTTCGGCAAGTAATCATTCGGCCGCCGCAAGCTGTTCGCGGACGTAATCTTTCTTTTCCAAAAACCCGATAAGCCTTTCGTTGAAAAGCGCATAATTCATCTCAAATGCCTTCTTGCCGCTGGTCCTTGGCGGAAGCTGTAAACCGCCGCGCTTGATGTCAACGACTTCGAGGCTGCTGTTGAGGAAATATGAAGTCGGGAATCCCAAAGTGTGCTTTAAAGTGGAAACAATCCGCGCATCGTTTTTATAGGATTCATTGGCATAGCAGACTTTGATGGCGTTGTTGAATTGCCGCGAGATTTTCCGGATGTCATTCCGGATATCCCAGAAAACCACAATGATCTGGACCTGGTCGTCGTATTTCCGCGCCAGTTTGTTCAGCGCCGGGATTTCGCCCTTGTTAATCACGCACCACGAAGAATAGGTGATGATAAAAACCGGCTTCTTAATCTTGCTGAGCTTCACTTTCCGGCTGTTGACCGACTTAAACGAATAATCGTCAAATCGCGAACCGACCAGCTTGTTCTGCACCAAAGAGTCGAACAATGCCTGACCGGCCTCAATGTTGCCCAGCTCAAATTCCTTGTCGCTTTCAGAATTGTACTTTTTAATATTATTTTTGATGGCATCGGAAAAAGAGACGACTTTTTCCTGGGAGAAGGAAATTTGTGTAATTATAAAATTCACTAAAAGAAATATTATTAATCTCATAATTTGTTAATTTATTGATTAATATTCAGCGAATTTAACAAATTAAACCATACGAAAAACATTTTGCACAATTTTCCCTATAAAAAAGTCATCCGTAAAGATGGCTTAACATTTTAGGAACCCGAAAGTTGCCTACATTTTTTTCATCTGGTCCTTCATCATCGTAATCTGGTCCTTGAGCATATTCTGCTTGTCAAGCTTTTTGGCCTCGTTCAAAAGATTGGTCGCCTCGAGCTTTCTCCTGCGCGTCATCGCAACGCCGGCAAGGTTTAGCTTGGCAACGGCCAAATCCATATCCATCGATAATCCGAGCTCAATAGCTTTCTTGAAATATTTCTCGGCCTGCATCAGATTGGTTTGTGAAAGCATGATTCCGTGAAGGTAATTGAAATAACCCTGCTGCTTTCTCACCAAAGCCGTTTCCGGATTTTTAATATAGGAAAGCCATTTCTTCGCGCCTTCGAAATCCTGTTTCCGCAGTTTCAGGAACGCCAAAAGGATAAATTCGTTTTTATAATATAGGAAAATCGGGATTGCCGACAGCAAAATGAAGAAAATTCCCGTGCCTGCGTAACCGTCCACAATCTCATAAATCCCATAAGCGATAATGAGTGCGGCAATAATTATTTTGATAAATCTGTGAAACATAATATTGATTTTATAAGGCTGCAAATGTATGTTTTCTTCTTTTGTCTGACAACAAAAGAAGAAAAAATGCCGGGAATCTTTACTTTTTGTCTTGACACAAAAAGTAACAAAAAAGTCAAGCGCCAGATCGCTCGGCGACCTGCTAAGTTTTCGATGGCTAAATCAAAAGAACTCGCCTACGGCTCAGACAGCTTTTGATTTTTGCGCCATCTTCAAACAGCAGGTGCCCGCCTGCGCAATCAAAGCGCAGCTTCACGAAAAACGTTTTTGTAAAACGGGACGTCAATTTTCCGCTTTGGAACGTCGAACGTCATCGGGAAAAACAAATCTTCCAATTAACAATAGGCGTTCTTAGGAGGATTTTTGGCGCTTCGCAGACCCGAGCCTAAAGGGCGAACTGTACGGAGCGTAGCAGAGTAAAAGCCAAAAATAAAATAACCACTTTCTTTGAGCGCGGCCGAGGTAGTTTTTGAGTTTGGAATTTGCTAGCCTTGAATTTTTGCTTCTTTTGTTTCAAGACAAAAGAAGATTAGCCTCGATTGCAGTGAAAATCCTTTTGTGGCCGCAGCATGGCGGAGGCCGCAAAAGATTGCAACGAAAAGCGTGACTCGAGCTCCCAATAAAAAAATCGGGAGTGAACAGGCGAAGCAAAAAGCTTCAAAAAAATATTTCAAAAACTACTTGCCAGAAAAAAAAGACTTTGTATATTTGCACTCGGTTTTGCAGGAACAATTCCGGCAGACAATTCAGATATTTAAAATAAGATTCTAAAGATACAAAGCAATGAGCAAAAGAACGTTTCAACCATCGAAAAGAAAAAGAAGAAATAAGCACGGATTTATGGACAGAATGGAATCTGCGAATGGAAGAAAAGTGCTTGCCCGCAGAAGAGCGAAAGGCCGTCACAAACTGACTGTATCTTCAGAACCAAGACATAAAAAATAATGTTTGACTCAAACATAAATAAAGGCGTTACTTCTATTAGTACCGCCTTTTTTTATACCTTGTCGTTAAGAATTAGGAGCTAATCCGGCTATTCGCTGCAATCTTTTGCTGCGTTGCGCAAAAGGATTTTCGCTGCTATCCGGGCTAGGATAAATGGGTTAAAGTCAACATTCGACATTCGTTGGTCGTTATTCAAACTTAAAAATTTGAAAAGAAATGTTGAACAGAGGAATAACGAACAACGAATTTTGAACAGTACTGCATAACTACAAAAACACAACTACTAACTACATACAATGCCAAAAGACAATTCCATCAAATCCGTTCTTATCATAGGTTCCGGCCCGATCGTTATCGGCCAGGCGTGCGAATTCGATTATGCCGGCTCGCAATCGGCGCGTTCCATCCGCGAAGAAGGCATCGAAGTGATCCTGATCAACTCGAATCCCGCGACCATCATGACCGACCCGACCATGGCCGACCATGTATATCTATTGCCGCTCACTACGAAATCAATCGTACAGATATTAAAAGAACATCCGCAGATTGACGCCGTGCTGCCAACTATGGGCGGACAAACGGCCCTGAATCTCTGCCTCGAAGCCGACGAAAAAGGAATCTGGGAAGATTTCGGCGTGCGGTTGATCGGTGTCGACATCAATGCGATCAATATCACCGAAGACCGCGAGCAATTCAAACAATTACTCGAAAGGATCGGCGTCCCGACTGCGCCCGCAAAAACCGCGACGTCATTCCTAAAAGGAAAAGAAATCGCGCAGGAATTCGGGTTTCCACTCGTCATCCGTCCGTCGTTTACACTCGGCGGAACCGGAGCGGCATTCGTCCACAAAAAAGAAGATTTCGATGAACTATTGACGCGCGGACTCGAAGCTTCGCCAATCCATGAAGTCTTAATCGACAAGGCTTTACTCGGCTGGAAAGAATACGAATTAGAACTTTTAAGAGACCAGAATGACAATGTCGTCATCATCTGCTCCATAGAAAATATGGACCCAATGGGAATCCACACCGGCGATTCGATTACCGTTGCGCCCGCGATGACTTTATCCGATACGACTTTCCAAAAAATGCGCGACATGGCAATTCTGATGATGCGTTCAATCGGGAATTTCGCCGGCGGCTGTAACGTGCAATTCGCCGTTTCGCCGGACGAAAGGGAAGATATTGTTGCGATCGAGATCAACCCGCGTGTTTCGAGATCTTCGGCCTTGGCATCCAAAGCGACCGGTTATCCGATTGCGAAAATCGCTTCCAAACTGGCGTTGGGTTATAATTTGGACGAGCTTCAAAACCAGATTACAAAATCGACTTCGGCACTTTTCGAACCGACATTGGATTATGTCATCGTAAAAATCCCACGCTGGAATTTCGACAAATTTGAAGGTTCGGACCGAACGCTCGGTTTGCAGATGAAATCGGTAGGCGAGGTGATGGGCATCGGAAGATCATTCCAGGAAGCGCTGCACAAAGCGACACAATCGCTCGAAATCAAACGAAACGGACTCGGCGCCGACGGAAAAGGCTACAAAAACTACGAACAGATTATCGAAAAGCTGACTTTTGCGAGTTGGGATCGTGTGTTCGTGATTTACGATGCGATCCAAATGGGAATTCCGCTGTCAAGAATCCATGAAATCACAAAAATCGACATGTGGTTCCTCAAGCAATACGAAGAATTGAGTTTCCTTGAAAGGGAAATCTCGCAATATAAGGTCGACACGCTTCCAAAGGAATTGTTGCTTGAAGCCAAACAAAAAGGCTACGGCGACCGCCAGATCGCGCACATGATGGGTTGTCTAGAAAGCCAGGTATACAAACTTCGCGACGAAATGAATGTGAAGCGGGTTTACAAACTCGTAGATACCTGCGCGGCGGAATTTACCGCAAAAACACCTTACTACTATTCTACGTTCGAAGCCGAAATCGAAACCGCCGGCGGCAAGAAATATGTGGCCAACGAAAGCATCGTCACCGATAAAAAGAAAGTGGTTGTTCTTGGTTCAGGGCCAAACAGGATCGGGCAGGGCATCGAATTCGATTATTCCTGCGTCCACGGCGTACTCGCTGCGAAAGAATGCGGTTATGAAACCATCATGATCAACTGCAACCCCGAAACGGTTTCGACCGATTTTGATACGGCAGACAAATTGTATTTCGAACCGGTTTTCTGGGAACACATTTACGACATCATCCGACATGAAAAACCCGAAGGGGTAATCGTTCAATTGGGCGGACAGACCGCTTTGAAGCTCGCGGAAAAATTGTCCAAATACGGCATCAAAATCCTCGGGACTTCATTCGATGCCTTGGATTTGGCTGAAGACAGAGGCAGGTTTTCAGAACTTTTAACCAATCTTAAAATCCCATTCCCACAATTCGGAATCGCTGAAAACGCAGACCAGGCCTCGGCACTTGCCGATGTGTTGGATTTTCCGTTGCTCGTTCGCCCTTCTTATGTTCTCGGTGGGCAAGGCATGAAAATCGTGATCAACAAACAGGAACTCGAAGAACACGTTATCGACTTATTGAAAAACATTCCGGGAAATAAATTGCTGCTCGATCATTACCTCGACGGCGCGATAGAAGCCGAAGCCGATGCGATCTGTGACGGTGAAAATGTCTACATCATCGGGATTATGGAGCATATCGAACCGTGTGGAATCCATTCGGGAGATTCGAATGCGACATTGCCGCCATTCAATTTGGGTGAATTTGTGATGCAGCAGATTAAAGACCATACGAAGAAAATCGCATTGGCGCTGCGAACGGTCGGATTGATCAACATCCAATTCGCCATTAAAGACGATACCGTTTATATCATCGAAGCGAATCCACGTGCATCCAGAACGGTTCCGTTTATCGCAAAAGCGTATGGCGAGCCGTATGTGAATTATGCGACGAAGGTGATGCTGGGTGTGAATAAGGTCACGGATTTCAAATTCAACCCGCAATTGAAAGGATTTGCGATCAAGCAGCCGGTGTTCTCTTTCAGCAAATTCCCGAACGTCAACAAAGCTTTAGGCCCGGAAATGAAATCGACAGGCGAAAGCATCTTGTTTATCGACGACCTCAAAGACGACCAGTTTTATGAGTTGTATTCGAGAAGGAAAATGTATTTGAGCAAATAATCAGAAACAGAACATAACAAAATCCCCGAAAGCAACTTCGGGGATTTTTATTTTATTCCATTCTTGCGAAGAAAAATACGTGTAGTTTGCGGCAATTTTTGGATTGAAAAAAATGCTAATAACTTTATAGTTTTGGGTTCAATTCAAAATATATTTTTGTAATAACCAATATTTTACGGCAGCTGTTTTGAAATTGTAAATTCCTTTTAAACAAAAAATCCCCGGAACTTCCGGGGATTTTTATCCAATTTAATTAACCTCATTATTATTCCTTAACCAATTTTTCTACCTTTTTGCCTTCTTCTGTTGTAATTCTGATAAAGTAAATTCCACTTGATTTATCGGAAATGTCGAGTTTCACAGCATTTTCATTTTCCACAATGATTTGTAAAACCCTGCCCTGAATGTCGAACATTTCAATTAACCTGATGTTGCTGTCCGATTTGATCTGGATAAAATCGTTGGCCGGATTCGGGTATAAAACAACACTTTCGTCTTTTGTAAACACCGTGTTGCTCAGCAGTGCAAAAGTAGTGCGGGCGTCGTTGGTTTCAATCGGTGCGTTATAATCAAAATAGATATCGGCTTTGTTGGTCACTTCATCGCCCGCATTCAATTGGGCAAGGGTTTTTATCTTAAACAATATCGTGCCGTGGCCGCCAACCGGTGGGTCGCCTGCCAGTGGCAGCAGATTGATATTTTTGAAGATAAATTCGACGACATTTCCCGTAATCCTTGTATCTGCCAGGTGGGAAGTATTGAGCAACTGTAAGCTGTTGACGTCAAATTTTGTCGGATCTACAATAATTTTCACAACCACATTTTCGGCCTGGTGGTTCCCGGTATTTTCAAAACGGGCGGTGTAGTGCAGGTAGTTTCCGATTTCTGATGGGTTGACAACAGCGCCCTGAAGGCAGATCAGATCGTTAGGATCATACGAACCCACTACGGATTCATGGTAAGCAAACAAGTTGTCATCGGCCATCTCATCTCCAATTACCGGAGTTATCGTAGCCTGGAAATCGAGGATGTCGTTGATGTTTACCGCAGGGACGTCGATAGCGGAATTGACATTGAGCGTAATTTCGAAAGAGCGATTTTCAAATGGCAGCAGGTTGCTGTAATTCCAGTTTAACAAACCGGTGCTTTGCGTATCAGGATTGATGGTGGCCGCGCTGAAATCCAAAACGTCATCATCATAAGTGAAGGTGATGTTGCCCGAAAGCGACTGGTTGCCTTTGTTTTTATAGACAATGCGATAGGTAGCATCGAAGCCTGGCCTTGATCTGGTAACGGGCTCAATAACAATTTCAAGGTCGTTGTGCGCGCCATTGGCAGTAAGGCAAAAATCCTGTGTAACTACCGTGCTGTTCAATGCCGGAAAGTTATGCGTGGTGGTGGTTGGCGTGATATTATAATAGGCTGGGTTTTCTAAATGGGCATTCAAGGTATAATCGCCGATGCCTGCATACAGGGTATAAATCCCGGAATTGTTTAAGAAAGTTCCGCTTGATATTGATCCATCAGTCATGTCAAACCGAACATTGTTGGCTTTGATATCGCTGGCATCGCAACCGTTTCCGTTAAGGTCATACAGGGCGGTTCCGGTAACGCTGTTGTAATTTCCGCCTGGCGTGAAAGAGCAATAGGAACTGACAACGGTATCGGGATTGTTAAACGTCGCTGCGGTTTGCAAATCGGCAATCTGGCTTTCGTCGGCGCAAATAAAGGTCAGATTTGGATTGTTGTTGAAATTGACATTTTCATTCTGGCCGTTCTTGACATAAAGCGTCGTAAGCAAATTATTCTGGCACATCACGCCGTTGTTTGCGAAATTTGAACTGTCGCTTACATCGAGTGTAGTCAATAAGTTATTGGCGCAATATAATTCCCTAAGGTTCACGAAACCGGTTAGATCAAGCGCTGCAATCTGATTGTATGCACAATACAAAATCTGCAGATTCACCATGCCACTCACATTGAGCACCGGAATGAAATTGTTAGAACATCCCAAAGAGGTCAGGCTATTCAAGCCTGTCACATCGAGTGCCGTGAGTAAATTGTTGGAACACTCAATATTCGTTATGCTCGACAGGCTACTTACATCCAGGGATGGCAGCAAATTGTTGGCACAGTTAAGATTCGTTAGGGCTGACAGGCTGCTTACATCCAGTGCCGGCAGGAAATTGTAAGGGCAATAGAGGCTGAAAAGACTGGTAAGTCCGCTTACGTTAAGTGCCGGAAGTTGGTTGTGGCTGCATGACAATTGTAAGAGGTTCGACAGTCCGCCGACGCTTATTGATGTGAGTTGGTTTTCGTCACACCATAGCACCTTCAGACTAGTTAATCCTGTTGCATCTAATGAAGTCAATAGATTATTCATGCACAATAATTGTTCAAGATTTACCAATCCGCTTACATTAAGCGAGGTCAGTTGGTTGTTCTGGCACGAAACCTCTTTCAGGTTTGGCATGATGCTCAAATCTGCCGTCGGGAACGCATTGTATGAAAAATTTAAATATTCCAGACTGGTCAATCCGGTGAAATCGATCGTTGTCAGTAAATTGTTATTACAGCCCAACCCATTGAGATTGGCTAAATTCGCTACAGTCAATGAAGTCAACTGATTGTAGGTGCAGCTAAGATTTTCCAGTATTGGCAAACCACTCACGTTAAGCGTCGTCATCAGGTTGTAGTCGCATTCATATGTTTTGAGGTTGAGCAGGTTGGTGGTATTGACTGTCGTCAATTGGTTGTTGGCGCAACGCAGTATCGATAAGTTGACCAACGTAGGGATGTTTAGCGCTGTGAGTTGATTGTTGGAACAATTCAATTCATGAAAACTCGTCATGGCACCCGTAAGATTGAGTGTTGTGAGCTGGTTGTTGTAGCACCACAATATCTCCATATGCGTCAGGCTGGCCACACTGAGCGCTGTTAACTGGTTATTTCCACAATTAATTGACTTTAAGTTAACCAGGCCGCTAACGCTCAGCGTAGTGAGCAGGTTATCAGAACAGCTTAGATTTTCAAGTGTTGTGACTCCGCTGACATTAATTGAAGTGATTTGGTTATATCCGCAACTCAAGCCACGCAGGCTCGATAATCCCAAGCCGTTTACACTCATTGTAGTCAGTTGGTTGTACGAGCATTCCAACGCCTGGAGGTTAAACATGCCACTTATGTTAATCGATGTCAGTTGGTTGTGGTCGCAAACCAAGACAATCAGAGATGACAAATTGCTCGCATCGAGTGATGTGAGTAAGTTGTTTTGACAGAATAAGGTCTGCATGCTCGTAAATTCAGAAATCCCGGTTAAGTCCGTAATCCCCGAATTATCGAGATTCAGGCTGTAGATCTCGACAGCTTCACTAACCTGAATCTCGCCGTCGTTATTGGTGTCAATTTTTGCAGGGCCAAAAAAATCCACTGCAATGTTATTAGAAACATCCGCTGCCAAAAGCTTTGCCTTAAAAGCAGGATCCGGAAAATTAATGACCTGTGCATTTGCCATCCCGGCAAAAAGCAATAAACAGAGTAATATTTTCTTCATTTTGTTGGTTTTAATAGGAAGAGATTGATTCATGATTTAAAGTGCTTTGATTAATTCCTGCAGTTTTTCCTTTTTGCTCTGTGCAATCGGGATGTTGGTGTTATCGGCCATCACTACATAACCGCCGTCGTTTTTAATGTAAGATTTGAGATAGGACAAATTTATCAGGTGCGATTGGTGGATGCGTTCAAATCCGTGCTCCGTCAGCAATTCCTCATATTCTTTCAGCGTCCGCGAAATCAGGACCGGTTTGTGGTTCTTGATAAAAAACTGCGTATAATTGACTTTCGCCTCACATCGGATAATGTCCGAAACATCAAAAAGATGAATCCCGTCGCTCGTCGAAAGCGCAATCCGTTTGTAATTGTCGACTTTCTTGCGGATGTTCTCCAACAGCAAATCGATGTGCTCGAAAGAATTTGTCTTTCCGGTCGCATCCTTGATCTTGGCGATCGTATGTTGCAGCTCTTCAAAATCAACCGGCTTCAGCAGGAAATCCAGCGCGCTGAACCGAAACGCCTTTACCGCATATTCCTCATGTGCCGTAATAAAAACGATGTGCGCATTGATTTTCCCGATCTTTTCCAAAATGTCGAATCCGGTTCCGTCGCTCAAATGGATGTCGAGAAAAATCACCTGTGGCCGCAGTTTCTCGATGGCTATGATTCCGGTCTTGACGCTTTCGGCCTCGCCTACTATCACAATGTCGTCCGTATATCGGTCCAGGAGCGCTTTGAGTCCGGTGCGCAAATGTTTGTCGTCGTCAACTAATAATGCTGTTATCATCTGTTTTGGGGTTATGGTATGTATTGGATCGGCAGCTTCAAAGTGACGCGCGTACCCGTTTTTTTATTGTTATTTTCTAATTCCTCTATGTCAATCTGTGCCGCTTTTGAAGTGGTCGATTCCATAATCTCGAGGCGTTTTTTCGTAATTTCCATTGCCATGGATTTGTGTGCCGTAACCGAATTCTCCTTTAGCAGTAATGATTCCGACAGGCCGATTCCGTCATCGGTGACCGTACAGATGAGCTGGCCGTTCTGCACATCAAAGTTTACGTCGATCCTGCCGTTGCCTTCTTTCGGAACCATGCCGTGCAAAATGGCGTTCTCCACAAACGGCTGGATGAGCAGCGGCGGCAATCCCATATTGAATTCCACTTTGGGACTCGATTCGATGTGGAATTCAAATTTATTGTGAAACCGAAGCTGTTCGAGTTCGAGGTAATTCTGCAGGCTTTCGATTTCCTTATCGATCGGAATCAGCGAACCTTTCGAATATTCGAGCGTCAGGCGCATGAGCTTGGAAAATTTCGACAGGTATTTGAGTGCCGAATCAGTTCCGTTCTGAACGATAAAACTCGAAATCGCGCCAAGGCAGTTGAATACAAAATGCGGATTCATTTGCAAATGCAGCGCTTTCTGCTCGTATTCGGCAACTTCCTTTTGAAGTGTCAGGCGACGTTTTACCTGAAGGCGGTTGTAGATTACCAAAATCAGCCCAATCAGCAGCAGCGTACCGAGGATTGAAAAAATGGTGAATTGCGTCTGTCTTTTGTTCTTTTCTGCCAGCAACGTTTCCTTTTTCTGGTATTCGAAATCCATTTCGGCCTGCGCAAATTTCTTGGTGTTTTCCTGGTTCAGGATACTATCGCGCGCCGTTACATAATTTTTGTAATGCGCCAGCGATTCTACCGGACGGTTCAGGAATCCATACAGATCGCTGAGCAGTTTTTCCGAATGGTAGGTTTGGTCGAGCACACCGATTGCCCTGGCGTAGTCCAGCGATTTGGTTGCGAAAGGCATGGCTTCGGCATATCGCTTCTGGTCGGAATACAATTTTCCAATATTGTAAAGCGCCAGCGAAGCACCGAATTTATTCTGCATTTCCTCATATAAACCCAATGATTTCTGATAATTGGCAAACGATTCGGAAAGATTATTTTGCCACTTGTAGTAATCGCCGAGGGAATTGTACAAAAGCGCGAAACCTATTTTATTATCGTCCTTTTCAAATGCCGACTTGGCCAGATTGTAGTATTTCAGCGCATTTTCATATTGCTTCGTTTCAAAATAAATCACGCCGATATTGGTGAGTGTCACCGGTGCATTTTTTTCGCCAATCTCCGACTGGATGGTGTATGCTTTTTTAAGGTATTCCAGCGCTTTTGGATAATTCTGCTGTGACTTATAAACGATTCCAATGTTGTTGAGTGCTTTCGAGATATTGACCTGCTGTCCGATTTCACGATACAATACAAGTGCTTTCTCATAGTTTTCCAAAGCCATATAATAATTGCCCAGCTGCGTATAAACCACGCCCATGCTGGCGAAAGTTCGTGCCAGTCCGTTCTTTAGAGGTTTGTCATCGTGATTTTCTTTCAGCAAGGATTCGTATTGTGATTGCGCCTTTTTGAAGTGTGTTAAGGCGTCGGCATAATTTCCAAGCAAAATATTGGAATTGCCCTGATTGATTCCGGCATTGGCCAATCCGAAACCATAATTTATTTGGGACGACAATGCCGTCGCTTTCTGCGTATAAAAATCCGCCGAATCGAGGTTGTTTCCCGTAAACGTACCTGCCAATTTATTGTAAAGATTCACTTTTGCGGTATCAGCCTTTGCCGTCCGGAGCATTCTTTTGAGGCTGTCTGTCTCGACGCGCTGGGCGCTGCAAATACCAAAAATGGTGAGTGCGAAAAAGAACAGGATGCGGTGGAATTTACTTTTCAAAACTGGTTGGTTTAAGTTATCCATACAAATGTAGGGTATGTTTTGAATTATAAACACGCCAATTATTATTCCGGCGGTTCGGATTATTATTTGGGCACTATGGATTTTCAGGAGCGTCTGCTTTGGAAGTAGTGTAAACAAAAAGCTCCCGGTTGAGGAGCTTTTGAGAATTATTGTTTGATAATCTTATAGGTACTTTTCGAATTCCCCGATCGGATCGTTACAAAATAATAGCCTTTCTGGAAATCCCGGATATCGACCTGACTGCCGCTTTCGGTGATGCCGCGTTTGAGGATCCTGCCATTGGCGTCCGAAACTTCATACGAGCTGCTTTCCGCAATATTGCTTTTGATAATAAAGTAGTTTTCGGCCGGGTTGGGGAAAACCGCAAAATTGTCCTGGCTGAAATTCCGCACAGCCAACGGGGCCAATTGTGTCGTAACCTCATTGGTCACGATCGGCAGATTGAAGTCGAAATAGATTGCCGCTTGCGAACTTGCAATGTCGCCATTCGAAAAACCTGACTTAGGCTTAATCCTGTAGGAAAACCAGCCGTGGCTTCCAGCCTCATTTGTTGTGCTGTCGGGCAAACCGATATTGGCGAAAGTGCACGTAATCTCGTTGCCGTTCTTAATCTGGATATTGTAGTTATGGCTTGCGCCGATAGGTTCAAA
>Ga0193717_1000038_pt1 | contig 151692 bp, 152 predicted proteins | sample U2c2metaG_FD_145900 | JGI IMG/M metagenome (GOLD analysis project Ga0193717, IMG submission 145900) | Soil microbial communities from a riparian zone of the East river system, Colorado, United States - U2c2 | ecosystem: Environmental > Terrestrial > Soil > Riparian zone | place: USA: East... | reverse complement strand
GCCGGGTGCCCCGCTGGATTTTGATAGCCCTGTACGTCGCTTGGCCGGTGGGCGTGGGCGTCATTCGCGCACTGACCCGCCTCCGCACCCGTTTCCTGCTCATCACCACAGCAGCCTGGCTCGTCGCACTGGTCATCGCCACCACCGCCCACCCCACGGACCGAGCACTCCCAGCCGGCCTACTCGCCGGCACCCTGGGCTCCCTAGGCCTCTGGCTCGCCACGTCCAACGGCGTCAACTTCGAGTTGAACTCGCACAAAACCTACTGGCCCGACGACGCCGGCGCCCCCAAAGGCGAACGACTAGCCGCCACCCTCCTAGCCCTGATAGCCCTGACCGCCGTCGCGACTCTGGCCATCCAGTAGCCGTCACGGCGTAATCGTGATCTGTTGCGCGATTTCCACCACTCGGTCTCGGCCCAGCAGTGCGTCGTGGGGTAATTCCGGCAGTCTCCGGGCGCCTGAGAACACGAAGATCTGGGTTCCGTCCGGCCGGACGAGTTTGACGCTGTACTGGTGTCCGCCCAGCGCGGTGGAGTCGCGGATGAAGGCTGTGGATCCGTCCGCCAGCGTGCGGACCTCTGAGCAGCGGCGCTCCGGCGGCGCGTCCATTCCGTCACAGACGCCCGGCACGCGCTCGTCTCCGTTGGCCACCTCGATCGTCAGATCGACCAAGGTGCTCCCCGAGCCGGCTGGATACGACCAGGACGCTCCCGCCCAAAGCCAGCCCAATGGTGTGCCGTCCATAGTCAGGCGTTCAGCGTTGCCCCGTCGAGCACCGGGTGTTTGGGTGATCTCCGGTGCGAGTGCCGTGAATTCTGCCGCCAGTGCCTGAGACCGAGCGGTCGACACAAGCTGACCGCTCGGCACAAGTGGCGACGACATACCCACAGCGATACGCCACCCGAGGATCCGTGACAAGGCGTCATGCCCGCCCTGTCAGCTGGCAGCCCGCTACAGGCTGAAGGCTATTGAGCGGAGGATCAGGGCGGCGATGAAGACGATTGTGAAGGCGAGGTCGAATGACACACCGCCGGCGCGGACAGGCGGGAGCCTGCGGCGGACCGGGGCGATGACTGGTTCTGTCCACTTGTGGGTCAGCTCGCGGGCTCGGCCCGTCCGCTGAGAACCGTTGGACAGCACGCCCGTCCAGTCCAGGACCATGCGGACGATCAACAGCAAGATGAAGGCCGTCAGGGCATATCCGACCAGGGCTCCGATGAAGCTCATGATCCACTCCTCCGTGATGGCCACGCTGGCCGTCTTAGGAGTATCAACGGTGCCAGGTGCCTGGGAATGTCCGCAGCGCCAGGTTCTTAGCGGACTATCAGCTCCGAACGGTCCGATCCCGACCCGGCAGGAGAAAAGCCCCAGGTCAGGGACGTTCTGACCTGGGGTTTTGGGTTGCTCCCCCGCCTGGTTTCGATCCAGATCTTCGAGATTCAAAGTCTCGCGGGCTGCCAATTACCCCACGGGGGATCGCGGTTGTACGCCGGAACAGTGTGCCATGGGAGGGGGTGATGACACGCGAGGGGTTCCATACCTACGGTGCCGTAGGTTACGGTTGCGTAGGTAAGCCGTCGTCCACCTGAGGGAATACCACCATGACCCCACCCGCCGTTGCCGCACCGGAGGCGCCCACCCGCGCCCAGCAGGTCGACGAACTGGACATCGACACCGGCACGCTCGGGGGTGAGCAGAAGCGCCCCTGGGAACAGGTCGCTCTCGCTCTGTTCATCGGAATTCCCTTCCTCGCCGTGCTCGCGGCCGTGCCGATCGCCTGGGGCGGGTTCCTCGGCTGGCGCGACATCGTGATCGCGGTGGTCTTCTACACGATTGCCGGCCACGGCATCTCGATCGGCTTCCACCGCTACTTCACCCACAAGTCGTTCAAGCCGAACCGCCCGATGAAGTACGCCCTGGCGATCGCCGGATCACTCGCGATCGAGGGGCCCGTGGTCCGCTGGGTGGCCGACCACCGCAAGCACCACAAGTTCTCGGACCGCGATGGCGACCCGCACAGCCCCTGGAAATACGGCACCTCTCTCAGCGCCCTCACCAAGGGCTTCCTGCACGCGCACATCGGCTGGCTGTTCGACACCGAGCAGACCCCGCAGCGGCAGTACGCGCCGGATCTGCTGAAGGACAAGGACATCGTCCGGGTGTCGCGTTTGTTCCCGTTCCTGGTGCTGGTCTCGCTGCTCCTGCCGGCCGTGATCGGCGGGTTGTGGTCCTGGTCGATCGAGGGCGCGCTGACCGCCTTCTTCTGGGCGAGTCTGGTCCGGATCGCCCTGCTGCACCACGTCACCTGGTCGATCAACTCGATCTGCCACACGATCGGCGACCGCCCGTTCAAGAGCCGGGACAAGTCCGGCAACGTCTGGTGGCTGGCGATCCTCAGCCAGGGCGAGTCGTGGCACAACCTGCACCACTCCGACCCGACCTGCGCACGGCACGGGGTGGACAAGGGGCAACTCGACACCTCCGCCCGGTGCATCCGGGTCTTCGAGAAGCTGGGTTGGGTCAGCGATGTGCGCTGGCCGGTCAAGGAACGTCTGGAGGCTCGTCGCGTCAGTGCCGCCGAGCGTTGAACGGTCCGCCGGGCGGTAAATCTCCCACCCGGTAAGACCTTTGTGCGGCATGATGTTGACGTGATCTCGACGTGACGGAACCCAAACCGCGACGGACCGGTCGGATCCGGATGACGAGTGCGGAGCGTCGCGAGCAACTCATCACGATCGCCCGCGGCCTGTTCGCCCAGAAGGGCTACGAGGCCACCTCGGTCGAGGAGATCGCGGCCCGCGCCGAGGTCTCCAAACCGGTCGTCTACGAACACTTCGGTGGCAAGGAAGGCCTGTACGCCGTCGTCGTGGATCGCGAGGTCCGCAGCCTGCTCGACGGGGTGACGGCCTCGCTCACCGCGGGTCGTGCCCACGAGTTGGTAGAGCAGGCCGCACTCGCCCTGCTCGACTACATCGAGAACTCCTCGGACGGTTTCCGGATCCTGGTCCGGGACTCGCCGGTCGGTTCCTCCAGCGGTTCGTTCATCTCGATCCTCAGCGACGTCGCCACCCGGGTCGAGCACATCCTGGCCGAGGAGTTCAAGCGCCGCGGCCTGGACCCGAAGAACGCCCCGATGTACGCGCAGATGCTGGTCGGCATGGTCGCGCTGACCGGGCAGTGGTGGCTCGACGCCCGCCGGCCGAAGAAGCCGGACGTGGCCGCGCACCTGGTCAACCTGGCCTGGAACGGCCTGTCCGGGCTCGAGGCCAAGCCGACTCTGTCGACCCGCCCGCACAAGTAGAGCAAGACCACAGGAGGACGGCGACATCCTCCCGTGGCATGACCTCTGACCTGGCGGATCCCCGTACCCTGGCCCGCATGACGGGGATCCTGACCGCCCGGCGCCTGCCGCAGCACAGCAAGGCGTTCGACCTGCTGCTCGCGGCCGGCCTGACGCTGTTCTTCGGCCTGATCTCGCTGGCCCAGGCCAGGTACGCCGGAGTCGTCGGCGTAGCGCTGCTGGTTCCGCTGATCTGGCGCCGGACCTACCCGGAACTGGTCTTCTTCGCAGTCTCGGGCATCGCCGTTCTGCAATGGATGGCCGACGTCCCCCTGCAGGCGGGCAACGTCGGTCTGCTCGTCGCGCTCTATGCGGTCTCCGTGTACGGCGAGGTCCGGTACAGCCGGATCGCCCTGGTCATCGGCGGACTCGGCGTCCTGATGGCGGTGGCCAGGTACTACGACAGCTCCGACTGGCGCAACCAGATCACCATGATGGTCGCGTTCGGCGCCCTCGTCTTCGGCGTCTGGGCCCTGGGCGAACGCCGCCGGACCAGAGGCTTGTACGTCGCCCAACTGGAAGAGCGGGCCGCGCAACTCGAGAGAGACCGCGATCGCGAGGCCACCCTGGCGGTGACGAACGAACGGACCAGGATCGCCCGCGAGATCCACGACGTGGTGGCGCACGGCCTCTCCATCATGATCGTCCAGGCCGACGGAGGCCTGTACGCCGCCGACGCATCCCCCGAGCAGGCCAAGAAGGCGCTGGCCACCATCGGCGACACCGGTCGCGCCTCGCTGACCGAGATGCGCAAGATGCTCGGACTGCTGAAGGCCGACACCCAACCCGACCTGGATCCGAACCAGCCGCGCCCGCAGCCCGGCGTCTCCTCACTCCCCGAGCTGATCGACAACGTCCGCCAGGCCGGGCTCACCGTGGACTACCAGGTCTCGGGAACTCCCAGGGATCTCCCCGCGCTGCTGGGACTCACGGCGTACCGGATCGTGCAGGAAGGGCTCACCAACACGCTGAAACACGCCGGGCCGGGAGCGCGGACGTCCGTCCAGCTGGACTACGGACGCGAGATGCTGACCGTGGTGGTCACCGACGACGGCCGCGGTGGAGGGGTCGCGCCGAGTGCGGACCCGGGTCACGGGCTGGTCGGGATGCGGCAACGCGCGTCCATCTCCGGCGGTACGGTGAACGCCGGACCGAAGGCGGGCGGCGGATACGAGGTGATCGCCAGACTGCCGTACAACCTGCCAACTGGAGGAGTTCAGTGACCGACGCCAAACCCGACGACCTGGTGATCCGGGTCTTCCTGGTCGACGACCAGGAACTCGTACGGGCCGGATTCACCATGCTGGTGGATTCCCAGCCCGACATGCGGGTGGTCGGTCAGGCCGGTGACGGCGGCGAGGCGCTGGAGAAGCTCCAGGTGACGGCCAGCGACGTGGTGCTGATGGACGTCCGGATGCCCCGGCTGGACGGCGTCGAGGCGACCCGCCGGTTGCAGTCGTTGCCTGAGGCCCCCAGAGTGATCGTGCTGACCACGTTCGACCTGGACGAGTACGCGTTCGCCGCGATCAAGGCCGGTGCCGCCGGGTTCCTGCTGAAGAACACCCCGCCGGCCGACCTGCTGAACGCGATCCGCCAGGTCCACTCCGGCGACGCCGTCGTCTCCCCCAGTACTACGCGCCGCCTGCTCGAACACTTCGCCGAGTCACTGCCTGACGGGGAAACCGACAGGCCGGATCTGGACGCCCTCACCGCCCGCGAACGCGAGGTCCTGGTCGAGGTGGCCCGCGGCCTGTCGAACACCGAGATTGCCCGGCTCTTCACGTTGTCCGAGGCAACGGTCAAGACCCACATCGGCCGCATCCTGGCCAAGACCGGCCTGCGCGACCGCGTCGCCCTGGTGGTCCTCGGCTACGAAACCGGCCTGGTCCGACCCCACAACTGAGCCGCGTACGACCCAGGTCGTACGCAAGGTCCATTCCGTGGTCCGACTCTTGGCGAGCGGCTGATCACTAACTTCTTGGAGCGTGGGTGGGAACGTCTCACCCCAGGCACTCCGAGGAGACCGATGACCATCCAGACCGGCCAGCTCCCGCTTGGCCGTTTGCCGCAGGACACCCCCGCCCGGACCGCGATCCGCGCCCACGAACTGCAGAAGGTCTACGGCCAGGGCGATACCGCGGTGGCTGCCCTCGACGGGGTCTCCGTCGACTTCGGCGTCGGCCGGTTCACCGCCATCATGGGTCCGTCGGGTTCGGGCAAGTCGACGCTGATGCACTGCCTGGCCGGCCTGGACACCCCGACCTCCGGGCAGGTGCTGCTCGGTGAGACCGAGCTGACCCAGCTACCCGACGCCGAGCTGACCAGGATCCGGCGGGACCGGATCGGGTTCGTCTTCCAGTCGTTCAACCTGCTGCCGATGCTCTCGGCCAAGGACAACATCCTGCTGCCGCTGGAACTAGGCGGCCGCAAGCCCGACCAGCAGTGGCTGTCCCCTCTGGTCGACGTCCTCGGCCTGCAGGACCGGCTCACCCACCGGCCGTCGGAGCTGTCCGGTGGTCAGCAGCAGCGGGTCGCGGTGGCCCGGGCGCTGGTCGGACGGCCCGAGGTCGTCTTCGCCGACGAGCCGACGGGCAACCTGGACTCACGATCCGGCGCCGAGGTGCTCGGGTTCCTGCGCCGCTCGGTCCGCGAGTTCGGCCAGACCGTGGTGATGGTGACCCACGACCCGCTCGCGGCGTCGTACGCGGACCGCGTCGTGATGCTTGCCGACGGCAAGCTTGCCGGCGAGCTGCTCGACCCGACGCCGGAGACGGTGCTCGGAGCCCTCCGGCAGCTGGGGGCCTGACCGTGCGACGCTCCATCCTGTCCTCGCTGCGCGCCCATCTGGGCCGCCTGGTCGCCGCCTGCCTGGCAATCGTCCTCGGTGTCGCCTTCGGCACCCTGGCGATGACCGTGCACGCCTCTGCCTCACACGGCATCGACGAGACCATCGGTAAGCAGTACGCCGGCGTCGACGCACTGGTCTCCTCGGAGGGCGGCGAGATCACCGCCGCCGAGGTGGCCAAGATCCGCAAGCTGCCGCAGGCCGACTCCGTCATCACGACCACCGGCGCCTATCTCCAGGCCGCCTTCCCGGGTTTGGTGCGGCCCGACTATCTGGGCATCGACGCGCTCTACGACACCTCCAAGATCGCCGGACCGGCGATCTCCGGCGGACGGTTGCCAACCGCAACGAACGAGATCGCGCTCCCGGCCAAGCAGGCGGAGAAGTACAAACTCGGGGTCGGATCCCAGCTGCGTCTCAACTCGTACGACGGCAAGTCGTGGACCGTGAACATCGTCGGCCTGGTGGACGACACCAAGTCCGTCGGATCCGCGAACGCTGTCGCCACCCTGGCAGCGGTCAACATCTTCCAACCGAACGGCTACACCAATGACATCCGGATCGCGGCCAAGCCGGGCGTGAGTCAGCAAGCCGTCGCCACTGCGATCGGCGGCGTGATCGGCACGGGGCTGCAGGTCTACACCGGCGCGGACTGGATCGACGAGGAGGTCTCGAGCTACACGAACGGGATCGACGTCCTCGGCGGGGTGTTCGGCATGTTCGCGGTGATCGCCCTGTTCGTCGCCTGTCTGGTGATCGCGAACACCTTCACCATCGTGATCGCCCAGCGCACCCGTGAGATGGCGTTGCTGCGCTGCGTCGGCGCTTCCCGTCGCCAGGTGTTTTCCTCGGTCCTGGCCGAGGCGACCGTGGTCGGAGTTGTCGCCTCCGCGATCGGCGTGGTGTTCGGGGTCGCCCTGTCGGCGCTCGGGCTTGCCCTGTCGAGAGAGTTCGACTGGGGCCTGCCCCCGATCGACCTGCACCTGGACCTTGCTTCGATAGTCCTTCCGCTCCTGCTCGGAACGATCGCCACGGTCATCGCGGCCGTAGTACCGGCTCGGAAGGCGACGCGGGTTGCTCCGCTGGCTGCGCTGCGGCCGGACGTCGCGCCGGTGGCTGCATCGAAGGCAGGTGTACTGCGGTTGGTGTTCGGGTTCCTGCTGCTGGCCGGTGGCGGTCTGCTGCTGGCGGCCAGCGCCTCGATGAATCAGGTGCTCATCGGTGTCGCCGGTGGCGTGATCTCGTTCCTCGGGGTGCTGGCGATCGGCTCGCTGCTGGTGCCGGCCTTGATCAGGTTGCTCGGCGCACTGCCGGCGCGGGGCGGAGGGGTTCCCGCACGGATCGCGGTCGGCAACGCAGTACGGAATCCGAAGCGGACCGCGGCGACCACCTCGGCGCTGCTGATCGGGGTCACGCTGATCAGCCTCACCTGCGTCGGGATCGCCTCGGTGCGCAAGACGTTCGACGTCACCATGGACGGCGAGTACCCGGTCGACGTGATGGTCCAGGCGTACCAGGCGAAGATGCCGGCCAGTGCGGAGAGCCAACTGCAGGACATCAAGGGCATCAAGGAGGTCGTCCCGGTCCGCACTGTGCAGATGAAGACCGGCGGCCAGGAGCTCACCGTCACGGGGATCGACCAAGCCTCCGTGCCGTCCGTTGTCCACAGCCCGGACCTCGTGAACCAGTTGAAGCCCGGTACGGCGCTGCTGGACAAGAGCACGATGGGCATGCTCAACCTGGACGACGGGTCCGACCTCACCCTGGTAGCAGGCAAGGCCAAGCTCACGGTGAAGGCGTACCGCGGCGGCGGACTGGCCGCGATCACGGTCACCCAGACCGACCTGGTGAAGCTGGCCCCGAACGCGGCCGTGACCGGGTTCTGGCTCGACTCCGATCCGAAGGCGGACGGGCCGGAGGTGATCGACGCGGTCCAGCAGTCCATCCCGACGGTCAAGGAGTTGTCGGTCTCCGGCGGGCTGGCGGAACGCAGTTCGTACACGAAGATCTTCGACGTCCTGCTGCTCGTCGCGACCGGCCTGCTCGGGGTCTCCGTCCTGATCGCCCTGGTCGGCGTCGGCAACACGTTGAGCCTGTCGGTGCTCGAGCGGACCCGTGAGAATGCGTTGCTCAGGGCAATGGGTCTGACCCGGCGCCAGCTGCGCGGCATGCTCGCCATCGAGTCGTTGCTGATGGCACTCGTCGCCGCAGGCCTCGGGATCGCCCTCGGCCTGATCTACGGCTGGACCGGGACCGCCGCACTGATGGGTGCCCAGGTCAACGGCGGCCTCCAGTACGCCGTACCGGTGCGACTGTTGATCACGATCGCACTGGTCGCCGCAGTGGCGGGGCTGCTCGCCTCGGTACTCCCGGCCCGGCGCGCCGCGAAGGTCGCACCGGCCGGAGCACTCGCTGCTGAGTAGTTCAGCTCAGACGATCTCGACCCGATTGCCGTGGCCGTCGGCGGTGTGGAACCGTCGGCGGCCCGGGATCGTGTCGTTGTCCCAGTTCACCGGATAGCCCAGCTCGGCCAGGGTCGCGGCCAGCCCGTCGAGGTCGTCGACAGCCAGGGCAGGGTGCGCCTTCTGGGCCGGCTTGAAGTCCTCCTCGACGCCAACGTGCACCTCCGCAGTACCGTCCTTGAACCAGCAGCCGCCGCGCACTGCGAGCAGAGGCGGCTTCTCGAGTTCGGTCATGCCGAGGGCGTCACGGTAGAAGGCGCGGGCGACCTCCTCACCACCGGGCGGACAGGACACCTGCACGTGATCGAGTCTCATCAATTCTCCTTTTGGGCTACTGCGAAGATCCGGCGGAACGGGAGCAGGGTGCCGAAGTCGCGACGCGGGTAGGCCTCAGCCAGCCGCGCGCCGTACTCCTCCTCGAAACGTACCCGCAGCTCATCCGGCAATGCCTGCAGCACCGGTCGCGCACCCGTCCCCTTCACCCACTCCAGCACTGCGTTGTCGCCCTGCAGGAGATGGTTGTACGTCGTCTCCCACGCGTCCACGGAACATCCTTCAGCGCTGAGCGCCGCAACGTAATCCGCCGGTCCCGGCACGTCAGGACGCAACGACTTGTCCGCCGCGTACTGCGCATACGGCGCGGTGGCGGCGAGTTCGCGGAGGATCGCGTGCGAGGGGGCGTCGCCGTTGCCGGGGATCTGGATCGCGAGCCAACCACCCGGCCGGAGCGTCCGGACGAAACCGGGCAGCAGGTCGAGTTGCTCGGGGATCCACTGCAGGGTGGCGTTCGTGACGATCACGTCGATCGACTCCGGCGCGGCGGTCCACTCGCGGAGGTAGCCGACCTCGAAGGTGAGCCGGTCGGAGACGAGCGGCTGGGCGGCCTCGATCATCTCCGCCGAACTGTCGACGCCGTGGACGGTCGCACCCGGCCACCGGTCGAGCAGGGTCGCGGTGAGATTGCCCGGGCCAGAGCCGAGATCGACCACCGTGGCCGGATCGTCCGCCTGGATCCGGCCGACCAGATCGGCGAACGGGCGACCGCGCTCGTCGGCGTACTTGCCGTACTGCTGTGGACTCCAGACCGGCGACGTTCGCATCGGGAGGTTCCTTCCGCTGAGTATCTTGATGTCGAGATACCTTAGCTCGGCAGGTTGTCTTGATGTCAAGAGTCTTGATGGCATAGTCTCAGCGCATGAGAGACGAGGTCGACCGGCTGATCGAGGCCTGGCGCCGGGAGCGGCCGGACCTCGACGTGGCGCCGATGGAGGTGCTGTCCCGGGTCAGCCGGCTGGCCCGGCACCTGGATCGCGCCCGGAGCCAGGCCTTCTCCACGCACGGTCTCGAGTCGTGGGAGTTCGACGTACTGGCCGCACTGCGGCGGGCGGGCGCGCCGTACCAGCTGTCTCCGGGGCGGTTGCTCAAGGAGACGCTGGTGACCTCGGGCACGATGACGAACCGGGTGGACCGGCTGGCGGCGCGCGGCCTGGTCGAGCGACTGCCCGATCCCGCCGACCGGCGTGGGGTGCTGGTGCAACTGACCACCGCTGGACGCGACTCGGTCGACGCGGCGATGGCGGACCTGCTCGCTCACGAGCGGACCCTGCTCGGCTCGATCAGCGAACGCGACCAGGCCAAGATCGCCCGGGTGCTGCGCGAACTGGTCGGACCGTTCGACCTGGAAAAGCACTGACCGGGCTTTTCCACACCGCCTGAAGTAAGCCGCCGCAATTGTGTCGGAATAATCCGAAAAGGCGGCGCGTCACTTAATGCCGTCCACGATCGTTGCTAGTTGCAACGAGATCGAGAGACTGCTGTAGCGGACGACTATCGACACCGGGTAGGGCTGGAACTAGTGTCCTCACTGTCGGTGCCGAATCGACCACATAACGTCAACATCACAGTGACTTCGGCGGCAAGAGGTGGTTCGCCGAATACGGTCGATGGTGTCCGGGGCTCGGGGCTCGGACAACACCGGTCGGCACGGGGCCCGCTCACCCGGTAGCCGCGGCGTACCCTCCCAATCACAGGGGATAGGAGGGTACGCCGCGACTCAGTTCCCGAGGGATTTGATCATGTATACATTGCCGGAATTGTCGGGCTATTCCGCCCGCTCGGCCGCTTCGAACCATGCGGTCTCCAGCTCGCCGCGTTCTTCGGCCAGCTTCCGCAGCTCGGTGTCGAGCTCGGCGAGCCGCCCGTAGTTGCTCGCGTGGGTGGCGACCTGGTCGTGCAGTTTCGCCTCGGTCTCGGTCAGCTTCGCGAGCTGCCGATCGATCCGGTTCAGCTCCTTCTTCGCTGCCCGCGCCGCTGCGGCATCCACGGCTGGTGCCGGAGTTGCAGCGACCGGCGTCGCCACTGCTGCCGGCTCCGAGACGACGCGGCGCGGCGCAGTACCGGCTTCCAGTTCGTCCAGGTACTGGTCGACGCCGCGTGGGAGGTGGCGGACCGCGCCGTCGCCCATGATCGCGTAGACCATGTCGCTGACGCGCTCGAGGAAGTACCGGTCGTGGGTGACGACCACGACGACGCCGGGCCAGCTGTCGAGGAAGTCCTCCAGCACGGTCAGCGTCTCGACGTCCAGGTCGTTGGTCGGCTCATCGAGGATCAGCACGTTCGGCTCGTCCAGCAGGATGCGCAGCAACTGAAGCCGGCGGCGCTCGCCACCGGACAGGTCGCTGATCCTGGTGGTCAGCTTGTCGCCGGTGAACCCGAACCGTTCCAGCAGTTGCGATGACGTCATCTCACCGCCGCGGCCGGCCAGCGCCGCAGTACGGCGGATGTCGCTGATGTGGGTGAGCACGGTGACAGAGCCATCGAGGTCCTCGAGGGTCTGCGAGAGATTCGCGACCCGGACCGTCTTCCCCTGTTTCACCTTGCCGGTGTCCGGCGGAAGGAGTCCCGTGAGCACCTTGAGGAAGGTGGTCTTGCCGGCGCCGTTCGGGCCGAGCAGCCCGATCCGGTCGGCCGGGCCGAGGCGGAAGGTGACGTGGTTCAGCATCACCCGGTTGCCGAACTTCAGAGTGACGTCCTCGGCGTCGAACACGTCTTTGCCGAGGCGCGAGGTGGCGAGCTGGGCGAGAGCGAGCTTGTCGCGCGGGGCCGGCTCGTTCTCGATCAGCGCGTTGGCCGCATCGATCCGGAACTTCGGCTTCGCGGTCCGCGCCGGAGCTCCCCGGCGCAGCCAGGCGAGCTCCTTCTTCATCAGGTTCTGCCGCTTGCCCTCGACCACCTGCTCGTTGCGGGACCGCTCGGCCTTCGCGAGCACGTACGCGGCGTAACCGCCCTCGTACGAGCTGACGCGACCGCCCTGAACCTCCCAGGTCTCGGTGCAGACCTCATCGAGGAACCACCGGTCGTGGGTGACCACGATCAACGCGCCTGCCCGGTCCACCACATGCTGGGCGAGCCAGTTCACCGCCTCGATGTCGAGGTGGTTGGTCGGCTCGTCAAGGATCAGTAGGTCGACCTCGGTGAGCAGCAACTTCGCCAGGCTCACCCGACGGCGCTCGCCACCGCTCAGGGTGCCGACCATCGCTTCGTGGTCGACGCCGCCGAGCAGGTGCTCCATCACCGAGCGGGCCCGTGGATCGGCTGCCCAGGTGTAGGTCTCGACATCGCCGAGCACCGCATGGGCGACGGTGTCATCGGGGTCAAGGTCGTCACTCTGCCCGAGGTACCCGAGCCGCAGGTCCCGGTTCTGGGTGACCCGGCCCGTGTCCGCCTCTTCCCGGCCGGCGAGCAGCCGCAACAGGGTGGACTTGCCGTCGCCGTTACGCCCCACCACGCCGATGCGTTCACCCCGGCCGACGCCGAGACTGACCCCGTCCAACAGGGTGCGGGTACCGAAGCCCTTACTAACGGCTTCCAAGTTGACCAAATTAGGTGCGGGAGCAGCTGCCATATCCCCTCCACCCTATTTCACCCCTGCTACTCCCCCACCGCCAGGCACCTCACGTCTGGTTGAGGTGGAGGAGGTATTCCTTTTGGTTGAGGGGGTTGCCGTCGGTGCGTTGGCGGTACGGCGGGGTGCCGGGGACCGGGTGGAAACCGTGGAAGGAGGTGAGGAGGACGCCTTCGCCGTGGGTGAGGCCGGGGAGTTGGGATTCGAAGGTGTGGACCCGGCCGGCTGGGATCAGGCCGGTGAGGCGGGCTTGGCCCGGGGCGACCGCGGTGTCCTCGACGGTTGCGGTGGCTTCCGCGAGTTTGGCCAGTACGGGTGAGACCGCGTCGGGCGGTAGCTCCAGTTCGAAGTGGTTGACCGGTTCGTGGACCGTCGTACCGGCGTCCTGCAAGGCCTGTAGTAGGACCAGCGGGACCAGGCGGCGGAAGTCGGCGGCCACCGTCACCGGCGCGCTGTAATGGGTGTGGACGACCTCGATGCGGCAGTCCACCACCTCCCAACCGTGCAGACCTTGCTGCAGGGTCCGACGGGCGGTCTCCTCGATGGCAGTGTGAAACGCGCGCGGCAGGCCGCCGAGCTCGACCTCCAGACGGTAGTCGATACCGACTGCCGGTGAGATCCGGAAGCCGACACCGGCAGCCCACGGGTTGTCGTCGCCGATCTCGCGGATCGCGGTGCCGGTGCCGGTCGGGCGTTCGACATGGATCGGCCTGGTCTCGCTGAAGGTGACGGACAGCCCGTACTCGCTCACCAGCAGCGCGGCGATCACTTCCTTCTGGACCTCGCCGTACAGCTTGACCGTGATCTCGTCGTCCTTGCGAACCTGGATCAGCGGGTCCTGCTCAGCCAGTTGTTGTAGTGCCACGAACAGCTTCGTGCGATCCGCCGCCCGGACTACGGTCTCCAGTGTCGGCGGCGAGAACAGCTGCCCGACACGCTCCACCGGCCGCCCCAACTGGTCGCCGATCTGGATCTCCTTCAGCCCGCGGAGCGCGACGATCCGGCCGGCCTCCGCGCTGTCGACCGGCATCGTGCCGCCGCGTTCGAAGAGCCGGAGCGACGTCGGCTTCGCACTGTACGACGTTCCGGCGCGCTGGAGCTCGACGTACTGGCGGGCGTGCAGCTCGCCGGAGAACACGCGCGCCGAGGCGATCTTCTCCCCCGCCGGACCACGCTCCACCTTGAACACCGTTCCCTGCAACGGGTCCCCTGTGACACCAGTTGCGCGAGGCAACAAGGTACGGATGCCTTCGATCAGTTCGGGAACACCTTCACCGGTCATCGCCGAACCGAAGTACACGGGCTGCACCACGCACCGTCCGACCTGCCGAACGAGTTCACTCTCGTACTGCGCTGAGGTGATCCCTCCGTCGAGGTAGTCCGCCAGGAACACATCGTTGCTGTCAGCAAGTAGTTCACCGAGTTCCTTGTTCTGCAGGGGAATCAGCTCGGTCCGGGCCGCCCGGGTGCCGAGATCCGTGACCGTGCTCAGCGGGATCGCGGTCGGGGTGAGGAGCCGCCGGATGTCGGCGAGCAGGTCGTCGTACCGGGCTCCCATCCGGTCGATCTTGTTCACAAAAAGGAGAGTCGGGATGCGTAGCCGGGTCAGGGTGCGCATCAGCAGCCGGGTCTGGACCTGAACGCCTTCCACGGCCGAGATCACCAGCACGGCGCCGTCGAGCACGGACAGCGCTCGCTCCACCTCGGCGATGAAGTCGGAGTGGCCCGGGGTGTCGATCAGGTTCACGGTCAGGTCACCGAGTTCGAAGCAGACCACCGCCGAGCGGATGGTGATCCCACGGCGCCGCTCGAGGTCCATCGAGTCGGTCCGGGTACTACCGTCGTCCACGCTGCCGACGTGGTCAATCACGCCCGCGGAGTACAGCAGGCGCTCGGTCAGGCTGGTCTTGCCGGCGTCAACATGCGCCAGAATGCCCATCGTCAGGGTCTTCAAAGGTCCTCGCGGGTGCGTCGATGCGATCAGTTGAGATGGCGTAGACCGACACCCGGCGCATCTCTTTCTCCTTCACATCGCGGCACCCAGACAGGACTCCCGCGATGCTAACAGCGCGGCACCCAGAGCCGCACCGCATTTCTCACCCATCCGCAGCGCGCCCCGGACCGCCACCACTCACCAACCTCGAGCTACCAGCTGCATCCAGGCGTGCGAGGCGTACTCCCGGGCAAAAACGACAGGTTAGTGAGTGGTGGCGGTCCGGGCCGCGTGACGTACCGACTCAGCGGCTGATTGTTGCCGGGAGGATGCGGGCGCCCGGGACTGGACCTTCGGCTTGGCGGACCATTCGGCAGAGGCCGGATTCGGCTAGTTCTACGGCTAGGTCTACTGCGCTGCGGCTGTCGGCTGCCAGGAAGAGGCAGGTGGGGCCGGAGCCGGAGATCATCGCTGCCAGGGCGCCCTGGTCCAGGCCGAACTGGAGGGTGGCGGACAGTTCCGGACGCAACGAGAGCGCGGCCGCTTGCATGTCGTTGCTTAGGGCAACCGCGAGGGCGGCGGGCTGGCCGGAGAGGAGGGCGGTGAGGAGTTCGGGTCTGACCTCGGGCGCCTCGACCCGGCGGAGGGGACGCAGGCGGTCCAGTTCGGTGAAGACCGCCGGCGTGGACAGACCGCCGTCCGCGATGGCGAAGACCCAGTGGAAGGTTCCGCGTGACATCACCTCGGTGACCTGCTCACCTCGCCCGCGCCCGAGTGCGGTGTGGCCGACCAGGCAGAACGGCACGTCGCTGCCCAGTTCCGCGGCCAGGTGCTCCAGCTCGGTTTGCGTCAACTGCAGGCCCCACAGTCGATTGCAGGCAACCAGGGTCGCCGCCGCGTCAGTGGAACCGCCGGCCATCCCGCCCGCGACCGGGATGGTCTTGCGGATGGTCAGGTCGACGCCGTCTTCGACGTCGTACTCCGCTTGCAGCAACCGGGCAGCGCGGACCGCCAGGTTCGAGTCGTCCGTGGGAACGTCGACGGCGAAGTCACCGACCACCTCGACGGTGATCCCGTCGTCATCGCGCAGGGTGGCGGTGACGTCGTCGTACAGCGCGACGGCCTGGTAGACCGTGGCGAGCGGGTGGTAGCCGTCAGGGCGCGGCGGACCGACGGACAGACCGAGATTGATCTTGGCCGGCGACCGGACGGTGACCTGGGCTTGAGGTGGCACCCGCACAGGCTAGTGCTTCGCCCCGGCTATCGCGGTGAACTCTCTGATGCCGAGCATCTCGCCGCGCAGAGTCGGGTCGATGCCTGCGGCCCCGAGTACCGCGTCGAGCCGATCGCGGTCCGGCATCCAGCGGGCCAGCGCTGACCGGAGGGTCTTGCGGCGCTGCGAGAACGCCGCATCGATCACGGCGAAGACCTCTTCCCGGTCAACCGTGGTCGAGGGTGGTTCGCGGCGGCTGAAGGCGACCAGGCCGGAGTCGACGTTGGGAGCCGGCCAGAACACGTTCCGGCCGATCGGTCCCGCGCGGCGGATGTCGGCGTACCAGGCGGCCTTCGCGGAGGGGATGCCGTACGTGCGAGAGCCGGGTGGGGCGGCGAGCCGGTCCGCAACCTCGGACTGGACCATCACCAGACCGTGCCGGAGCGTCGGCGCCACCTCGAGCAGGTGCAGCAGGACCGGGACGGCCACGTTGTACGGGAGGTTCGCGACGCAGGCGTCGGGCGACCCGAGCTGGTCCGGCCCGACGTTCATCGCGTCGGCTTCGACCACAGTGAGCTTGTCCGCTTGTCCAGGCGCGTACTCCGCGATGGTGGCCGGCAGCGCCCCGGCGAGGAGCGGGTCGATCTCCACAGCGGTGACCCGATGCCCCTCGGCCAGCAGTGCCAAGGTGAGCGAGCCGAGCCCTGGGCCGACCTCGAGCACGGTCTCGCCGGCCGGGGACAGGTCCGCGGCGCGCACGATCCGGCGCACTGTGTTCGGGTCGATGACGAAGTTCTGGCCGCGCTGCTTGGTCGGGCGGAGCCCGAGCGAGGCGGCCAGTGAACGCACTTCCGCCGGACCGAGAAGTCTCGGTCCGGCGGAAGTGGAGGAATCAGCGCTGGTCACACAGGTCAGTGTGTCAGGCCTTCTTGCCACAGACAGGCCAGTCGCCGTAGCCACCCCGGGCAGCCCGGACCTTCTCGGCGATCGCGATCTGCTGTGCCTTGCTCGCCTGGTGCGCGTTGTTGGCGTAGGCATCGCCGCCGTACGCGACCCAGGTGCTGTGGCCGAATTGCAGGCCGCCGTAGTAACCGTTGCCGGTGTTGGCCTGCCAGTTGCCACCCGATTCGCACTCCGCGATCCGGTCCCAGGCACCGGTGGCGCCGGTGGGCGGGTCGGCCTCGGTGGTCTCTTCCACGGGCTTCGGCTTGGTGCCGACGGTGACCTGCTCGACGACCGGCTGCGACAGCACCTTGGTGGCGGCCATCTTGGTGGTCACCAGCTTGCCGTCCAGGTAGGTCAGCACGTAGTCGACCGTCTTCTTGCCGGCCGCGCCCTTGGCAGTGGTCTTGGTGTCGCCCACGAGCAACGCCGCCGACTTGGTCTCCTTCTTGGCAAAGGCGATCGCCTCGGTCTTGGTGACCTTCTTCACGTCCACCTTGACCACGGTGATCCGGTTCACGCCCGGCTTCAGCGCGGTGGCCACCGCCGGGGTGATCCGGTCGTCGCCGTCGTGAGTCACCTTGGCTCCGGTCAGCGCCTCGCCGACCGTCATCGCCAGCGACTTCACCGACACGACCTTGCCCTGCCGGACGAACTGCACGGTCTTCGGGGTCCGGACCTCGAGCTCCAGGCCCTCACGCCCGATCGGGGCGCTCCGGCTGGTGGAGAGGTAGGCACCGTCGTACCGCAGGCCCAGGTCGGACAGCGCCTCGTTCACGCTGTCGGCCGTGGTCCAGAAACTTCTCTTGCTGCCATCCGCGTTGACGGTCAGCTGGCGGCCGTACTGCACCGCGATCTCCTGACCGTCCTGCAGCTTGGCATCCAGGGCCGGCGCGACCACGTCACGGTCGCCGATCTGGATCTTCTCCGCCTTCAGAGCGTCCGCCACGGTGGAGCCGAAGGTGTGAACCTTCTGCACCTGCCCGTCCACGGAAACACTCACGGTCTTGCTCTTGCTCGCATATGCCACAGAGCCGCCCACGACGGCGAACACAGCCGTCGCACCGACGGCCGCGATGATGGACTTACGCACTAAAGCTCCCAGGTAGAGCTACCCGGGCACGGGGTTAGGACAGCACTGGCGAACACCGCGAACTCCGGGATAACAGGGCCCGGCAACCACGGTCAACGCCGAGGGGCGTGCTGTCCGGAACCTTCCCCGATCCCGGCCAACATCACGAGACAGTAACGAAGAAGTCCCGGAAGTGCCAATCCTCTGGTCGGCGAGTCGCAAAAAGGTGTAACGGGCCGCTCACGGTTCGTGATGGCCCCACTGGCCCCGGTGCACCACCTCCGCCGCGCTCCGGCGGCCGCGGCGCAGCGAGGGGGAAGGCGGGTCCGGCAGCCGATACCCGATCGGTATGGCGCCGATCGGCGCGAACGCGTCCGGTACGCCGAACTCGGCCTTGATGCGCTCGATCCTCGGCACCGGCAGCCCGATGAAACACGCGGCCAGCCCCTCGTCGACCACGGTCAGCAGCATCAGCAACGACGCCATCCCGGTGTCGATGAACCAGTACGGCGCCGTCCAGGTCGTCCGGCCACCCTTGTCCGCCTCGGCGTACCGCTCGAAATAGGCCTGCTCGTGCGCGAACGGCAGGATCAGCAGCGGCGCCTTTCGCAACCGCCCGGCCCACTCCAACCGGTCCGGATCGGCGCCGGCCGTGTCCCAGTACCGGTCCTTGTCGGCGCCTTCCAGCACCAGGAACGCCCAGCCCTGACTGAAGCCCGCCGACGGCGCGTGCAGACCGTTGGCCAGGATCCGCTCGCGAACCTCGGGCGGCACCGGCCGCTCGGGATCGAAGTTCCGGATCATCCGGCGCCGGCGAACAACCTCGCTGAACTCCACTACCAACTGCCGCCGAAGGCACGATTGGCGTTGTCCGACAGGGCTCCGCAGAGTTCGGCGACGGAGATGTTCAGCACCCCGGCCATCTTCCGGACCGTGTGCGGGATCAGGTACGACGCGTTCGGCTGACCGCGGTGCGGCGACGGGGTGAGGTAAGGCGCATCCGTCTCCACCAGCACCCGGTCCAGCGGGGTGACGGCGAGCGCGTTCCGCAGCGACTGCGCGTTCTTGAAGGTGATCACGCCCGCGAAGCTCAGGAAGGCGCCGCGGTCGACGCACTTGCGGGCGAACTCGGTGTCGCCGGAGAAGCAGTGCATCACCAGCCGGTCCGGCACCCCCTCGCGGTCCAGGATGGCCAGGATGTCGTCGTGCGCGTCGCGGTCGTGGATCATCAGCGTCTTGTCCAGCCGCTTCGCCAGGTCGATGTGCGCGGCGAATGACTCGTGCTGCGCGGCGCGGCCGTCCTCGCCGGTGCGGTAGTAGTCCAGTCCGGTCTCGCCGACCACTCGCGCCTTGTCGGAGCTCTTCGCAAGCCGCTCGATCTCGGCCAAGGCCTCGGGAAGTTGCCCCGAAGCCTTGAGCCGGGGCGCCTCGTTCGGGTGCAGCGCGACGCCCGCGATCAGGTTCGGGTACTGCTCCGCCGCGTCCACCGCCCACAGCGCGCCAGGCAGGTCGCAACCCACCTGGACGATCCGGGTCACCCCGACGGACGCCGCGAGCTTGATCGCCTCTGCAGCCCCCAGCCAGTTGCCGTCCTCGCCGTCAGCGATGTCCAGATGGCAGTGCGCATCGACCACGCTCATCGGCAACGGATCTGGCACGGCCGGACGACTGCGGTCACGCGACCGGCCGTCCTCGCCAATGGCAGCACGTTCCCGCGTAGGGCGTTCGACCTCCACACCGTCGGTAGACATGCGGTCTAGCCTACTTACCGCAGCTGATAGATCCGCATGTCCTCATTGCTGAAGGCCCGTACTGCGAGTTTGTCGAGCGCAGGTGACACCGGACCGGCCGGCAGGTCGGCCACGATCCAGTCCACCCCGACCTGGTTCTTCAGGCGGGCGAGCAACTGCGGTGTCGGCTTCTGCACGGCGTCCAGGCTCTCCTGCAACCGGTCCGGCCATGGAGACGGCCGGGTCAGGAAGCTGGTCTCGTAGTGGTCCGCGGCCAGGTTGGCCGGCGCATACGCCCAGCCTCCGAGATACAGCCGTACTCCGCTCAACCCCGAGACCCAGTACGCGTCCTCGGCACACCCCGCCCGAAATCGCGCGGGCAGGCAGAACACATTGGTGACGGCCACATCGCCGGCCGCCTTGTGCTCGTGGAGCCACAACATCGCGTCCTGTTCGTCCCGGGTGAGGTAGGTCCGGCTCCCCTCGTTCGGCGCCGGTCGCGGCTTCGTAGCAGCCTCGATCGCATTCGTGTAGGAGACCAGCTGAGCGGGCAGGCCGGCCGCGATCGTCAACACGATCACCTGCAGACCGATGGCGGCCGCCGTCCGCGCACGATTCATCAGCAGGATCACGAGCGCTCCCACAGCGGCCAGGATCCCGAACGGCAGCAGCAGGCCGGTCAGAGCTCCGGCCACCGTGTTGGTCGCGCGATTCACCGGCCAGTAGAGGAACAAGACGGTCGCGGTGAGAACCCCCGCCGACGCCGTGATCGCCAGGCTCAACAGGTCCCCGCGGCGGGCCAGATCGGCGCCGACGGCAACGACCGCGACCATGCCGAGCGCGAGAACGGCAGTCAGGAAGTAGTACTCCGAATAGCCGGTGTGCGAGAGCACCAACGTGATCCCGACTCCCGCGGCGACACATCCGCCGGTCCACCAGTACGCCGGATCCCGGCGTACAGGCTTGATCGACAGGCCGAGCAGGGACAGCAGTCTCGGCGCTTCGGTGACCAGATACCAGGTGACCATGGTCGCGATGAACAGGATCATCCTGCCGTCACCGGAGGCTACGGACGGGATGAACCAGCCGCCGGTGGCCGGAATGGACCTGTCGCCGGTGACGGCCTGGTAGTAGGGCTGCGCGCGCAGAGCGGCGAAGAACTGGAGCCGGCTTCCCCGCGCGCTGCCGATCAGAGTGAAGGAGGACGCCAGCAGGAAGAGCCCGGACAGACCCAGCAGAACCAGCGGGCGCCAAGGCAGACGCCGCTCCGCTATCCAGCTGATGACCACAGCGAACGAGCAACCGACGATCATGATCGGCAGCAGTGTCGGCTTGGTTCCGGCGGCGAGACCGAGGAGCAGGACCATCGCGGCCCACGCACCCGGCCCGGCTTCTCGCCGCAGGATCAGCGCCGTCGGCCCGACCAGTCCGAGCAGTACGAGCGCCGCCATCGTCCCGGTCGGCGAAGGGACGGACTGCGCGCCCGCCATGTTGACCGTCGGACTCGCGGCCAGCTGCAGAGCGCCAGGCAGAACTCCGGCCAGTACTCCGGCGATCGGGCCGACCCATTTCCGATCACTGAGCGCCTCGCCTGCCGCCCACCCGACCAGGACGAGAGTGATCACCATCGTGATCGGCCACTGGTGCATGAGCACCTGCGGCGGCGCCACGTCCGACATCACCGACCCGCTCGCCATCGAGGCGGACGCGAACCAGTGGTAGATCAGCGGCTCACCGAGGATCGACGGATCGGGCGGCGGGACGTGCTCGGTGAGCATCTGCACGAGTCCGAGCTGGTACCAGATGTCCGGGTTGCGGGCCGCGGCCTCCGGCGGCAGCGGTACCGGGCGGAGGAGGGTCACCACGGTCCGTAGTACGGCCAGCAGGAGGCTCGTCACCAGCAGCGCGTGCCACCACCGAGGCGGCGGCGCCGCCATGCCGCGCAAACCGAGATGTGGTCTGAGGGCAGGGACGACGGCGAACGCCAGAACGAGAAGCCCCACGGCCATCCACTGCAGCAGCGGCAGCCCGATCGCGGTACAGATCGCCCAGGTCGCCAGCTGCCAGGCGAGCCCGAGCACCGCGCCGAACCCGAGGTCCTGCGCCACTGACCGCCCGCCGGCCAGCGCCCGCCACAACAAGACGCCAGGAAGCAGGACCGCCACCAGCCAGGTGATGAAGAAGCGGATGCTCTCGCCGCCGGGATCGCCGATCCACGCGAGCAGGAGGACGGCCGTGATCGGGACCAGCAACCACCAGCCGACCAGCCCGAGCCCGAGCTGCGGTCCTGGCCGGGTGGTTCCTCGAGCGGGTCCAGGCCGAGCGGGCGCCGCCCCACCGACCACCGTCGTGCCGGTCATCACAGCTAATGATGCCCCGGTCCGACGATGCTCGATACCAGCCGCGCTCTAGCCGCGTCAGCCGCGCTCAGCGGCCTCTTTGACACCGTTGACGAGCATCTCCCACATGCCGCGGGAGTGGTCGGCCTCTTCCTCGCTGGCGTTGTTGTCCTGGCTCAGCGAGAGGTGCGTGCCGTCGCCACGCTCGGACAGCTCGTAGGTGAGCGTGTGGTAGTTCTCGGGCGTATCCGGCTGGCCGCTCAGCGGGCTGTAGTGCGTCACCTTCAGCAACCGGCCGGGGTCGATCTCGAGGATCTCGCCCTTGTCCTCGTACTCCTTGCCCTCGTACACGCCCTGCCAGGTGATCGGACTGCCCTGCTGCCAGTCGGTGTGCACGTCCGCCCCGAACATGAACTTCTTGATCTCCGCCGGGTCGGTCAGCACCGCCCACACCCGCTTCGGCGATTCGCTGATCTCGGTCTCCGCAGTGGCCACATAGTCGGCCATGATGGTCAGCTCCTATCTAGTCCGTGCCCCGACCGTACGGCTACCCGGTACCCCGGTCTTGGACAAAAGCGTCACTCGAGCCGAGCCAGCTCCTCGTCGACGACAGACGGTGCCAGTTTGGTGAAGATCGGCGTGGGCACCGCAACAGGAGTCCCCGGTACTACGGGTCGCGAGGTCCAGGTGGCTTCCTGGGCATAATCGCCCGTGATGATCGGAGCCGCGATGATTGGATAGGCAGGTCCCCCGTCCAGATCGTCCACCTCGCGGACCTCGGGTTGGGCGACGAAGGTGCCGGTCCCACCGAGTGCCTCGTGGACCCGTTGCGCCGAGTGCGGCAGGAACGGGGCCAGCAACCGGTTGCTGTCAGCCACTACCTGGGCGGCGACGTGCAGGATCGTGCCCTTGCGCTGGGGATCCGGCTCCTTCCAGGGCGCCTGCTGGGAGAGGTACTGATTCGCCTCGGAGGCTGTCCGCATCGCCTCGCCGATGGCCTGTTTGACCCGCTGGTGGTCCAGATGCGCACCGACCGTGGCGAAGGCGTTCTTGCTGGCGGCAAGCAGTTCGTGGTCGGCGGTGGTCAGGTCCGACGCCGGCGGGATCGCGCCGAAGTTCTTCGCGATCATCGAGGCGGTGCGGTTCACCAGATTGCCCCAGGTACTGACCAGCTCGTCGTTGTTCCGCCGGACGAACTCGGACCAGGTGAAGTCGGTGTCCTGGGTCTCCGGCCCGGCCACCGAGATGAAGTAGCGCAGTGCGTCCGGTCCGTACCGCTCGAGCACGTCGCGGACGTAGATCACCACCGAGCGGGACGAGGAGAACTTCCTGCCCTCCATGGTGAGGAACTCGCTGCTCACCACCTCGGTCGGGAGGTTCAGCGTGCCGTAGCTCCCCGGCGAACCACCTCGCGCGCCGCGTCCGTCGTACCCGAGGAGCTCGGCGGGCCAGATCTGGGCATGGAAGGTGATGTTGTCCTTGCCCATGAAGTAGTACGACTGCGCGGCCGGGTCGCACCACCAGGCGCGCCAGGCGTCGGGGTCGCCGCTGCGGCGGGCCCACTCGATGCTCGCGGACAGGTAGCCGATGACGGCGTCGAACCAGACGTAGAGCCGCTTGTTCGGGTTGTCCTCCCAGCCGGGCAGCGGGACCGGGATGCCCCAGTCGATGTCGCGCGTCATCGCCCGCGGCCGGACGTCGTCGAGCAGGTTGGTGGCGAACTTGAGCACGTTCGGCCGCCAGCCGGTGCGGGTCTGCAACCAGGAGCCGAGTGCCTCCGCCAGGGCCGGCAGGTCGAGGAAGAAGTGCTCGGTCTCGACGAAGACCGGGGTTTCCCCGTTGATCCGACTGCGTGGGTTGCGTAGCTCGATCGCGTCCAACTGGTTGCCGCAGTTGTCGCACTGGTCACCCCGCGCCGCGTCGTACCCGCAGATGGGGCAGGTGCCCTCGATGTAGCGGTCCGGGAGGGTGCGGCCGGTGGACCGCGAGATCGCGCCCATCGCGGTCTTCGTGACCAGGTAGCCGTTGCGATGGACCGTCCGGAAGAGCTCCTGCGCGACGGCGTAGTGGTTGCGGGTGGTGGTCCGGGTGAACAGGTCGTACGAGAGCCCGAGGCCCTGCAGATCCTCGACGATCACCCGGTTGTAGCGATCCGCGAGCTCCTTCGGGGAGACGCCTTCCCGCTCGGCCTGCACCAGAATCGGCGTCCCGTGCTCGTCGGTCCCCGACACCATCAGAACCTGGCGACCCATCATCCGCTGATACCGGCTGAACACATCCGACGGAACACCGAATCCGGACACATGGCCGATATGCCTGGGGCCGTTCGCATACGGCCAGGCCACGGCGGAGAGAACGTGGGTCATACAGCGACTGTAGGGCGGCCCGGCGTCAGGTGGCCAAAGGGTTTCGGCAGCCGGATTGTGCAGGATGTCAGCAATGTTGGGGATGTCCGGTGTTTCCCTTCGGTCGCTAGCGTGCGGGGCGGTCCCCACCGACAGGAGCTGCCGATGTCGATCCGCCCGCGATCCCGGATCCTTGCCCTACTTGCCGTGGCGATGGTCGGATTTGGTCTGCAGTTGGCTCCGCCGGTCGCGGCGACGGCAGCCCCGATCCCGGTTCAGCTGCTCAGCCTCACCGACCTGCACGGGTACCTGTCGGAGACCGAGAACCTGACGATCGCCGGGCCGTCCGGCAACCTGGCCGTCGGTGGTGCCGCCTATCTGAAGGCTCACCTGGACCAGCTCCGCGCCGGGCAGCCGAACTCGCTGCTGATCGGGTCCGGCGACCAGTTCAGCGGCTGGCCGGACTACACCCAGGGCTTCGCGAACGAACCGACGATCGAGGTGCTGAATGCGTTCGGGATGGATTTCGACGTGGCCGGCAACCATGAGTTCGACCGCGAGTTCCCGTTCCTGCAGCGGATGATGTCGGGCTCCTGCTACGGCAAACCCGGTTTCGACAGTTGCTTCACGGACTCGACCGGCAAGGCGTTCCACGGCACGGACTACCAGTACCACTCGGCGAACATCGTGAATCCGCGGTCGAAGCGGCCCGTGTTACCGCCGTACTGGATCACCAAGGTGGGAACCGCGCGGATCGGATTCATCGGCCTCACCCTTCCCGGTACGCCGAACGAGACGCTGTCCATCGGCGGATCGGGGTTCGAGTTCCAGGCACTCGTCGGAGCCGCGAACAAGGCTGCCGCGGAGCTCAAGAAGAAGGGTGTCGAGGCGATCGTGGTGAGCATGCACGAAGGCGGCCAGCAGGGCGGCCTGTTCAACGAGTGCAAGAACCCGACCGGCCCGATCTTCGACGCCGCAGCGACGTTGTCTCCCGACATCGATGTGATCCTTGGCGGCCACTGGCACACCGCGTTCAACTGCATGCTCCCCGATCCGGCCGGCAACCCCCGACCGGTGCTGGAGGCATCGAACCACGGCCGCGTGCTCGGCGAGGTGAAGTTGTCGCTTGACCCGAAGACCGGTGACGTGATCCGGGCTGCGACCACGGCCACCAACCACGCGGTAACCAAGGACCTGATCCCGGACGCGGGGATCCAGAAGATCGTGAAGTACTGGATGGATCGGTGGACTGTCCGCCAGGCACAGCCGCTGGCGAAGATCGATAGCGACCTCGATTTCACCACCACAGCGGAGAGCCGTACTGGAAACCTGGTCGCGGATCTCTACCAGTCCGAAGCGTCAGGCAAGCGCAACGGCGATGCCGATCTGGCGCTGGTTCCTGCCGATCTCGGCGTCGACGTGATCGCCGCCGGACTGAAGTACGCGCCTGGTGCCGACCCGAACGACCGGCCGGGACGGGTGCTGTTCGGGGAGGCCTGGCCGGTGGCCGGGATCTCGCCGATCACCACGTTGTCGCTGAAGGGGTCGACCGTCGACGCGATCCTCGAACAGCAGTGGATCCCGCCCGCCTACGGCTGCCGGCGGTTGTCTTCCCTGGCCGTCTCCAAGAACGTCCGCTACAGCTACGACCTGGGCGCGCCGATCGGGAACCGGGTCGACCCCGCGAAGGTGTTCATCAACGGCAAACGACTCGATCCCCGGCGGACCTACCGGGTCGCGACGACCGCGGTGATGCCGCTGCACGGTACGCAGTACGGGTATCCGGGCTTCGAGCAGTACGGCGACCTGGTCCGCGCGCCGAGAATGGGTCAGGAGGTCTTCCTGAACTACCTGCGCACGCACCCGTCGATCAAGGCTCCCGCGCTCGGCCGGGTGACCGCGATCCCCGGCACTCCCCCGCCGGTCGACGGGCCCTTCGGCCCGCTGAACCTGCTGCCCCAGAGCGCGATCACCGCGACCGCGACCAGCCAGGGATCCGCCGCCTACAGCGCAGCCGCTGCGGTGGACGGTCAGTGCTCGACCATGTGGCACTCCGCATGGAGCCCATACGCCCCGCTGCCGCAGTACATCACTCTGGACCTCGGACAGGCCCGGACGATCGAGGCTCTGGTCTACACGCCACGGCTCGACGCCGAGGTGCCGAACGGCCGCATCTCGTCGTACGACGTCCAGGTAAGCACCGACGGAACAACCTTCCAGTCGGCGACCACAGGAACCTGGGACGGCACAGTCGACGCGAAGATCGCCCGCCTGCCAGCCGGTACTACGGCGCGCTACGTCCGGCTGATCGGTCTGGCCGGTGGCGCGAACTACGCCGCCGCGACCGAGCTCAATATTGCGCTGTCTCCGGGTTCCTGACGCTGCGGCGATAACTGGTCGGCGACAGACCGAAGCGCTGCCCGAACTGGCGGCTGAAGTAGTGCGGTGACTCGAAACCGACCGCGCGGGCGATCTGCGCGACGGACATGTCGGTCGCACCGAGCAACTCGGACGCGCGCTGCAGCCGCAGCCCGACCACGACGTTCATGATCGAGTCGCCCACCTGCTCCTTGAAGAGGTGGGCGAGCCGGGACACCGAGACCTGCGCGAGTCCGGCCAGGCCGTTCAAGGTGAACGAGCGGGCCGGGTCCGACGTCACCGCGTCCAGCACCAACTGGACCCGGGCGTCGAGCTGGCGCGTCCCCGTACGCAAGCTGCTCGTGGCGACGAGCAGGACCTCCTCGATGCCGTTCATGGTCAGCTGCACCGCGAGACTCTGCTCCAGCAGGTGCAACTCGGTGTCCCCGGTGGGCGAGAGGCCGGCCCGCTGGGCGTCGCGATGCAGCCGGGCGAAGGCCGACACCAGCCGGTCGGTCTCCGACGGCCGGGTCAGCCGCAGATAGGACAACCCGGGCATTGCCTGCGGCAACGACCACCAAGCATGCCACTCGCGCCGCGGCTGGAAGTGCGCCCACCAGGTCTCCCAGTAGGTGCCGACCGTGCCGTAGTCGTGCTCGGTGCCCGGACTGACCAGGACGAGGTCCCCGTGCCGCAGGGTCAGCCGGTCGGCACCGATCTGGAACTGGCCCGTGCCGCCGGCCGTGTAGAGCAGGTACCAGCTACCGACGCCGCCGGGGCGGACCACCCGGTAGTCGCCGCCGCTGTGGAAGTGCCCGGTCACGAGCTTGCTCGGCGGTGGAATCTCGCTGTAGAGCTCGATCAGCACCTGGGTAGCAAGATCGTGCTCGGAATCAGCAGGCTCTGTCATGGTGCACCCTTCGCGGAGGTCCCTAGATTACCCACAACCGCAGCAAGATCCTGCGCCTAACGACTGCCTGAAACGAGGAACCGTGGGCTTCACCACCGTCACCGAGCTCGAGTACGACGCCGCCACCGCCCGGGTTTACGAGCACGGCTGGCAGTCGTGGAGCCCCAGCGGCTGGTACTCGCTCGACGCCCGGCCGCCGAGGCCGACCGCGCCCAACCACCACGTGATGGCCTATCGCCCGGACGTCGAGGCGCGCGGCTTCCAGGGCGAGGGGCTGCTCGCCGTCTCCACCGGCGACGACGTGCTGGTGGTCGGCGCGACCACACCCGACCTGGTGCCGTCCATCCGCTGTGAGGCCCGCGGCGACCGTCTGGTGATCTCGGCCGACGACGAGGTCGAGCTGACCCGCAGTGCCCCGGCGAATGCCAATCAGGCCCTGGCCGACTGGGCCGACACTTTCGGCAGCTTCGACGTCCGGGTGTTCGGTCCGTCCTGGTGCAGCTGGTACGCGTACTGGGGCAAGGTGACCGAGCGGGACGTGATGGCGGAGGTCCGGCAGTTCGACGACCACGGGCTGAGCGTCGACCTGGTGTTGCTCGACGAGGGGTACCAGGCGGAGATCGGGGACTGGCTGACACCCCGCGACGACTTCGGTTCCACGGTGCGGCTGGCGGCGGACATTCGCTCCGGTGGCCGGCGGGCCGGAATCTGGGTGGCGCCGTTCCTGCTGGGCAGCAAGAGCGAGACCGCACGGCTGGTTCCCGGCGTCACCGCCGGAACCAATTGGGGCCAGGAGCAACTAGTACTCGACGTGACGCATCCAGGAGCGGCGCGCCATCTCCAGGATGTCTTCACCGAGCTCTGCAGGCAGGGCTACGACCACTTCAAGCTGGACTTCCTCTACGCCGGAGCGATCGAAGGCCGACGGCACATCCCGCTGAACGGCATCGCCGCCTACCGGCACGGGTTGCGGCTGATCCGCGAGGCCGTCGGACCCAATCGGATCCTGCACGGCTGTGGCGCGCCGATCCTGCCGAGCCTCGGTCTGGTGGACTGCATGCGCGTCTCCCCCGACACCGATCCGCTGGTCGATCCGCCGTCCGGTGACATCAGCCAGCCGGGCCAGCGGGGCGCACGGTCGACCTCGGTGGCCCGGGAGTTCCTGCACGGCCGCTGGTGGGCGAACGACCCAGACTGCCTGATCGTCCAGCCCGACATCCAGGATCGCGAGCGCTGGGCCGAGCACGTCGAGAACGCGCCCGGACTCCGGATGTCGAGCGACCCGATCGGCTCGCTGGACCGATGGGGCCTCGATCGCACCCGGGAACTGCTCACCCCGAGCTCGGCCCGGCCGCATCCGCTGAAGGATCCCGATGCTTAAGTCCGAACCACGGTCGCACCACCCGCAGTACGGGCCGGACCCACGCTCGGCCGGCCGGGTGCTGCGCCGGCGGCAGGCGCTGGCCGGCTACGCGCTGCTCGCGCCCAGCATGGTGGGGGTGCTCGGCTTCCTGCTGGCACCCGTCCTGATCGTGATCGTGCTGAGCCTGTTCGACTGGAAACTGCTCTCCACCCCGGAGTTCATCGGCCTGGCCAACTACCGGGAACTGTTCAGCGACTCCGACGTCTGGCATTCCTTCCTGGTCACCCTGTACTACGTCCTGATCTGCGTGCCGGGGACAACCATCCTCTCGTTGCTCCTGGCACTGTTGGTCGACCGCAAGCTGCGCGGGATGAAGTATTTCCGGGCGCTGCTGGTGATCCCGTGGATGGCCACGCCGGTGGCGATGGGGTTGGTCTGGACGTGGATCTTCGACCCCGGCCGCGGCGCGCTGAACCAGTTCCTCGGTGTCTTCGGGGTCGACGGACCGGCCTGGCTGTCGTCGCCGCTGCTCGCGATGCCGAGTGTCGCCGCGGTGCACATCTGGCAGTTCGCGGGCTACAACATGCTGTTCTTCCTTGCGGGGTTGCAGAACATCCCCGGGGCGTTGCGGGAGGCCTCCGCACTGGATGGCGCCTCGCCGGTCGCCCACTTCTTCAGCATCACCTTGCCGCTACTGCGGCCGACGTTGCTGTTCGTCCTGATCACCAACGTGATCGGGTCGTTCCAGGCGTTCGACACGATCTTCGTGATGACCGAGGGCGGCCCCGGCGACAGTACGGAGGTCGCCACCTATCTCATCTACGACGAGGCGTTCCGCAAGTTCGACTTCGGCTACGCGTCCACCATCTCGGTCCTGCTGTTCGTGGTGATCCTGGTCGTCACGATCTCCCAGTTCATCTACTTCGAACGTCGCACGACGTACGACTTCTCCTGAGGTGGTGACGATGTCCAGAACACGCGTGCCGGTAGCCGTCCTGTGCTACGGAGTGCTGGTGGTCGGCTGCCTCCTCGCGATCTTCCCTTATCTGCTGACCGTGCTGACCGCATTCAAGGGCCCTGGGCAACTATCGGAGACTCTGCCCTGGGAACCAGGGCTGCCGCCGAGCGTCGCCGCCTTCGACCGGCTGTTCGCCTCGGGCTTCGGCGGTTACCTGGTCAACACGGTGCTGGTGACGGTGGGGATCACGATCGGGCAGGTTCTGTTCGCGGTACTGGCTGCCTACAGCTTCGCGCGGCTGTCGTTCCCGGGCCGGGATGCGTTGTTCTGGGTGTATCTGTCGACGCTGATGGTGCCGCCGGTCGTGACGATGATCCCGCTCTACCTGATGATGCAGGAGCTGGGACTCGTCGACACCTGGGCGGGCCTGATGCTGCCGACGATGCTCGGTACGCCGTACGCGATCTTCCTGCTCCGGCAGTTCTTCAGGACGATTCCGGCCGATCTCGAGGACGCGGCGCGGATCGACGGGGCAGGCCGGGTGCGGACGCTGGTGTCGATCGTGCTGCCGCTGTCCAAGCCGATCCTGGTCACCGTCACCACCCTCGCTGTGGTGGCCAACTGGAACAGCTTTCTCTGGCCGCTCATCATCACCAGCAGCGAGGACAAGCGACTGCTGTCCGTCGGCATCGCCCTGTTCAAGAGCGAGATCGGCGTGGACTACAACGCCGTGATGGCCGGCAGCCTGATCGCTCTCGCACCACTGCTGGTGCTGTTCATCTTCTTCCAGCGCTTCATCGTCCGCTCGGTCGCCGTCACCGGGCTCAAGTAGGAGGCTCTCATGTCACAAATCCTGTCTCGCCGGACGGTGTTACTGGGTAGCGCCGGTCTGCTCGGGCTGACCGCTTGCGGTTCCTCGGATGACTCCGGCGCGGGCGCCGGCGCCGGCGGCAAGGTGGAACTCGTGTACCGGCTTTGGGACGAGCAGCAAGAGGTCGGCTACAAGGCGGTGTTCGCCGCGTTCACGGCCGAGAACCCCAACATCACCGTCCGGATGGAGGTGCTGCCCTGGGACCAGTACTGGACCAAACTCACCACCGAACTGGCCGGCGGCAAGGCGCCCGACGTCTTCTGGCTGACGGTGGAGAACTTCCCGGACCTGGCCAGCAAGGGTGTCCTCGCTCCACTCGACGAGCTGATCTCCAAGGCTGGCCTGAAGCTGGACTCGTATCACCCGAACGTGGTCCAGTCATACAAGTTCGAGGACAAGCAACTCGGGCTACCGAAGGACATGGGCATCGTCGGGCTGCTCTACAACAAGAACCTGGTCGCCAAGGCGGGTATCACCATGCCGGACAAGCTGACCTGGGCGCCGGACGGCACGGGTAGCTTCATGGACGTGGCTCGCAAGTTGACCGTCGACAAGGCCGGTCTGACCTCGGCGCAGAGCGGCTTCGACGCCGGGGCGACCAAGCAATGGGGCTTCTGCTCGTGGAACCACAGCCAGACCCAGTGGCTGAACTGGATCGCGTCCAACGGCGGGAAGGCGATGGACGCGCCGTACGGGACCTTCGACTTCGCCGGGCAGAAGTCCGTCGAGGCGCTGCAGTGGGCCCGCGACCTGATCTTCAAGTGGCATGTCTCGCCGGACGGGACGCGGACCAACCCGCCGACCGGTCAGGCGACCGAGATGTTCTACCGCGGCGAGGTGGCGATGTTCCCGGCCAACAACGCGTTGCTGCCGTTCGCGCTGCCCGAGGTGAAGTTCCCGATCGGGGTCGCCTCGATGCCGGCCGGGCCGGTCGATCGCACGGTCGTGATCAACGGGCTGGCCGAGGTGATGTTCGCGAAGACCAAGCATCCCGAGGAGGCCGGGAAGCTGATCGCCTTCCTGGGTTCGGAGAAGGCGCAGAAGCTGATGGGCGACGCGGGTTACATCATTCCCGCGCTGAACGACGCCGGCGCCGGCTACGCGGCGTACTGGAAGAAGAAGGGCATCGACGTTCAACCGTTCCTCGACTCGGCCGCGGGCAGCACGGTGAACATGCCGATCGCCACCGGCTGGACCGCGAAAGTTGCCGAGATCAACAAGGCGGTCAACGACCTCTATCTCGACAAGGTCGAGGTCGCCAAGATCGCCTCGACGATGAACGAGATAGGAAATGACAAGTGAAAGAGCTCCTCGATTCGTCTGGCCTGGAGACCTCCGCCCTGCGCGCGCGGCTCGCCGAGGAGGGATATCTCTTCTTCCGTGGGCTGCTGCCGGTCGCCGTGATCGATGACGTCCGCTCCCGGATCGCGCGGATCCTCTTCGACAGCCATTGGCTCGCACCGGGGTGCGCGGCCGAGGAGCTGATCGCCTCGGAACGGGCGGTCGAGGAGGGATCAGCCGGCTTCTTCGGCGCCTACACCGCGATCCAGAGCACGCAGGCATTCCACGAACTGGCCGTGCGTGCTGAGCTGCTGGACCTGGCCATGCGGCTGCTCGGCGAAGAGGCCTTCGCGCACCCGGCCCACATCTGCCGGATCGCGCCGCCCTCCCCCGGCGCCAGCCCGACGCCGATCCATCAGGACTACCGGTTCATCCAGGGCAGCATCGACACGCTGACCACCTGGATCCCGCTCAGTGCGGCCCCACCCGAGATCGGTGGGCTCCGGGTGTTCGCCGGATCGCCGCGACTCGGCGTACTGCCGGTCCGGGCGTCGGACGGACCCGGGATGCTGCGCGCCGAGGCCGATGAGGACCACCCCGAGTGGCGGACGACGTCGTACCAGCCGGGTGATGTGTTGCTGTTCAGCAGTCTGACCGTGCACGGCGCGATGCCGAACCGGACCCGGCAACTGCGGCTCTCGGCGGACTTCCGCTATCAGGCACGCACCGCCCCGATGGCCAGAGACCTCCTAGGAACCGGCAAGCCCCATTACCACCCCGACGTCCCCGACTTCCCCACCCTGACCCGAGGCTGGACCTCAACAGCCAGCATCGAAATCCCCACCGGCGTCAACTTCGTCGACCGCTTCGACCCCCGCCAGGACGAAGTACCAGTAAGCACCTCGCGCTTCGCCTACGCCGACGGAGAATGAGCCCGCCCACCTCACGCTGGTGGGGCGCGGAGGTGGGCGGCGGGTTTACGGGAGCAAGACCAGCTTGCCGGGGGTGTGGCCGGACTCGCTGAGGTCTTGGGCCTTGGCGGCCTCGGCGAGGGAGAAGGTCTCGGCGATCCTGGGGTGGAGGTTGCCGTCGGCTGCCTGCTGGAGCTGCTCGGCGAGGCCCGTCTTGGTGTCCTCCGGTGAGGTACCACCCGAGGACACGGCGACACCGAGCTCGCCGGCGGCGAAGTCGGCGATGGTGACGATGCGGTCGGTGCCGCCGCGCAGCTCGATCGAGTCGGGCAGCGCGCCCTGGCCGGCCACATCGAAGACGGCGTCGATGCCGTTCGGCGCGACCGCGCGGACACGCTCGACCAGGCCCTCGCCGTACGCGACGGGAATCACGCCGAGCGAGCGCAGGTAGTCGTGGTTCGCGGGGGACGCGGTGCCGATCACAGTCGCGCCTTGCGCCACTGCCAGCTGGACCCCAACGGCGCCAACCCCGCCAGCCGCGCCGTGGACGAGCAGGGTCTCGCCCTGCTTGAGGTCGAGCTCGCGCAGTACGCGGGTCGCGGTCTCACCCGCGACCGGGAGGGCTGCGGCCTGATCCCACGCAAGGCCGGCCGGCTTGCGAGTCACGATGCCGACGACCGCGTGTTCGGCGTACGCACCGCTCTGGGACCAGCCGACCACCTCGTCGCCGACGGCGAACTCGGTCACGCCTTCGCCGACCTCGTCCACCACCCCGGCGACCTCGAAGCCCGGCACCGCCGGGAAGGTCGTCGGGATCATGCCCTGCAGGTAACCGCGACGGATCTTGAAGTCCATCGCGTTCACTCCAGCGGCCCGTACTGCGACCCGTACTTCACCTGGTCCCGCGTGCGGTTCGTCGATCTCCTGGAACCGCAGCACCTCGGGACCGCCGAACTCCTCGAACACGATCGCTTGCACAACTGCCTCCGGATGGATGAGGAAAGACCATTGGTTGACGCTTCAAGTGTGCACTACACTACTTGATGCTTCAAGTGTGTGTCGCCATCCAGGCGGCAGACAGGTGGGCAATGGGCCTAAGGGATCAGGACGAACTTGCCGTTGACGTGGCCGGCTTCGCTGAGTTCCTGGGCCTTGGGGGCGTCGCGGAGGGCGAAGGTTTCGGCGACGGTCAGCTTGAGCTTGTCGTCGGCGACCTGCTGGAGCTGCTCGGCGAGGCCGGCCTTGGTCTCCTCAGGAGAGCCGCCGCCTGCCGAGAAGGCCACGCCCAGGTCGCCGGCCGTCGGGTCGGCGATCGTGACGATGCGGTCGGTACCACCGCGGAGCTCGATCGAGGCCTTCAACGCGCCCTTTCCGGCCACGTCGTAGACGGCGTCGACGCCGTTCGGTGCGACCGCGCGAACTCGCTCGACCAGGCCGTCGCCGTACTCGACCGGGATTACCCCGAGCGAGCGAAGGTAATCGTGGTTTGCCGGGGACGCGGTGCCGATGACAGTGGCGCCAAGGCTTACCGCCAACTGGGCTCCGACCGAACCGACACCACCAGCGGCGCCGTGCACCAGCAAGGTCTCGCCTGCCTTGAGGCCAAGCTGACGCAGTACCCGGGCTGAGGTCTCACCCGCGACCGGCAGCGCCACGGCCTGCTCGAAGGGGACACCCGCGGGCTTGACGGCGACGATTCCTGCCACCGCGTACTGCGCGTAAGAACCGGCCTTCCCCCAGCCGACGACCTCGTCGCCGACGGCGAACTCGGTCACGCCTTCGCCGACCTCGTCCACCACCCCGGCGAGCTCATAGCCCGGTACTGCGGGGAACGTGGTCTTGGCCATCGCCTCGAACCACCCACGGCGGATCTTGAAGTCCGCCGGGTTCACCCCAGCGGCCCGTACTGCGACCCGCACCTCACCAGGCCCCGCGTGCGGCTCCTCGATCTCCTTGAACCGCAGAACCTCAGGACCGCCGAACTCCTCGAACACGACCGCCTGCATGAGAACCTCCAGATTTGGTTGAACTATCAACTCAACGTCCGAAGATTCCAAGCAGACCTGGCCTGGGGGTATTCCCCGGCCGGGGTGAATCTTTCCACCCCCGGCCAGGGACCCGACGGTCAGGCGGTTTCGGTCAGGCGGTTTCGGTCAGGCGGTTTCGGTCAGGCGGGGGAAGAGGGAGTCGCCCTTGGTGAGGGTGGCGCCGACTGGGAGCTGGCCCCAGGTGCCCGCGTCCTGGATGCGCTGGTCCTTGAGGGGGCCGAGTTTGGGCTCGGCACCGAGGAGGGTCCAGAGCTTGGTGGCGGTCTTCGGCATCGTCGGGTGGTGCAGGACCGCGACCGCGCGGAGTACCTCGGCCGAGGTGTAGAGGATGGTGGCCAGCCGGGCCTTCTGGGTCTCGTCCTTCGCGACCTTCCACGGCTCCTGCTCGGAGACGTAGCCGTTGACCGCGCCGACCAGGTCGTTGATCGCGGCCAGGGCGTCGTGGAACGCCAGGGTGTCGATCGCCTTGTCCGCCGCTTCGACGGTCGCCGCCAACTGGTCCGCGAGCGCCTGCTCGGCCGGGCCGTGGTCGGTCGGCTCAGGGAGCACGCCATCGAAGTACTTGCCGACCATCGCCGCGATCCGGCTGGCCAGGTTGCCGAGGCCGTTCGCCAGTTCGGAGGTGTAGACCGCGTTCAGGTGCTCCCAGGAGAACGAGCCGTCCGAGCCGAACTGGATCGTCCGGAGGAAGTAGTACCGGAAGGCGTCGGAGCCGAAGTGGTCCGTGATCTCGTTCGGCGCGATCGCGGTCAGCTTGGACTTGCTCATCTTCTCACCGCCGACCAGCAGCCAGCCGTGCGCGAAGACCTGCTTCGGTACTGCGAGCTCCGCGGCCATCAGCATGGCCGGCCAGATCACCGCGTGGAACCGCAGGATGTCCTTGCCGACCAGGTGCACGTCGACCGGCCAGAGCTGCTCGAACCGCTCCGGGTCGGTGCCGTAGCCCGCGGCGGTGACGTAGTTCAGCAGCGCGTCGATCCACACGTAGAGCACGTGGTCCTCGTCCCACGGCACCGGGATGCCCCAGTCGAAGGTGGACCGGGTGATCGACAGGTCCTGCAGCCCCTGCTTGACGAACGAGATCACCTCGTTGCGCGCACTGGCCGGCGCGACGAAGTCCGGCTGCGACTCGTACAGCTCGAGCAGCCGGTCCGCGTACGCCGACAGCCGGAAGAAGTAGTTCGTCTCCGAGACCGTCTCCAGCTCGGTGCCGTGGATCATGCACCGCTGGGTGCCGTCCTCGTCGGTCCGGATGTCCGCGGGGAGCTTGAACTCCTCGCAACCGACGCAGTACAGGCCCTCGTACTCGCCCTTGTAGACGTCACCCTTGTCGTAGAGCGTCTGCCAGAACTCCCGGACCCGCTCGGTGTGCCGCTGCTCGGTGGTCCGGATGAAGTCGTCGTAGTCGATGTCGACGTCGACCCAGGCCGGCTTCCAGGCCTCCTCGACCAGCTTGTCCGTCCACTCCTGCGGAGACATGCCCTGCGCCTGAGCGCTGCGCATCACCTTCTCGCCGTGCTCGTCGGTACCGGTCAGGTACCACTTGCGCTCGCCCCGCTGGGCGTGCCAACGGGTCAGAACGTCCCCGGCCACCGTCGTGTACGCGCTGCCGATGTGCGGCGCGGCCGTGACGTAGTAGATCGGGGTGGTGACGTAGAAAGCCTTCTCGGACATAAGGAAAGCGTAGTGGGGCGGGCCAGGCGTATTTACCAGGGCTACTTGGCCGGAGCGCGGGCGGCGAGGACGGCGTCGTACACCGTTCGTTTGGGGACACCGAAGCGCTTGGCGACGTCGGAGATCGCCTGCTTGCGAGCTGTGCCCGCCTCCTCGTCCGCCGCTACCTCCGCGGCCAGTTCCTCGGGCCCGAGCTCGCGGGCGGACGGATCCGCTCCGCTGACGACCACGGTGATCTCGCCGCGGACCCCGTCGGCGGCCCACGCGGCCAGCTCGGCGGCGCCACCTCGCTTGACCTCTTCATAGGTCTTGGTGAGCTCGCGGCACACCGCAGTACGGCGGTCCGCTCCGAAGGCGTCAGCCATGTCCTTGAGCGACGCGGCCAACCGGTGGGGTGCCTCGAAGAAGATCATCGTGCGCTGTTCCCTGGCGAGCTCCTGGAACCGTTTGGCCCGCTCCCCCGGCTTGCGCGGCAGGAACCCCTCGAAGGTGAACCGGTCCACCGGCAACCCGCTCAAAGCGAGCGCGGTCAGCACAGCAGACGGCCCCGGTACTGCGGTGACGTCGACACCGGCCTCGATCGCGGCAGCCACCAACCGGTACCCGGGGTCGGACACGCTCGGCATCCCCGCATCCGTCACCACCACCACGGTCTGCCCCTCGACCAGCGCGGCCACCAACTCATCCGTCCGCTGCCGCTCGTTCCCCTCGAAGAAACTGGTCACCCGCCCGCCCACGGTGATCCCCAGCTCACTCGTCAGCCTCCGCAGCCGCCGCGTATCCTCCGCGGCCACCACATCAGCCTCCCCCAGAACCCGGGCCAACCGCGGCGAAGCATCCTGAAAGTCCCCAATAGGCGTCCCCGCCAACACCAATCGCCCGGTCACGACAGAAGAGTGAACGCATCGACATGCCGAGGCCGAACCACACTGAAGTCCCGTCGGTCGAGGGTCGCAATCTCCCGCGCCCCGATCTCCTCCGCGATCGCGACCACCGAGGCGTCAGCCAGACCTAGCGGCAGATCCGTATACGTGTCCATCAGCTCGGCGATCCGCAGCAACACATCCTCACAGTCGGCGACGGCGAAGGCTCCCGCCGCCGGCGAATAGACGAAGTCGGCTTCGACCTTCGCCCCCTCGGCCTCGCGCTGAATCAGGTAGCACACCTCCGGAACGACGAAGCTCGGCACGACCAACTGCTCGCCACCGAGGTGGGCGGAAGCGAACAGGTCGACGCATGCTCGGTGGTCATCATCGGCGGACAGAACGGCCGCGACCAGAGGACCGGTATCCACAACGATCACTGGCGCCGGCCGAGCTCGTCTCGCAGGATCTCCTCGCTCCGCGCGGCCAGGTCAGGACTGCTGCCCTGCACCGCGCCGAACCACGACGGAGGCCAGGGACGCGGACCGGCAGCGCTGCGCCGGCGCATGGCAAGACGATGCCTCAAGATCTCACGCATGTCCGGCACGAGCTCCACGGCCGCATCCTCCGGAAGCTCGTCGATCATCGCGTGCAGCTCTTCTCGCGCGGTACTCATGTCACTCAGTGTAGGAGGTTCGGTCGACGGTTTTCGGCTTTCCACAGGTGACCCTCCGGCCACGCGGGGAGGCGGTGGTACCGCGGCGTCCGTACCATGGCGGGCGTGACTGCCGTGATCGATGACGACACCGCGTCGCCCGCCGAGCCGCGGGAGACGCTCGGCCGCGATGTGCGGGGGCGCCGGTTGCCGCCGCTGAAGGAGCGGCTGTACCCGCCGATGCCGCGGGATTTCGAGAGCGGCTGGATCGCCACCCTGGCGATCACCGCAATGGCCGCGATCCTGAGGTTCTGGAACCTCGGCAACCCGGTGAAGTTCGTCTTCGACGAGACGTACTACGCCAAGGACGCCTTCTCGCTGCTGAAGTACGGCTACGCCCGGCAGTTCATCGACAAGCCGGAGGGGGCCGCCGACAAGGCGATCCTGGCCGGCAACCTGGACGTCTTCAAGGACACCCCGAGCCTGACCGTGCACCCCGAGGTCGGCAAGTGGATGATCGCGGCCGGTGAGCAACTGTTCGGGATGAACACCTTCGGCTGGCGGTTCATGCCGGCCCTGTTCGGCACCCTGACCGTGCTGCTGGTGATCCGTACCGTCCGCCGGATGACCCGGTCCACGCTGATCGGCTGTGTCGCCGGTGTGCTGATCGCCGTCGACGGGCTGAGCTTCGTGATGTCCCGGGTCGCCCTGCTCGACATCTTCCTGACGTTCTGGCTGGTCGCGGCGGTGTCGTGCCTGGTCGCCGACCGCGACTGGACCCGTCGCCGGCATGCCGACTCGCTGGTGGACGGCGCCGCCCCGGGGAAGGTCGGCCGCCTGCTGCTGGTCCGCCCGTGGCGGCTGGCCGCCGGGGTCTGCTTCGGCCTCGCCCTCGGCACCAAATGGAGCGCCATCTGGCTGATCGCCGGCTTCGGCCTGCTCGCCTTCGCCTGGGACGTCGGCGCGCGCCGGGCCATCGGCGTACGGCACCCGTTCAGGAGATCCACCCTCGTCGACGGGATCCCGGCGTTCGTCAGCATCGTCATCGTCGCCGCGATCACCTACACCGCGACCTGGACCGGCTGGCTGCTGCACGACAACGCCTACGACCACGACTACGCCTCGAAGAACCCGGCGCACGGCGTGATGAAAGTGGTCCCGGACGACTTCCGCTCGTTGCTGCACTACCACCAGGAAGTCCTGGCGTTCCACACCGGCGACTACATCAAGAACGCCACCCACCCGTACTCGTCCAACCCGGCCGGCTGGCCGATCATCGCCCGCCCGATCGGGTTCGACGCGAACAACGAGATCAAACCCGGTACTTCGGGCTGCACCGCACCGGCCGGTACGAACTGTCTGTCCGTCATCTCAGCCATCGGCACGCCGCTGCTGTGGTGGGCCGGGGCCTTGGCCCTGATCGCTGCGCTGATCCTGTGGATAGGTCAGCGGGACTGGCGTTTCGGCGTACCGATCGTGGGGTTCCTGACGGCCTGGCTACCGTGGTTCATGTACACGGACAGACCGATCTTCTTCTTCTACGCGGTCACGATGATCCCGTTCACCGTGATGGCGCTCGCGATGATCCTCGGCCGGATCCTCGGTCCGGCCCGCGTCGCGCTGCAGACCTCCACCCCGCGCCGGTTGATCGGCAGTGCGGTCGTCGGCGCGTTCGTCGTGCTGGTGGTGCTGAACTTCGCCTACATCTGGCCGATCCTGACCGACCAGGTGCTCCCGCACCCCGACTGGCTGAACCGAATGTGGTTCAAGTCCTGGATCTGACCGGTCAGTGCCCGAGATGCCCGCCGTTCTTGGGCTTCTTGGGCTTACCGGACTTGCTCCCGACACCACCGAACAGGGCCAGACCCTTGAGGATGACGACCGGGGCGTTCGGATCCGCGTTCTTGCCACCGCGGCCCCCGAATCCGCCGAAGATGCCGACGCCGTGGTTCCTTACCTCGACGCTCTCCGGCACGGTGATGTCGATGCCGCCGAAGATGGCGAACGCGTACACGGTGACCTCGCGGCCCTCGAACACCGCGTCGGTCATGTCCAGGTCGTAGCCGCCGAACAGGCAGAACGCGTTCGTCCGGCGCTTCACCCGCCAGCGGCCGCTGCGTTCGCCGCCGCCGAAGATGCCGATCACCGTGTCGAAACTGTCCGCCGGGTTGGCCGGGTCCTCGATCGGTACCGGGCTGTTCGACGGGGTAACGGCCGCCGCGGGGCGGAACGGCTGCCCCGGGACGGCAAGGTCCTGCGTGATCGGCTCGAGCTCGCCGAGGGTCCGGGCGGCCAGCGTCTGCTCGAGTCGCTCGGCGTGCTCGTCCTGCGTGAGCCGGCCACTCATCAGCGCATCCCGCAGCACTTCGACGACCTGATCGCGGTCGGTGTCGGAAGCGCGCAGATGGGCGTGCGGATTCGAGGGCTCGGGCAGGTTGTCCATAAGACCGAACGATATCCCTGCCTACGGTCCGAAACCCCAGGGATGACACCCTGGGGTCCCGGAGCTCACCCCTGGGTCAGCGCGAAGGGCGGAGGAGTCGGGTGGGGTGGAAGGTGGTGAAGGCGGGTGGGCGGATCGCGTCGCCGCCGGCGGCGAAGTCGAAGACCTTGCTCCACTCTGACCCGAGGGCGGCGGCTGCGGTGTTCAGTCGTTGCGGGCTGGTGCTCGGCCAGCGGCCGGTGGTGATTCGCGTCTCCAGGGTCCGCAGTGCGACCACCTCTTCCGCGACGCTGAAGGCGCAGTGTGTCGCCCGTCCGGCAAACAGTTGCCGCAGCCGACCGGGATCACCGTGCTCGCGGACCTGCCCGGCGTACCAGCGTTCGTGATCGGCGACCGCCACATCGACGGTGTTGTGCAACGTGACCACCGGCGAAGGCGTCGTACCGCGCGGCACGGCGTAGCGCTCCATCCAGCGCTTGGCCACCGGATCCGCACTGATCCGTGGCGCCGCTGCCAGCGCGGCCAGATCCTTGTCCAGCTCGAGCCCCGCCTGCCGGTACGCCGCGCGCACGAAGTCCTCGTGGTCCGACTTGATCAACTGCCGTCGGTAGTCCACGCCGACGTTGTACGACGGATTGCCGCCCGCGTTCTCCGCCAGATCCGCCTGGCCGACCGCACCGAAAACCCCGATCGTGCTGAGCAGATGCAGTTGCACCAGAGCGTCGATCTGGTCGTCGATCGACCCCGGCTTCGGGTTGTGCGCCGAGTTCCAGCCCGTCACGTTGCCGAAGGCACTGGCCAGCGCGATCCGGGCCCGCCCCGCCGGAGTCTTCGCCGCCTCGACCAGCACCGCCTGCAGTTGCGCCACACTCTCAGCCGGGTTGTCCGCCCGGACCAGGTCGATGTCTGCCCCCGGCGCGAGCAGCGTCTTCAGCGCGAAGTTGATGTCCAGCGAGAGGTTCATCTGGCCGTACAGGTCGATCGGAGTGCACATCGCCAGTACCCCGTCGATCCGGCGCGGGTACCGCTCCGCCAGCAGCAGCGAGATCGCCCCACCACCGGACGATCCGGTCGCGACGGTACGCCGCGGCCGGCCGACGTGGTCCTCGAACCAGTCGAGCACCCCGATCTGATCCTCGACGGCCTCCTTCACCAGGAAGCCGGTCCGGCCCTTGAAGTCCGAGGCGGCCAGCGCGTAGCCGTGGTCGAGCAACCAGGTCTGGCTGTCGTCCCGGTTGCCGTGGCCCGGTGGGAAGTCCGGCATGAAGGCCGGGTAGTACGGGTGGCTGAAGATCAGCAGCGTGCCGTTCCAGCGCTCGGGGGTCTCGACCTTGAACTCCGCGCCGTCGATGACGCCGGTGTAGGTCTGCCGACCCGGCTGAGGGATGCTCGCGCCCGCCGTCGCCGGCAGGGCCGCTGTCGTCAACGCTACGGCGAGAAGAATCGCGGTAAGAAGTCGCTTCATGGTTCGTCTCCAAGGTCCGGTGGGGTCTTTCACCCACTGGTCGGAGCCCGGGGAGCGCGAGGGACACCTGCCGACAAGAAAGATTCTGAGAGAAGATGCAGCCGGGGCTGTCCCTGCCTTGGATGCGGCTCCGACTAGTGGATGAACGGCGCCCGACGGAGGGGCCGACCTACTGGCAAGGAGCGCGAGATGAAGTTCATCATGCTGGCCTACACCAACGCCCAGACCTGGGTGGAGGGAACCTGGGACCCCGAGGAGTTCCAGAAGGCGTGCGATTTCTACGAGCAACTGGGCAAGGAGCTGACCGCCAGCGGCGAGTTCGTCTCCACCGCGGGTCTCGGCGACCCGTCCCTGACCCGGACGATCCGCGCGACCCCGGCCGGCACGGTCGCGGCCGACGGCCCGTACGCCGAGGTCAAGGAGGTACTGGCCAGCTACGGCATCGTCGACGTGGTCAGCGCCGACCGGGCGTACGAAATCGCCCAGCAGATCGTCGACGCGGTCGGCGACATCGTCGAGGTCCGACCGCTGATGGACGGCTCGGCGGACTCCTGACCGTGACCAGCACCGGCTTCGAGCACCTGCTGCGGGAACTCACGCCGCAGGTGCTCGGCGCCCTGGTCCGGCGATACGGCCACTTCGACGCCTGCGAGGACGCCGTCCAGGAGGCGCTGCTCGCGGCAGCCCAGCAGTGGCCGCGTGACGGCCAACCGGATCAGCCGCGCGCCTGGCTGATCACCGTCGCCTCCCGCCGACTGACCGATATGAGCTTCGCAGAGGAGGCCCGTCGGCGCCGGGAGAACGCGGACGCGCTCGAGGTCCCGCTAACAGCACCAGCAGCAGATGCGGCCGGAGCGCGCGATGCCGACGACACCCTGCTGCTGTTGTTCTTGTGCTGCCATCCGTCCCTGAACCGGGCCGCGCAGATCGCCCTCACGTTGCGAGCCGTCGGCGGTCTCACCACCGACGAGATCGCCCGCGCGCTTCTGGTGCCCGAGGAGACGATGCGCAAGCGGATCACCCGGGCCAAGCAGAACGTGCGCAACTCCGGGATCCCGTTCCGGCCACCGCCGCCTGCGGAACTCCCCGTCCGGCTGGCCGCAGTACTGCAGGTGCTTTATCTGATCTTCAACGAGGGCTACACGAGCACCGATCGGGTCGACCTGGCCGAGGAGGCGATCCGGATGGCCCGGCTCACCTATCGGCTATTGCCCGGCAACGGCGAGGTCGCGGGACTGCTGGCGCTGATGCTGCTGACCCATGCCCGGCGCGCCGCCCGGACAACCGCTACCGGCGAGCTGGTCCGGCTGGATGAGCAGGATCGCAGCCTTTGGGACGCCTTTGCGATCGCCGAAGGCACCACGCTGGTCACCGATGCGATGACCCGTACTGCGCTGGGTCCGTACCAACTGCAGGCCGCGATAGCAGCTGTTCACGACCAGTCGGAGCGGACCGAGGACACCGACTGGGTGCAGATCATCGCGCTCTACGACCTGCTGATCCGGTTCGACGACAGTCCGGTGGCACTCCTCAATCGGGCGGTGGCGGTGGCGATGGTCCAAGGCCCGAAGGCGGGACTGATTCTGCTCGAGCAACTCGAGACAGATCCCCGGCTGGCCAACCACCATCGCGTCGAAGTCGCCCGGGCTCATCTGCTCGAGCTCGCAGGTGAGCTGACAGCCGCCCGGGCCTCGTATCTCCTCGCCGCCCGGATGACTACGAACACCCCTGAACAGCGTTACCTCAACAAGCGGGCGGCGCGGCTACAGAGCAGGGCGGATCCGGAGTGAGAGCACGATGGCGATGAGGGTGATGGACGCAAACGTCACGGCCGCCCCCGGGTAACCGCCGAGGCCGAGTCCCAGGCCACCGATCGCCGCACCGAGGAAGGTGCCGAGGCTCATCCCCGCAGCATTGACACTGAGGGCGGATCCCCGCAGCTCGCCGCTACGCCGTACGAGCAGCGTGGTGACGCAAGCCGCGACGGTTGCATGACTGGCACCCATCAATGCCGTGAGCAACAAAGTCAGCGGCAAGGTCGGCGAGAAGTAGAACGCGCCCACACTCACCAGTGCGACAGCCAGCCCGACCAGCAGCATCTTCTCCGAGCCGATCCACGCCCGCTCTGCTGCGAGGTACCGCCCGGCGAGCAGGTTGCCGAGGAAGAAGGACGCGCCGCTCAGCGACCAGACCAGCGCGAACCAGCCCGGCTGCAGATCGAACTTCTCGTCGTAGAACGCTGCCAGATAAGCCAGATACCCCATGAACGCGGCCGTCCGAAGCATCGCGACCACCAACAGCGGCACTGCCCCTGGAATCCGAGCCAATGCCCGGTACGTCGCGAGGTAGCTCATCCGCTGAACACCCTCAGCCCGAAGCGGCGCCTTCCGCCCCCTCCCCCGCCAGAAGAACGCGGCAGACAGCACCAGCGACACCACCGAAGCGGCCAGCAGATTCCCCCGCCACCCCCACAACAACCCCGGTACTGCGAGCACGGGTGCGGCCAGCATCGCCATCATCGAGGTGGTCGCCGAAACCAAGGTGGCTGCCCGGCCGGCCGCGGCCGCCGACTTGAAGCGGTCCGCGGCGGCGGCGCCGATCGAGGGGGCGAGGATCGAGGTGGACGCCCCGATCAGCAGGCAGAAGGTGGCCAACGCGAACACGTTGCCGACAGCACCGAGCGCGGCCGAGAGCCCCAACAGGGCAAGGCCTCCGGCCGCGACGAGCTCACGGGCCAGCCGGTCCACAAGCGGCGCGAGGGCGAACCCGACGAGCAGTGCGGCCAGTCCGCCGAGCCCCCGCAGCCCGCCGATCTCCGCCACTGTGCCGTCCGCGGCCTCCGAGATCGGCACCAGATACATGCCGAACACGGTGAACGGGATCAGGCTGACCGTCGAGGCCAGTAGGAACGGCCACAGCCGTTTGGCCATCCGCAGGTCGCCCGGCACCTGCGTGGTGGGCCGGATCTGACTGTCGGTGCTCACGTCCGGGAATCTCCGTCCTGGGAGTGGTAGCGGTACAGGCTGCTCGGGCGGGAGCTGAACTGGGAAAAGGGAAACGGCTCGGCGGACAGGGCGGTGACACCGGCCCCGAGGAAGGCGCGAACCACCGCACTTCCGGTCTGAGCATAGACCGCCAGCGGCTTGTGTTGCTCACGGCAACGACCAAGGAGAACGTCGAAACTCCCGTTGCTCAAGGTCATTCCGGTCGCCACGACGGCGTCGGCGGCATCGATAACCTCCGTCATGTCGCGGGAAACCGGGAGTCCGGAAGCCGTCTCGCGGAGGTTGAAGTCGCACGGCAGACAGATTCCGCCGCGCTCGGTGATCGCGTCCACCAACGGGTTCACCACGCCGATCAACGCGACCTTCGTGCCCTCACGGACGTCCAGCAGTCCGGCGACCGCGGCATCACGTGCTCTCGCGCGAACATCCGGAGTACCGGCTGGAAGGACTACTTCCTCAGCTCGCGGGTCGACATGGTGGGGCTGGACGGAGGCCAGGTAGGCGTCGAGGGCGGCGATCCGGACCGGCAGCGGGGCATCGGCGATCACGCTGTCGAGCGACAAGCCCGACGTCTGCTCGCAGATGGTTGGGTCGAGGTCGCCGGCCTCGAAGGAGCAGGCGCCGAAGACTTCGCCGACCCGCAGCAACACGTAGTAGTTGCGATAGGTGACGTCGGCTCCCGGGAGCCGCGTGGTGTGGTGCAACCAGAAGGCACTGGTCACGGACAGTTCGGCAGGTGCCGGTCCGAGTTCTCCGGCGAGAGCGGAGGAGGTGAGCGAAGCCACGGAAGCGGTCATGGCAGATCGGCCAGCCTTTCGGGGTCGTAGGTCAGGGCGGACAACTCGGGACGACCTGCAGGCTGGAAGCAGTACAGCAACGACCGGCGATCGGACGCGGTCCGGTTTGGCGCGGACCGGTGCACCATCAGACCGGGGAACATCAGCACTGACCCGGCCGGCGCCTCGACCGTCATCGCCTGGACCGCGTCGACGGAGCGTGGATCGACCAGCAGACCGGTGGGATCGAGCGGATCCCGCGGCGCCGGACCCCGCCGATGGCTGCCCGGGATCAGCGTCATCGCGCCGTTCCGTACGGTGTTGTCGTCCAGCATCACGATCGCCGTCGCGATCTCGTACGCCGCGTCGCCGGCGCAGCCGTACCAGTACGGGAAATCCTGGTGCCAGGCGAACTCCGAGCCGACCCCGGCCCGCTTGAAGTTCAGCTTCGACACGAACGGCGACGGTTCGGGTGTGCCCAGGATCGAGCTCATCGGCGTGGTCAGCCGGGAGTCCGTCCACAGCGCGTCCAGGGCCGGGTCCAACTGCGCGACCGGCGCCAGACTCCGCACCGCCTTGCTGGGCGCATCCGGTTCCCAGTGGATCGTCGTACCGTCGATCTGCTCCAGCCGGTGCCCGTCGGGCCAGACAGTCACCGTGGTCCCGCCTGACTCCGCCGCCGAGACGACCGTGGCATGCACTCGCTCGGCCACGTCCCGCAGCCGTTCGACTTCCGTTGCCGTGAACAACTCCGGCAGCAGCACATACCCCGTCACGCTCATACATTAATGCGACGGGGTCGCAGATGGGAACTCGTGGCGCTCCGCCCAGGCCGACTCCCGCCGGTCCCAGGACATCGCCGACCACGGCACCGCCAGCTCGTCCAGCGACTCGATCTCGCGCGGTTGCATGCTGGCCATCGGCCGCGCCTCGGCATGACGGGCAAAAGCCGACTCGACATACCGGGTGCCGGTGTCCGCCGCGAGGAAGACGTGCTTGCGACTGCTGTCGCAGTTGTGCTCCCACAGGGCGGACAGGTACGCCGCGCCAGCCGAGAGCCCGGCGAACACCCCAGAGGTGCGGAGCAGGTCCACGGCAGCAGACATCGCGTACTCGAACGAGATCCAGTGCAGCCGGTCGTACAGCTCGTGCCGGACATTGCGGAACTCGATCGAGCTGCCGATCCCCGCGATGATCATCTCCGGGTCCTGGGTGTGCCCGGCGCCGAAGGTGATGCTGCCGAACGGCTGCACGCCGACCAGGTTCACATCCCGCCCGCGATCCCGCAGGAACTCAGCGATCGCCCCGGTGGAGGCACCCGTGCCGACTCCCCCGACGAGACACAGCGGCCCAGTGGGGACGAGTTCGTCCACCAGATCCGCGACCGCGCGGTACCCGAGGTAGTGGATGTCGTCGTGATACTGCCGCATCCAGTGGTACGTCGGGTTGTCGCGCAGGATCTCCGCGATCCGGCGGACCCGGAGGTTCTGGTCGAGCTGCAGGTTGTTCGACGACGGCACCTGCTCGATGGTCGCGCCGAGAATCTCCAGCTGGATCTTCAGGGTGCGATCCACTGTGGTCGAGCCGACGATGTGGCACTTCATCCCGTACCGGTGGCAGGCCAGCGCGAGCGCGTGCGCATAGATCCCGCTGGAACTGTCGATCAGGGTGTCGCCGGGCTTCACCGCGCCGCTGTCCAGCAGATGCCGGACGGCACCCAGCGCGGAGTACACCTTCATCGTCTCGAACCGCAGGCAGATCAGGTCATCGCCGATCCGGATCGGGTCCGGATCCTTGATCGCCTCCGCCAGATGATCGTGCAGTCGGGAAGGCTTCATCTCTGCGGTTCGCTCCTCGTGTCGGCACAACTGGTCAGCACGGGCGGAGGTTCTTCTGGTTCGTGCCCGACCCGGGCGGCCCTCACCAGCCGCTGGGTCACTTCGATGCACGGTTCGTTCATCACGGTGGCCGGTGGGCCCTGCTCGACCACGCGGCCGGCGTCGAGCACCAGCACGTGGTCGGAGACGGCGGCGACGAGGCCCAGGTCGTGGCTGATCCACACCAGCGCGGTTCCCTGAGCCGTCAGCTCGGTCAGTAGGTCGATCACGAGCCCGGTGCCGTGCTCGTCGAGTGCGGTGGTGATCTCGTCACACACCAGTACGTCGGGTCGTGCGAGCAGCGCTCTCGCCAGGGCAGCCCGCTGGAGTTCTCCGCCGGACAAGCGGCTCGGCGGTCTCGACGCGATCATCGCGGAGACACCGAGCCGGGCGAGTGTGGATACCGCCTCGGCCCGGGCTGTCTGACGATCCAGGCCGCGCAGGCGTTGCGCAGTACGGGCTACTTGTTCGTCCACGGGTAGGCGTTCGTCGAAGGAGCCGCGGACCTCCTGCCAGACGTACTGGACTCTGCGGTTCTGCTCGGGTGTGCGCTTCCGTAGTACTGGGAGGTCCTGGCCCGCGAGGGTGATCCGGCCGGTGTAGCGCTCGTGCAGGCCCGCCAGGCAGCGGGCGAGCGTGGTCTTGCCGCTGCCGGACCGGCCGACGATGCCGAGGCAGCCACCGGGCACCACGGCGAGATCGACCTCCCGCAGGATCGGGTCACGGCCGCGGGGACGCAGCGACGCGGACAGGTTCATTGCCTGGAGCAACGGTTCGGCGAGCGCCGGGGTTCCCTTTGCACCGGTGGGTCGCGGTGCCGTTGGCAGAATCTCCGGGCCACCGGACTCAATCGCCCGTCCTGCCGCCAGTACTACGACGTGCTGGGCCAGGGCGCGAACCAGGTCAAGATCATGACTGAGCAACAAGATCCCAAGCCCTTGCTCAGCCAGTTCCTCCAACTCAGACACCAACTGCAGGCGGGTGATGGAGTCCAGCCCGGTACTTGGCTCATCCAGCACCAACACTCGCGGCCGGCAAACCAACGCCTGCGCCAACGCAACCCGCTGCCGCTGCCCACCCGAAAACTGATGCGGAAACCGCCGCAAAGTCCCCCGATCCCCACCCAACTGCGCACCCCGCAACGCCTCCGCGACGATGGTCCCGACCACCCCGCCTGCCCCCCGAAGCCCGCTCGCGTTGCCCGCCTCCCCGGCCGCGCGGGTCGCGCCGGCGTGGAGTTTTGCTAGCTCGTGGAGGCTGGTGCCTATTCGGCGGGCTGGGTTGAGGGCGCTGCCTGGGTGTTGTGGCATGTAGGCGACTACCCGGCCGCGGACCGCTGCGGCCGCTGCCGTCGGACCGTTGCTGTTGACAACAACATCGCCGTCGACCTCTACCTGACCGCTCAAGCTGACACCGTCGCCGTGCTCGCCCAGCAGCGCCAGTGCTGACGTTGTCTTGCCAGAGCCGGATGCGCCGACCAGGGCGGTCACCTGTCCTGGCCAGACCTCGAAATTCACCCCGTCGATCAGGATGGATTCCCCGGCGCGCGCGGCGAGACCGCTCACCCTGACGATCGGCTTCATCGGTCCACCTCGACCAGGCGGCGGGTGCGATGTACCAGGCGGTCGGCCAGCAGGTTGAAGCCGAGGGTGAACGCAACCAGCATCAGCGCGGGCGCCAACACTGCCCAGGGCTGCAGCAGCAGACCTTCCCGGTTTCGGGAGACGCTGACCGCCCAGTCCGGCGCGGTCGGACTCAACCCGAGCCCGAGGAAGTTCACCGACGCGACAAGGAAGACCGCCAGCGTGATCCGGGTCCCCACGTCGGCCGCCACCGGACCCAGTACTGCGCGACCGACATAGCCCAGGTGGATCCCCACCCAGCTCTCCCGTTGCATCCGCAACGCCTCGACAACCGGCCCACTCGCCGCCTCCAACGCCGCCGCCCGCACCAATCGCGCCACGGTCGGAACGTTGACCATGGCAACGGCCAACGTGATCGCCAGCGGCGAGGCGCGCCAGCCGACCGCGACCACGCTGATCACCAGCAACGAGGGCAACGGCAGGAGCACGTCCAGCGGCCGGATCAACAGCTCGTCGATCCATCGATGCCGGGTGGACGCCGCGACCAGGCCGATCACACCGCCCAGGAGATAGGCGATCGCAACCGCACCGAGGGCCATGCCGAGTGCAGTTCTGCCGCCGACCAACAAGAGTTCGAGCACGTCGCGGCCGAGACCGTCAGTGCCCAGGGGATGACCGGAGCCGCTCTCGTATGGCAGGCCCGGCCGACTGTCGAGGTTGAGCAGAGGGCCGAAAAGCGCCACCAGCAAAGGAATCAGGACGAGCGCAGCTGACACGACAAGCGGAGTACGGGCTCTCATCGCAGGAGCTCCGTCCGTGGGACCAGACGGTTGCAGACCAGGTCGGCGCCGAGGTTGATCAGGAGGGCCGCGACCGCCAGTACGAGAGTGAGGCCCTGGACGACCGGCACGTCACGAGTCTCGACACCATCCACCAACGCGGTCGCGAAGCCGGGGATCGCGAAGATCGCCTCGACCACGAGAACCCCACCGAGCAAGGTGTCCCCGGTCCGCGCCAACTCCTGGACCCCTGGCACCGCCGCGTTCGGCAGGACATGCCTGAGCAGCAAGCGTCTGCGCGGGACGCCGAGGCGACGAGCCTGCACCACATAGTCCGCGTGGAGCGCGTTGATCGTGCCCGCCCGGACCTGCCGCGAGAGCAGACAGACCGTCCGCCCAAGCAGCACTGCAACCGGCAGCACCAACAAGGCAGGACTGGCCAGGAGCGAGCCGCCCACCCAGGTCGCCGGCAACCAGCCGAGCTTCAGGGAGAACAGCGCGACCAGGACCACCGCGATGACGAAGTCGGGAATCGCGCTCAGCCCCAGGGTGATCGAGGTGAGCGTGCGGTCCAGCCGTCCGTTCTCCCGCGTGCCCATCAAGATGCCCAGGGCAACGGCCAGCGGGATCACCACAGCCAGGGTGGCAAGAGTGAGCACCAGGGTCGCCCCGACGGACGCCTTGACGATGTCGAGAACCGGCCCGCCGCTGATCAGCGACGTACCGAGGTCGCCGCTCAGCACGTTCCCGAACCAGTGGGTGAAGCGTTCGAACGCGGGCTCGTCGAGACCGAGTTGCTCCCGCAGCCGCGCGACCTGGTCGGGCGTCAGCGTCTCGGTGAACCGCATGTCCGCGGCATCACCAGGCAGCAACGCCGTCAGTACGAACACCAGGACGGACAGGGCTGCCAGCTGGAGAATCGCCAATGCAGCCCGCTGGGCGGCATACGACCGCATTCAGGCCAGCCACACCTTGTCGAAGCGGGCCGAGTCCAGGGTGTTCGGCGGAACCGCCTCGACCCCCTGGACCTTCGACGACACCGCGACGAGGAAGTCAGGATGCCCCCAGGCCAGGATTCCGCCGTCATCCCGCAGCGTCTTCTGCAGTTCCCCGTACTTCGCCGCCCGGGCAGCCTCGTCCGTCAGCACCTGCGCGGACGCGAACGCGGCATCGAACGCGGGTCGCCGCCAGTGCGTCACGTTGAACGGCGACTTCGAGAGCAACCGATCGGTGATGTACTGCGGGATCGGCATCGCGCCGGACCGGTGACTCCCGATCGCCCCCTTCGTGAGCAGGTCCTTCGCATAGGTCTGCGCACTGCCGGTGGTCACCTTCAGCTTCAGCCCGGCCTCGCCCGCCTGCTCCGCGAACAAGGTGGCCGCCTCGACGAATCCGGCCGTGGCGTCCGAGGTGAAGATCTCGACCTCCTTGTTGCGCACGCCGGCCTTCTTCAGCAGGGTTCTGGCCTCCTCCACGTTGCGCTCTCGCTGCGGCAGCTCGGCGTAGTACTGGAATCCCTTGCCGAACAGGTCGTTGCCGACGATCCCGCGACCGGCGAGCACCACGTCCACCAGCCGCTGCCGATCCGCCAGCAGCTTGAACGCGAGCCGTACGTCGGGATTGTCGAACGGCGGCTGATCCACCTTCATCACAAAGGCCTGGGTGGTACTGCCCTTCGCTGCGACGATCTTGACCGTCTTGCCGGCCTCGGCGGTCCGGGCGAAGGTCGCAGTCATCTCGTTCGCGTACTCCGCCTGGCCGCCCTGCAGCGCGTTGGCCCGGGCCTCCGCGTCGGCGGAGAGGATCTGGAGCTCCTCGATCCGCGCCGCGCCGTCCCAGTAGTCGTCGTACCGGCTGGCCACCATCGACCGACCGGCCTCGAACGACACGAACTTGAAGGCGCCTGTACCGATCGGCTTCGTCGGGTCCTTGAAGCCGTCGCGGACGATCTGCGTGCCGATTCCGGCCAAGAGCGCGGGGAACTCGGCATTGGGAGCGGACAGCGTCAGCTCGACCGTTCGCTGATCGATCGCTTTGCAGCGGCGAATGTCGAGCGATGCCAGCGAGGACTGGGCGACCCGCTCGGGAGCGGTCGGGTCGGCGATCCGGGCCAGGCTGTAGAGCACGTCCTCGGCGGACAGCTTCTGGCCGTCGTGGAAGGTCGCGTCCCGCAACGTGAACCGCCAGGTCGCGGCCTGCGCGTCCGGCTCCCACTTCTCGGCGAGCCGGGGCACCGGCTTCAGGTCCGGCCCGAGCTCGACCAGCTTCTCGAACATCGCCTTGTGCCGCGCGATGTCGACGAACAAGCTCTGCTCATGGGGGTCGAGGACCTCTTTGGCGCCACCGCCGGCGAACACCGCACGAAGCCGGCCACCCTGCTTCGGCTGCGCGGCCGTCTCGTCAGCGCCGCAACCGGCCAGGGCACCGATGGCCAGGGCGCCGGTCAGGCCTAGAAATCCTCGTCTGTTCAGAGCTTCGGACATCCGCATTTCCTTCACGGTGAGGGGGCTCCGACGAGGAGTGGTCGCCGGTGGAATCCTGCCGTTAATGAAAATAGTTGTCAAATTCAGCGCGCATCTGAACGGACTGCTCTCATTCTTTCCGTCAACGCGCCCGCACGGCCGTCCGTAACGGCGTGTCACCGACTACTACCCCCGAGTGCAGGGAGTAGCGGCTCAGGAGAACCGCTTCAGGACGCCACGGATCCGCGCGACAGAGTCCCCGGTCGGACCGAAATGAGCGACGACGCTGAGCAGTTCGCGAAGATTCAGCAACTGCAGGCGATCGCGCCAGCCCGGCTCGGGAGGCCGGATCTCGTGGTAGGCGGCGAAGAAGCTCTCGGGGATACCGCCGGTGCAGTAGGCCATGCTCAGATCGACTTCGGCCCAGGTCCAGCTCACCGCCGGATCGATGAACACCGGCTCGCCGTCGGGGGTGGCGATGACGTTCGACTTCCAGAGGTCGCCGTGCGTGAGAACCGCCGGCGCCGCGGGAAGCAGGTCGCCGAGGCGGTCGCAGAGTCGCTCCAGGCCCGCGAGGTCGGCGGCATCGAGCGCTTGGCGGGTCTTCGGCTCCCGGAGGTACCGCAGGATCCGGCGGGTCGCGAAGAACCGATGCCCGTCGTCGTCCCAGCCGTTCTCCTGCGGAAGCCGGCCAAGCCAGCCGTCACTCTCCCAGCCGAATCTGGGCGAGGTCCTGCCGTGCAGTCCGGCCACAGCCCGGCCAGCCGCTTCCCAGAACTCAGCGGTGTCCGAGGTGCTGGAGTTCAGTGCCTCGAGCGTCAACGATCTCGCGCCGACAGCAATCACAGTCGGCGTCCGCAGACCAGCGCCGCGCAGTACCTCCAAGCCGGCGGCTTCCACGGCGAAAAGCCCGTCCGGCGCACTGCTCGAGGACTTCACGACCACGACTTCGCCGTCAGCCAGCGTCACCCGCCAGGTGCTGTTGGCGAACCCCCCGACCAACTGCTCCACCGATCGCACCGAGACGCCAGGCGGCCCGAGCTCATCACTCCACTCGTCATCCATCGAGTGCCGACCCTAGAACAACAACACCTTCCGGGTGCATGTGGTTCGCGGGGTGCATAGGTACATGTGGTTCGCGTCGCCGGGCTGCGTGATGGTGCTGATATAGGTCGGGCGTTGCCTCTTCACGAACACCTCCGGAGGTGTCAGAAGGGACCCATCAGGTTCCTTCGAGGGTCGGGCGTTGGATGCGCCTGGTCCTCCTGATGCCCTCCGGAGGTGGGTCTGGTGTCTGTGCATGCTGTTCCTGTCACTGCGTCCACGGTGGTGGTGGCGGTGGATGTGGGCAAGTCCTCGGCCGTGTTATCGGTCACTGATGCGGCGCGGTGTCGGTTGTTGGGTCCGGTCGAGTTCGCGATGACCCGGTCGGCGGTGGTTGATGTGGTTGGCAGGGTGTGTGAGGTGCTGCCGGGGGTCGGGGTTGCGGTGAGGGTGGGGGTGGAGGCCGCTGGGCACTATCACCGGCCGCTGATCGAGGCGTCGGCGTGGCCGGCTGGGTGGGAGGTGTTCGAGCTGAACCCGGCGCATGTGGCCGGGCAGCGTCGGGTGCAGGGTCGGCGGCGGGTGAAGACCGATGCGATCGACCTGGAGGCGATTACCGAGTTGGTGCTGGCCGGTCATGGCGTGCCGGTGATCGGCCATGACCTGGTGATCGGTGAGGTTGCCGCCTGGTCGGGGCATCGGAGTCGGCGGATTCAGACCCGGACCGCGACGAAGAATCAGCTGCTCGGTCAGCTTGACCGGTCTTTTCCCGGCCTTACTCTCGCGTTGCCCGACGTGTTGGGGACGAAGGTCGGCCGGTTGGTAGCGGCAGAGTTCGCCGACCCTGCCCGGCTGGCGTCGCTGGGTGCGACCCGGTTGATCCGGTTTGCCGCCGCGCGGGGTTTGCAGGTCCGCCGGCCGCTGGCCGAACGCCTCGTGCAGGCCGCTCGTGATGCGCTGATCACCGCAGACGCGGCGGCCGCCCGGCGGGTGCTGAGTGCTGACTTGGCCTTGCTGGCTGGTCTGGACACGCAGATCGCCGCGGCGGAGGCCGAGCTGGCCCGGCTGCTGCCGGCCAGCCCGTTCCACCCGCTGACCACGGTGCCGGGCTGGGGCGTGGTGCGAGCCGCCAACTACGGTGCCGCCATTGGCGAGCCGACCCGGTGGGCCGGGTCCGCGCAGCTCTACCGGGCTGCCGGTCTGTCGCCGGTGCAGTACGAATCGGCCGGCCACCGGCGTGACGGCTCGATCAGCCGCGAGGGCAGCGTCGAGCTCCGCCGCGCGCTGATCGACCTCGGCATCGGACTGTGGCATTGCGACCCGGCCGCCAAGGTCTACGCCGCCGGCCTGAAGGCCCGGGGGAAACGCGGCGGGATCATCGCCTGCGCGCTGGCGCACCGCGCGAACCGGATCGCGTTCGCCCTGGTCCGCGACCAGAGCGGCTACGACTCGAGCCGCTGGGCTCGACCACAGTCGGCTCTTCCTCGATAGCTGCCACCCCGGCCGGGGCGCCGAGGAACTGTCAACGTGGAGCGCCCGCAGCGCAGCGAGGACGAACGACGTTGACCGCGACGAGCACCGGCACACACTCAGGCAGCGAGGAAGAACCCCCCCCTTTACCCACAACGGAAGAGAGCCGACCACAACCCTTCACAACACCGGCCGACGGGTGCGACGCTGGTCGCGACGAAGGACCGGATCAGACGCCGTTGGTGCTATGGCGGACGCACACGCGTTACGCCGCTACTAGCTTGGCGCCCGGTCCTTCGCCCCATTCACAGCAGCCCGCACGACGCCAGATGACCAACACGCGAGCGTCAGGTCGCATACGTCAGCATGGGCGCTCGGGGCACACCCCCCGACCAACCACGCGACCCACTCGGCCAACAACCAACCCCACTCTCCACCCCACCACACCGGCGGAGCGATCCCCCACACCCATCGCAGGACTTGACCCGACCTACAGCCAGCTAGTCGTGGTGAGGTGAGTCAAGGGCGCCTTTGGCGTCGCCTTCGGCGATCGAACAAGTTCGACCCTTGACACACCTCACCACGACCAGGGAAGGACGCAGCTACGCCCGGAGCCGCTGAGAAGAACGGCCACAATTCAAGGATTCCCTCGAGGGGTGCCGCCCAAGGGATTCGTCGGGCAGGCTGCCCGGGTGGTTCGCCGGCTCCGCCGCGCGGGCGGTTCGCCGGGAGCGGGGCTGGGGATTCCCCTGGCCTGGCGACTGGTGCACCCCACCCCGGCGCAGGCCGTCGCGCTTGCGCCGGATCTGGACGGGGTTGACCACTGAGATTGTGGGTTGCCACCTGAGAATCTCGAGGGGCAACCCACAATCTCAGTGGTCAACCCCCCAAAATACGGCCCGGTCAGCGGCGATTGCCGGCGGGCGAGACCTCGCGCACCATCTAGCGGAACGCGCGCACCACCAGGCGGACCAGCCGGTGAACCGCCCGGTGAACCACCCGGCCGATAGCCGCCTGCTCGGCCGATACCGCCCTACAGACCGGCATCGGTCCAACGACCCGGCATCCACCCGGACGCGCCTACCGCCGATAGCGGGTTGTTGGACCGATAGTGCCCAGTAGACCGGTATCGGTCCCACAACCCGTTAGCCGGCGAGACCGCGCCACGGCTTGCGGCCCGGCCCCCACCGGGACCTACAGAACTCGCCGACCCCACCCGGGAAACCGGTTACTGGACAGGGTTCCGCGAGTTCTGTAGGTCCGGAGGGGGCCACTTCGGTAACCGGCGCCACCCGGGCCGACGGAATCAGCGGAAGCACCGAACATCCCGCACGAACCACCCGGGCGGACGGAATCCCCTGATGCAGCTCATACCTCTGCGCGGGATCCGCGTAGCTGCGTCCTTCCCTGGCCGAGGTGGTGGGTGTCAAGGGTCGAAACTTGTTTCGAGCCCGAAGGGCCGCGAAGCGCCCTTGACACCCACCACCTCGGCTAGCACCCTCACGCAGCGGAGACCGCGCAACCACACTGCCAATGCGCCGGTCGAACCACAGTCCCGAATGCGACGGGTTGGCCAGTTGGAAGGTTGCTTGTGTGGCTAGGTCAGGCGGCGACGGCGTTGCGGACGGTGGCGAGGGCGTTGCTCCAGGAGACGACCTGGTCGAGCATCGTGCCGACCTCCGCGACGTGGTAGTCGGCCGGGGTGAACTCGCTGTAGTTCTTGAAGTCCGTGATCAGCGAGAGGGCGACCTGGTTGCGCACGTCGGCGACCTTCAGTTCGCCCATCACCAGGCGCAGGTGCTCGACCGCGCGCGCACCGCCGACGGCGCCGTAGCTGACGAAGCCGGCCGCCTTGTTGTTCCACTCGGCGAAGAGGAAGTCGATCGCGTTCTTCAGCGCGCCGGAGGTGGAGTGGTTGTACTCCGGGGTGACGAAGACGAACCCGTCGAACGAGGCGATCTTCTCGGCCCAGGCGAGCGTGTGCGGCTGGGTGTACTGCCCGACCGACGGCGGGATCGCCTCGTCCAGGTGCGGCAGCTTGTAGTCGGCGATGTCGACCAGCTCGTACTCGGCGTCGCTGCGCTGCTTGGCGATGTCCAGCACCCATTTGGCCACGGCTTCACCGTTGCGGCCCGGCCGGGTGCTGCCGAGGATGATCGCGATCTTGGGCATGACAGATCCTTCACAGGAGAGGTGTCGTCATCAGTTTGGTGACGCATCACCAAAATTAGCAGAAGTAGATGACGTATCAACTAAGGGGGTCTCCAGCTCAGCAGCCCGGGGTGCCCGGCTCGCAGAGATCGCGGGCAGGCAGACCTGCCAGCACCCGGTCCAGTACGCCGGTCAGCAGGTCCTGCTCCTCGCGGTTCAGCCGGTCGAAGAAGTACGCCCGGACCGCGTCAACATGGTCCGGCGCGGCCGCCTCGATCGCCTTGCGGCCGAGCTCGGTCAGTTTGACCATCGAGCCGCGTGCGTCGGACGCGCACTCTTCCCGCGTCACCAGACCACGCTTCTCCATCCGGCTGACCTGATGGGACAACCGGCTGCGCTCCCAGCCGACCGCAGCACCCAGGTCGCGCGTACGCAGCAGCCCACACTCCGCGATGGAGAGTGGATGCAGCAAGGCGTAGTCCGCCCCGGACAGCCCGGAATTACTGATCAGCCTGGCTTCCAGCACGCTGGTCAGCTCGCGGTGGACGTCACGATACGACTGCCACAGATGCTTCTCCCGCGCATCGAGCCACCGTGTCTCCGTCATGCACCCCATCGTACCGGCGTCTGTTGACATGTCACCGAGATTTGTCGCGCGGAGCCGGATAACTGCCCCGACGCTTGCGCGAAAGGCCCCTCAACGCGGCGGCGTCACGCCGGCGCGACGAGGGCTGAGCGCAGGGTCTGCAGGTAGAAGCTCTTCCAGTCGCCCGACGGCAGACCCGTTGCAGACCAAGGCAACGAGCGCTCCAAGGCGATCAGGCCGTGCATCGTCGCCCAGGTCTCGAGCGCTCCCCCACCGTCGGTGAGCAGGCCGACGACTCGGGTGATCGTGTCACTGCGGACCGACTCGTCGATGTCGAGCGCCGGCAGCGAATGGTCGAACAGCAAGGCATACGCCCCCGGATTGGCCAGCGCGAAACGCCGGTACGCCGCCGCGAGGCCGAGCGTCGCACTCCCCTCCACCGGCCGTGACCTCTCCAGTACTGCGAAGAGGCCGTCCGCCGCCTGCTGGTAAACCGCGTTCATCAGACCACCGCGGCTGCCGAACTTCGTGTAGACGCACATCGTCGACCGCCCAGCCGCCTCCACCACCCGGCGAACAGTCAGCCCCTCGATCCCGTCAGAGGAAAGCACTTCAGCAGCACCCGCCAGCAGCCGCTCCCGAATATCGGGCTGATCAGTCTTGCGCGCCATTCAAATTCCTTCCCCGCCCCACCGCCCCAGTCGGGATCCGTTCCCGAGGACACAACTGGGTCACGGCCCTTGCAGTCAGCGACCGTCGGCACCACTATAACAACCGTTATCCAAATAACGACTGTTATCGATGGAGGCGTGAGATGACGTTGTCGACGTTGTACCGAACGGCCGCAGTGGCAGGGCTGGCGAGTGCGCTCGTCCTGCTGGTCAACACCGCCAAACGGGCGGAGGTGATCCCGACCACCGCCGTCACCCAACTGGTCGCACCGCTGGCCCAGGTGCTGGCACTCGCCTTGGTGGTGGCGTTGTTCGCGCGGACAGGAAGGCGGAGTGGTTCGTTCGGCACCGTGGCGTTCGGGCTCAACTTCGCCGCGCTCGCGTTGCTGGTCGGGGTGGAGTTCGTCCTCAACCTCGTCTTCCCCCGCGTCGACGACGCCACAGTCGACGCACTGCGCGCCGGACCCCTCGGAGTCGCACTGACTGTGAGTTCGATCCTCTTCCTGCTCAGTACTGCGGTGTTCGCGGCCTCACTGTGGCGTCGCGAGGGACCACCGCGGCCGGCGTTGCTCCTGTATGCGGCTGGGGCAATCCCGGTCTCCCTGCGAACCGCCGTACCGGAGGCGGCTCTGCAGGTCGGGTTGTTGCTTCTTGCGGCCGCGATCTGCTGGTTGTCGCTATGGCTCTGGTCGACCTCGCGGGATCCGCTGCCGGCCTGATTCTTCAGGGGGTGCGGGACAAGGCGACGGCCAGGCCGACTGTGCCGGCCATCAGCAGGAGTTCGACTGAGGCCAGTCGCCAGAAGGCAGCGGGCTGCTCGGCAGCGAGGGCGGGCAAGGTGGATTTGCGATGCCACCAGCCGATGGTGACCAGCAGGGCGAAGGCGACGGCCTTGGCGAAGACGAGGGCGCCGTACCCGGTAGTCACCCAGGCGGTGATCAGGCCCCAGCCCTCGTGGTGACCACCCAGGTGGATCTCGGCGGTGAGCAGTCCGGTGACGCCGATCGAGATCGCGCAGATCAACGCCAGCTGGCTGAACTTCTCGACCGCCTTCCGCTCACGGGTGTAGCGCACCAAAGCCCCGAGACCGCCGATCCAGAAGGTGGCTGCGAACACGTGCACGACCAGCGAGGTCGTCGCGGAAAGAGACCAGAAGGTGGTCCGCTCGATCGCACCGTGGCCGGTCAGGAGCGGACCGGTCAGCGCAGCGGCTGTCAGGACCAGGGCGATCCGCGCAGTCGCCGCCGTCCGGCAGCCGCTGAGGACGACTGCGAGAACCGCAGTCAGCACAACAGCGACCGCCAAAGCCCTGACCTGGTTGAGCGAAGCGGCCTGGTTCGCTCGACTGGACAGCTGCGACAGCGGCACTCCGAGGATCACCGAGGCTGTGGTGAGGAGTCCACCGATGCTCGCGACTGCCCAGACGGCTGCGGCGATCGCGGCATCCTGGCAGGCCCGAAGCCCTTGTTTTCCGAGCTTCCCACCCGATTCCACCGGAAGGAAGATCGCCGCCGCGAGCACGGCACCTCCGCAGGCAATGGCAGCCACATCCGCCAGCAGGCGCAGTACCGGAACGGCCCAGGAGACGGGCATGCTCGCGCCGGTCAGACCGACGGGCAGCGGCTCCGGGGCGCCACCCGCTGCCAGCAGGGCGACCACCATCACGACGATGCCGGCGGCAACCACCCCCGGAGCGAGGTACCTCCTCATCAAGACTCGGACGACGGCCGGCGGCGGACGATCACGACCGCCAGCGCGACCACCACGAGCATCACCAGGACCATCGCGACGATCGTGACGACGTTCGAGTTGCCTTCGTCAGCGGGCGTACTGGTGGCCACGACCGGCCCGGCGGCGTGACCCGCGTGGGTGACGGTGAAGCTGCCGGTGGCGGTGATCGGGTGGCCGTCGGCCGAGACGATCCGAGCGTCGACCTGGTACTTGCCGGCCTCGATCATCGCTCCGACAGGCTGGGTGACTTTGTTGTCGATGACCTGGATCTCGCCGGTGGACACGTTGTTCCCGCTCGGCGACTTGACCTGGACCTCGGCCCCCGTGCTGCCGACCGGTTCGTTGAAGGTGAGCACCACCTCGGTCGGCGGCGCTGCCATCGTCGACCCGTCGGCGGGGGTCATGGAATCGAGCTTGGCGTGCGCCGCCGCCACCCCGGTGCTGAGCACCAGCGTGAGCAGCGACGCCACGACTACAGCGGCTAGCCGACGCACGACTACGGGTTCATCTTTCGGGGCCGCAGGGCGAGGCCGAGCGCGGCCAGACCGAGCAGCAGTCCGACCCCGCCGAGCACCCGGGCCAGCGTGTCGGAGCCGCCTTCGTCGCCCTCGTCGGTGCTGGCGGCAACCGGGGTGATCGCCGTGGTCAGCTTGAGCGCGGGAGCGGGGTGCTCGGGCTCCTCGGCGCCTTCCTTGGCGATCTCCTCCCACTTCACCACCTCTCCGTCACCGTAGGTCTGAACGGCCGGGAAGCTCAGCGAGTCCACGCCTTCGGGCAGTCGCCCGACGGACAGCGCGAACTCGTCGAAGCTGCCCACCGGAACGCCACCCGCGGTCGCGGTCCAGGTCACGGAGGTGATGGCCTCGGACAAGGTGACGTCGCCGACTTTGACCGGCGAGGCCAGTTTCTCGGTGGTCTTGACCGCTGTCCAGCCGTCCTTCACCTGCGCGCGGACGCTGGCGAACGGGCGGTCCTTGGGCAGCGACACGACAAGCTTGGTGGTGGCAGCGGTGTCGGATTCGGTCGGCACCCGGAAGATCAGTTTGGCGTAACCGCCGGGCTTGGCGTCCGGCGATGACACCGAGACGTGGGCGGAGGCCGAGTTGACGGCTCCGACCATGATGAACGCGGAGGCCGCGGCGATCGCGGCAGCGCGCAGTACGAGTTTCTTGGACATGTCTGGGGACCCTTTCGCGGGAACACGGGTTGCACCCGGCCCGCGGGCAGGCAGGCCGGTCAGGAAGACGTTGTGAGAACCCGTACTGCGGGGGGCCCGCGCCGCGAGACGCTGGAGGTCAGCCACCGCTGGGTGAGATGCGGGTGCTCCGGTACCCCGGACACCGCGCGGGCGACTGCTGGTACCGGAATCACGGCGGCCGGGAGTTGCGGAACCAGGCGCGCCAGGATCCGTAGTACCCGCTGGGCCCATTGGTTGGTGTGGTCGATCAGGACCACGCCGAGCAGGAGGACGAACAGGTGGGCCGCCGTCATGGTCAGAGCGCCGGTGAGTCCCTCGTGCAGCTGGGACGGCTGCTCGGTTGCCATCGGCATCGGCATCGACATGCCGTGAGCGTGACTGTGATCCATCACAGCGGGTGCCGCGGACTGATGCGTCGCGTCCAGCGTGAGGTGGACTGCGAGCTGGACGCCGGCCAGAACGGCCACGGAGAGCAAGCGTCGCCCGGCCAGGTGCTCGCCGATCAGCCAGCAGGCCGCGGCGAGGGCGAGGAGTTCCGGAACCACCGACAGAGCGACAGCTCCACCGGCCAGCACATGGCCGATCACCGCGACCGCGACGCTCAGCGTCACGACTGCGGAGGTCGCGTTGGTCTCGGCACGCAAAACCAGGTCACCTTCGTCATCTGGGGCGGTGTCAGCGTGACCGTTGGGCGGGTCCGCTGCAGAACCCCATCGTTCCACAGCATCTACGCTCAGGGGACCGGCTAGTGTTTTGCGATGAAGGTCGTCACCGCGTCGCCGAAGGCGGAGGTTTCCTCCACGTGGGCGAAATGACCGCTGTCGGGGAAGACCACCAGCTCGGAGCCCGGGATCCCGTCGTGCAACTGGCGGGCCCACTTCTCCCCGCAGATGAAGTCGGCCTCGCCGACCAGGATCAGGGCAGGGACTGAGATCTCACCGAGCCGGTCCCGGACATCCCAGAGCGCCGGCTGGCGGTTGACGTCGAGGGTGAGGTCGATCGACTGCTCCCACTCCAGCAGCCGGTCCCTGGTCGCCGGGTAGTCCTTGAAGTAGACGGGCAGCAGCCGGCCGAGGTTGTCGAGGTGGCGCGCCTTGTCCGGCGGCAGGCCGTCGTCCCCGTTCCAGGCCGCGACGACCTGCTCGGCCAGGGGATCACCCGGATGGCGTACGGCGTACTCGTCGACCAGGCGACTGGCTTCTTCGTGCAGCTCGGGGCCGTTGAACGCCATCCCGTCGTACACGATGATCCCGGCCAGGTGTTCGGGGTGATCCAGGGCGAGCTGCAGGGCGACGAATCCGCCGTGTGAGTGGCCGAGGAGGAATGCCTTCTCGACTCCGAGGTGCTGGATCAGCTGGTCGGCGAAGTACGCGTACTTCTCCACGCTGTAGTCGCCGTCGGGCAGCAGCGCGGAGTTCCCCGTGCCCACCGGTTCGACGTACACGAGAGTCAGGTGCTTCTCCAGTTCGGGCAGCCGCAGGTACTCGTAGTGGATGCCGGGCCCGCCGGGGTGCACCAAGCAGACCGGCCCGCTGCCCGCCACGTGGTAGGCGATCTTCACTCCGTCGACACTGAGCTCCATGCCGACCAGTTTGCCTGAAGTGCCCAACCGATCCGGCATGATGGCGGAATGGTTTCGGGCGTACCGGTTCTGGAAGTCGGCGGGAGTCATGTGACGGCGGCGGTGGTTTCGGCTGACTGGCGGGTGGATCCGGTGCACCGGACGAAGCTCGACTCACAGACCTCGGCGGGCGAGATCCTGACGCAGCTGGCGCAGGCGGCGGATCAGTTGCCGCTGGCAAACGGTCTGGTGGTGGCGTTGCCGGGGCCGTTCGACTACGGGACCGGCGTCGCCTGGTATCGCGGGAACAAGAAGTTCGAAGCGCTCTACGGGCAGGACGTGGGCAAGAGCTTGCGGGAACTGCTGCAGCTGGATCGCATTCTGTTCGTGAACGACGCGGAGGCGTTCGCGGTCGGCGAGTGGACCACGGGCACGCTGCAAGGCCTGGAGCGCTGCGTCGGCGTCACCATCGGCACAGGCATCGGTACTGCGTTCCTGCTCGGCGGCAAGGTGGTCCGTCAAGGCGACACCGTGCCGCCGGGCGGCGAGCTCTACCGAACGTCATACCTCGACCGGCCGGTCGAGGACTGGATCTCCTCCCGAGCCATCCTCGAGGCGTACTTCGACTCCGCCGGCGCCCGCGTGCACGAGGCGGAGGACGGCGCCGGGACGGCCGACGGCCGGGAGGTCGGCGGCCAGGTGATCGGAGTCAAGGAGGTTGCTGAGCTGGCTCGGGGTGGTTCGACTGAGGCGAAGCAGGCTTTGGTTAACGCCTTCGCTGCGCTGGCTGATGCGCTCGCGCCGTGGTTGGAGCGGTTCGGGGCGACGCGGGTCGTCCTGGGTGGGTCGATCTCGGGGGCGTTCGATGTGGTCCAGGAAGTATTCGACTTCGACGTCACAGTCACTGCGGATACCGAACATTCCGCCCTGATCGGCGCAGCTGCCCGCTTCGTCGCGGAGAACTGACGGTGCAGGTGGTTACGGTGGCCGTATGGCTTCCCGGAAACCCGCTCCCCGCATCGCCCCGCCGCGGCTCCGCGCGCATCTCGACTCCGGGGCGCCGACGCCCGAGGAGATCGACGACGAGGAGCGGCTGACCGATCTCGCGCTGGACGACGTCGACCTGAGCGACCTGATGGCGGAACACGTCGAGATCAGCGGCTGCCGGTTGACGCGCTGCAACCTCGGTGGGTCCGAACTGGAGAAGGCGATCCTGGTCGACGTCGTGCTGGACCACTGCGATCTCGCCAACGCCCGCTGGTCGGACGCCGCCGCGACCCGGCTCGCCGTGTCGTCCTCGCGCCTCACCGGGTTCGCGGGCCCAGGGATGAGCTTCCAGCATGCGACGTTCCAGGATTCGGTGCTGGACTTCGGCTCGTTCCGGTTCACGAAGTTTGTCAAGGCCGAGTTCACCGAGTGCCGGTTGCAGAACGCGGACTTCGTCTCGGCGGACCTGACCGGCACCATCTTCCGGCGCTGCGATCTGACCGCCGTCGAGTTCTCCCAGGTGAAGGCAAGCGGTGCGATCTTCGTGGACTGCACCTGGGAGGGTACTCGCGGCATCGGCAGCCTCGGCGGCGCGACCATCGCCAACTCCTCGCCGATCGACACCCTCGCCGTGACACTCGCGATGGCCTCAGCGCTGGACATCACCCTGGGCGATCCAGCCGAGCTGTGACCTACTTGCTCCGGAGGCCCACTCCATCGAGTACCAGAGAGACGGCTCCGCTGAAGGCTTCTTCGGCAGCCTGACGCCACGGGTCGGGTCCGGTCTTCGCTTGATGCTGCGCGATCGCCGTGCTCTCCGGGAATCTGTCGGCGAAATCCGGAGCGACTTCTTGGAGGACCTTGGCTCGCTCGGCCCACCAGGCTCTGTCCTGCTCGGAGACAACGCCCATCAGCTTCTGTTTGGCTGCCTCACGCACGATGCCGTACAGCGCGCTCGTCACCGACGGCCGGTGCTCTATCGCCAGCTCGGCCCGGGCCAGAATTCTCAGCAGGGACTCCAGAACGTCCTGCTCGTGCGGGCCGAAGGCGGGGCGGGCTTGCGAGACCTCCAGCAACCACGGGTGCCGTACGTAGAGATCCCGCAACTCCACCGACCACTTCGTCGCCGCCTTCCGCCAGTCCTTGGTTGACGAGGTCTTCAGCTCCGCGTGAGCACGGTCGTACATCAGGGTGATGAGTTCTTCCCGGCCGGGGACGTAGGTGTAGAGCGACATCGCAGTACGGTCGAGGTCGCGGCCGACGGCCCGCATCGTGACGCCCGCGATCCCGTCGCGGTCGGCGATCGCGATCGCCGTGGCGACGATCTCGTCGACGCTGGTCCGCTGGTTCGGGCCGCGCCTGGCCGGCGCCGCCTTGCCCCAGAGCAACTCGAGCGTGCGCTTCGCCTCGCCCTGGCCGGCGTACTCGGTCACTTTTCTCCTTACGACGTAAAGTGTTACTCTCCTGGCTAACACTATACGACGTAAGGAGTACCGTGAGCCTGGATTTCGAGGTGTCCGGCCCGAAGGATGCGCCGACTCTGCTGCTGCCGGTCAATCCGACGGCGCCGGCGGAAGGGCCCGAGACCGAGCAGATGCGAGCGTGGGGTGCCGACCCTGCCCTCGGACACACGCTGGTGAAGGGTTTCAGCGAGCGGTTCCGGGTGATCGCCTTCGACTACGAGGGCCACGTCCAGGCCAACCCTCGACCTGACACCCTCACCGCGGACACGATCGTCACCGACCTCCTCGCCATCGCCGACGCCGCCGGCGCCCAGACCTTCGCGTACTACGGATACAGCTGGCTCGGCATGATCGGGCTCCAACTGGCGATCCGGACCGACCGCCTCGCTGCGCTGGTGATGGGCGGCTTCCCACCCCTCGACGGCCCGTACGCCGCCATGCTCCAGGTCACCGAGGCCACCCACGCCATGGCCGGCGCGCCCACCGAGGGCAAGCAGGTCGAGGTCGGTGACTGGGAGAGCACAGAGGTTGCCCTGAGCAAAGAACAGACCCAGCAGTTCGCCACGCTCTACCGAGCTCTCCAGACCTTCGACGACCACGCTGTGCAGGACCGGATCAGTTGCCCGCGCCTTTGCCTCGTGGGCGGAGCGGACAACATCACCTACGGTCCTCGCTGGAACAACGCCCACGTGGCCATCGCTAGCCCAGTCGCGTCCAACCAGGTCGTCCTCGAGGACCTTGGCTGGACCGTGCGGATCCTCGAAAACCTGGACCACATGCAGGCCATGCAGGCGGCCCAGATTCTCCCCATAGTCGAACCCTGGCTGGCGAGCGCGCTCCTCTGAGGCGCTGTCAGCGGCGTTGGCGGTTGAGTTCGCGGGTTCGTTGGCGTTCCTGGAGGGCGGCGTACCACTGCTCGCCGCGCGGACCGCAACTCGTGCCGATGTGCCGGCTGAGGTCGCCGGTCTGCTGGTTGTAGCGGTCCAGCGCGGCTCCGCTGAGCGTGATCTCCTTCTGCAGCTTGCTCACCACGCCACCCAACTGGTCTGCGGAAGCCTGCGTGGTGGTCACGACCGCCGCCGACCGCCGGCCCTCGCCACGTAGCTGCCCGATCCGCCATTGCAGCATGGCGACACCACGGGCGAGTTCCGTGCGGGAGTCGGTCGCCTGCTTCTTGTGGTCGTACCAGCTGTCCGCCAGCAAGCGCGACTCGTTGTGCCGCTGGACGAGCGGCTGGAATCCCACCTCACCACCGCGCGCTTCGAGGCTCAGCAGCTCGAGCTCCTCGGCCTTCCGCTCGATCAGCCGTCTGTCGTCGACCAGTCGTTCGACGGCCACCGTCGCCCGGGCTGCGACCACCTCGACCTTCCGTACCTCCTTGCGGACGACCTCGGTCTGCTTCGAACCCCGGCCGCCCACCAGAGCGACGTACAGGTAAGCGAGAGCAACTGGGGCGACGAAGATGACCGCGAACCAGGCGCGCACGTCAGCGTCCTTCCAGTGCACGCCAGGCCGTGATCGCCGCTTGGGCGTCGCTGACCTGCAGGGAATCGCTCAGGAGGATCAACGACGTGTCGGCGGGGCTGCGATAGAGCTGCTCGGCCAGCAGACCAACCGTGCCGTGAACGATCTCGAAATGCAGAGCGGAGGTACCGGGCCGGCCGGCCGTGTCGACCATCTTCCTGAACCCCCGGCGCAGTTCTACCAAAGAGATCTTGAGGGTTGCGCTCTCGCGATAACGCTCCTCGAACAGCCTGATGATCACTGCCTGCCTGGTACGTACCACGTCAGTCGCCGACTCGCGCCCCTTGCGGTACCGCCGTTCTTCCAGCCGGTACTGCTGGGTCTGCAGCCGGAACCGGCGGATCTCGGCGACGCAGCCGCCAAGGGCCGCGATGATCGGCCCGGCCGCGCCGAGCGGGTTGAAGATGGTCGCCACGTGCATGGCCTCGTCGGACAGCGTCGCCTGGCCGTTCCGGACATGGATGATCTCGTTGGACATTCGCTTTGGCCCCCATCGGTTGCCGCCCCAGCGCGGGGGTTCGTCACCCGCTGCGACCAGGCTGACAGCACGGCGACCTCGCCACCATTACCCGCGGAAGGAGGTGCGGCCCCTGCCAGGGTCACCCTCGGTATGAGACCTACCGAGTGAGGAGTTTGCGGACGTCGTCGGCGACCTGGTTGCGACTGTCCATCTCGTACTTGCGCAGGATCGTGCTGAGGTGGGACTTCACGGTGTTGAGGCTGATGCCGAGCTCGGTGGCGAGGCGGTCGTTGTCGTGGCCCTCGACAAGCAAGACGGCCACTGCCTGCTGGGCCGGAGTCAGTTCGGCAAAGCGCCGCTCGGGGCCCTCATCGGCGTCCATCATCATCTCGATGAGTTCGGACTGGGTCTGCTCGGCGGTGCGGATCAGCTTGGTGAGGTGGTCCTTGACCGCCTGGGGAGCTTCCCCGGCTTCGGCGAGCGCGTCGTCCGCGATGGTGCGGAGCGAGGCGATCCGGTAGGACAGATACTCCAACACGGCTTCAGAGGTGAGCAGGTTCGGACTGTCCTCGCCCGCAGGCAGCAGCCGTAACGCGTCCCGGTCCTCAAGTTCGCGGGTGAGCACTCTGGCGATCATTCCCGCCAGCCACTCGAACGCCCGTACTGCGTTGTCGTCGTAGCTGTCGGGTTCGTAGCTGTGCATGGAGATCATGCCGAACAACTGCTCGGAACCGTCCTCTGCCGGGCGAAACATCGGCACGGTGACAGCGTCGGCTGACTGCCTGCTGAGATCACCGCAGGCGATCCCGGCCTGCAGCACAGCACCGTTGTCGTAGGCGAATCGGTAGGTCTGCCTGTGTTTCAGTAGCCAGGCTGTCTGGCCGTTCGGGCCATACGTGTGGGTGGCGGGATCGTCGTACTTGCCGCTGTCGTAGCCATAGGGATAGCGCACCCTGTTCGAGCCCTGAAGGAAGCCGACATAGAAGGTGTCGACCTTGGTGAGCTTGCCGGCCACCGCACGGACGTAGTCGTAGAGGCCGTAGTGATCGGTACGGTAAAGGGCCTCGATCTTGTGGTAGGCCTCGCGAAGGATGATCGCCGTCTCGGCATCGACGCGCAGGGATGACCCCGGCGCGGAGAGTTTCCCGGTCTGCACGTGGTCCACCTCCCACCCGGAAACAGCACTATGCCCCGGTTACACCCCGTTGCCAAGGGCCTGTCCGGCGATCAGCCTGCAGCCGATTACTCGCTGATTGGCATCGCGGTCGGGAGGCCCCAAGTGTCTGGGGAGTCCGCTGGAATGCCCTGGAGTTCCAGGTTGCCGGAGGGGCAGGTGGTGGTGGGGTTGATGGTTAGGTCGAATTCGCCGGTGGGGGTGGTGGTTGGCTTGGCGAGGTCGGTCCAGGGGGCGTCGGGGGAACAGCGTTGCTGGATGGTGACTTCGATGTTCGGGTACGGGGTCCAGTCGTCTGCGGGGGGTGAGTATTTGCGGGCCTGGTACACGAGTTCCGTGGAACCGTCGGGCCGGTGGAAGAACGAAACGCGGGTCAGGTCGGTGCCGAGGCGGATGTCCATTTCCGGCTGGTTCAGCTTGACCTCGCGGGGATCGACAGCGACGGCGGGGTCCGCAGTGGGGTTGGAGCTGCTGGGGTCGGCGGAGGCGCTGGGGGCGGTTGGGGGTGGGGCTTTCCAGGTACGGAGGCCGAGGGGGTCGGAGTCGTAGACCGGGACCTCGACCACTGACTGGTTGAGGAAACCCACGTCGTCCACGCGCAGCGTTCCCTGCCAGCTCTGCCACGTCACCTCGAGCGGATCGCCGTCCGTGCACACCTTCTTCGCGTTCAGATACGCGTACGGCGTGACCACGTACCCCTTCATCAGCCCCGACGGGTCCTTCGTCACTGCCAAGAGCGGCTCCTTCGTGTCGGTCCGCCGCGCTCCCGGCTCAACCCCCTCCAGCACCAGCTCGCAGCGGATCGCCTTCGTCGCCTCGGCAGATCCGGGCCGATGCCCCAGCCCAGCTCCCGCCAGCGCGAAGGCCGCAACGATCAGCCCGACCACCACCCACGTCTTCACACCACCACCCAAACACAAAGCTCACCGCTACACGACACCGTTGGTCGGCCGACTTGCCGCCGCTCGGCTGAAGAAGTCCTTCGTGCGGTGGCGACGTCCTCGTCCGGCCAGTCGGCGATCACGGCGGTGAATGCCGCCGTACCAGCCGCCTCCGTAGCGGCCGTGTCGGCCCGGCCGCTGTCGGTGAGGCGGGCAAGGAAGGTCCGGTTGTCCGTCGGACCGGCCTCCAGCTCGACCTGGCCAGCACGCAGGCGGGTCCCCGGGCAGCGAGCAAGACCGCTACCCGGGCTGGTCCTGACGAGTTACCAACTGGTGGGCACAGGCATTCCCTCGGTGTAACCGGCCGCAGTCTGTACTCCGACGACCGCGCGCTGGTGGAATTCCTCGAGGTTGGCGGCACCGACGTACGTGCAGGAACTGCGGATGCCGGACACGATCGAGTCAAGGACGTCCTCGACGCTCGGCCGCTCGGGATCGAGGTACATCCGGGCGGTCGAGATCCCCTCGCCGAAGAATCCCTTGCGGGCCCGTTGGAAGGGCGTGTCGTCCGCAGTACGGAGCGCGACCGCCCGCGCCGACGCCATCCCGAAGCTCTCCTTGTAGATCCGGCCGTCACCGTCATGATGCATATCGCCCGGCGACTCGTACGTGCCGGCGAACCACGAGCCGATCATCACGCTGGACGCGCCTGCCGCCAACGCCAGCGCGACGTCTCGCGGGTGCCGCACGCCGCCGTCGGCCCACACATGCTTGCCGAGCTCCCGCGCCCTCGTCGCACACTCCAGTACTGCGGAGAACTGCGGCCGACCGACTGCGGTCTGCATGCGAGTGGTGCACATGGCACCCGGCCCGACCCCGACCTTCACGATGTCGGCTCCGGCCTCGACGAGATCGCTGACGCCTTCGGCAGTGGTCACGTTCCCCGCGACCACAGGCACCTGCGGTTGGAGGGCGCGCACGATCCGTAGTACCTCGAGCATTCTCTCCTGGTGCCCGTGCGCGGTGTCGATCACCAGGACGTCGATGCCGGCGTCGAGCAGGGCCTTCGCCTTGAGCTCGGCGTCACCGTTGATCCCGATGGCCGCGGCGACCCGAAGCTTCCCGGCCGCGTCGACGGCCGGTTCGTAGAGGGTGGCGCGGAGGGCCCGCTGCCGCGTCAGGATGCCGACGATCTGGCCGTCGGCATCGACGACGGGGGCGAGCCGGTGCCGGCCGTCGTGCAGCTGGTCGAACGCCTCCTCGGCGGCGATCCCGGCCGGCAACGCGAGCAGGTCGCGCGACATGATCCCCTCGAGCTGGGTGTACCGGTCGACGCCCTCGCAGTCCGCATCCGTCACCACCCCGACCGCCCGGTTGTTCTCGACCACGATCACGGCGCCGTGGCCGCGCTTCGGTAGCAGGTTCAGCGCCTCGCCGACGGTACTGGTCGGCGTCATCCTCAGCGGGGTGTCGTAGATCGTGTGCCGGGCCTTGATCCAGGAGACCACCTCGGCCACCACCTCGACCGGGATGTCCTGCGGGATCACCGCCAGCCCGCCGCAGCGGGCGATCGTCTCGGCCATCCGCCGCCCGGAGACAGCGGTCATGTTGGCCGCGACGATCGGGATCGAGGTCCCGCTGCCGTCGCCGGTGGACAGGTCCACATCGAGCCTGGACGCCACCGCCGAACGGTTCGGCACCAGGAAGACGTCACTGAACGTGAGGTCCTGCTCAGGTACCCGGTCGTGAAGAAAATGCACGTCGAACCCCCTTGACGGCTGTCGCGTCCGCGAACACTCGGAGATTACGGTACTTCGGTGCTCCAGGGCAGCGAAGTACCGGAGTTGCAGTTATCAGGTACCGGAAGACACCCGCTAGCCGGTAGCGGGGATGGGCGCCAACCGCGACGACACGGCGGCCTGCCGGGCGGAGGCTAAGGCAGTACGACGTGACGACGGTCGCGCGGGAGGGATTCCGACGCGTACGGCGTCCCCTGCAGCGCTTAGGAAGGACGCAGTAATGCGAATCACACCCCGAAAAGCCCTGGTACTGGCCGCAGCCGTTGTGGCGCTGGCCGGGCTGGCCGGCTGTAACAACAGCAGTACCTCCAGCAGTTCGTCGAGCACCGCGCCCACCAACAACAAGGTGGGCATTTTGCTTCCTGACACGGCTTCGTCGCCGCGCTGGGTCTCTGCTGACCCCAACACGCTCAAGGCGCAGTGCACGCAGTACAAGCTCGACTGCTCGATCGACAACGCCAACGGCAGCGCGACGACCCAGCAGTCCCAGGCGCAGGCGTTGATCAATGCCGGCGTCGGGGTGCTCCTGGTGGTGAACCTGGACTCGGGCTCCGGCAAGGCCATCGAGACCCTCGCCCAGCAGCACAACGTCGTCACGATCGACTACGACCGGCTGACCACGGGCGGCAGCGCGTCGTACTACGTCTCCTACAACAACGTGGTCGTCGGCCAGGACCAGGGCACGGCGCTGACCCAGTGCCCGCAGGTGAAGGGGCAGAGCGCGGTCAACTACGTCGACATCGACGGGGCGCCGACCGACAACAACGCCACCCAGTTCGCACAGGGTTACAACTCCGTCCTGTCGAAGCAGCCCGGTTGGACGAAGCTCGCCGAGCAGACCGGCAACTGGGACGCCGCCACCGCGCAGACCGTGTTCACCACGATGCTCGGCCAGCACCCCAACATCAACGCGGTGATGGTCGCCAACGACACCATGGCGCAGTCGGTGATCAACGTGCTGAAGTCCCAGGGACTCGCGGGCAAGGTCGCGGTGGCCGGGCAGGACGCCAGCGCCGGCGGTCTCGACAACGTGATGTCGGGAACCCAGTGCTTCACCATCTACAAGCCGGTCGCCGGTGAGGCGGACGTCGCGATCAAGCTGGCCAGCCAGATCCTCTCGGGCCAGAAGCCCACCGCTCCAACCACCACCAAGGACCCGACGACCGGCCGCGAGGTCCCGTCGTACCTGGCGGACCCGACCGTGATCACCAAGGCGAACGTCGCCCTGCCGGTGACCGACGGTTACGTGACCGCCGCGGCTGTCTGCCCGACCGCCGCTCTCCAGTCGCTGTGCGCGGCCAACGGCATCAAGACCCCGTAGCCCCGCATAAGCCGTGGGGTTGGCGCCGGCCCGGCGCCAACCCCACCTCCACAGAACAGGTGATACGACATGACCTCCCAACCCACGCTGGAACTGCGTGGCGTCGACAAGTCGTTCGGTCCGGTCCATGTGCTGTCGTCCGTGAACTTCACCGCGAACGCCGGTGAAGTGACTGCGCTCGTCGGTGACAACGGGGCGGGCAAGTCGACGCTGGTCAAATGCATCGGCGGAATCCATCGCGTCGACGCGGGCGAGATGATTTTCGACGGTACGCCGCAGGTCGTGCACGACCCGCGCGAAGCCGCGGTGCTCGGCGTCGAGATCGTCTACCAGGATCTCGCCCTCGCCGACAACCTGGACATCGTCGAGAACATGTTCCTCGGCCGCGAAAAGGTCACCCGGCTGCGCACGCTGAACGAGAACCAGATGGAGAAGATGGCGCGCCAGGCGCTGGACTCACTGTCGGTGCGGACGGTCCGCTCGGTCCGGCAGCTCGCGGCGAGCCTGTCCGGCGGCCAGCGACAGACCGTGGCGATCGCCAAGTCCGTGCTCTGGCAGTCGAAGATCGTCATCCTCGACGAACCGACCGCCGCCCTCGGAGTCGCCCAGACCGAGCAGGTCCTCGACCTGGTCCGCCGGCTTGCCGAACAGGGCGTGGCCGTGATCCTGGTGTCGCACAACATGAACGACGTGATGAAGGTCGCCGACTCCATCGGTGTCCTGTTCCTCGGCCGGATGGCCGCGCAGGTCCAGCGCAAGGACGTAACCCAAACCCAGGTGGTGGAACTGATCACCGCGGGTCGCTCGGGTGACCTGGGGCTGTCACCTGCCGAGTCGTCCGGAGCGGCGGTATGAGTGCACGAACGCACGACATGGTCGAGCAGAAGCCCGAAGTGCCGACCGAAGGGTTGTCGGCGCTGGGCTCGTACACCAAGGACTACCTCTCCCGGGTGCGCGGCGGTCAACTGGGATCCATCCCCGCGCTGGCCGGCCTGATCGTCATCACGGCCGTCTTCGCCGTGGTGCACCAGGGCTTCCTCAGCGCGTACAACATCGAGGCGCTGGTGATCCAGGCCGCGCCGATCATCGTGATGGCGATGGGCCTGATCTTCGTGCTGCTGCTGGGCGAGATCGACCTGTCCGCCGGCACGACCGGGGGCTTGTGCTCGGCGATCATGGGCGTGTTGCTGGTGCGGAACGGCCTGTCCTGGTGGCTCGCGCTGATCATCGGCCTGCTGGCCGGGCTCGTGATCGGCCTCGGGATGGGCTGGCTGCGCGCGCGGGTCGGCATTCCGTCGTTCGTCATCACGCTGGCGACGTTCCTGGCGTTCCAGGGGGTCACGCTGATCCTCGTCGGCGGCCAGGGTTCGCTGATCATTCCGGACACCTCGCCGCTGATCAAGCTGGAGAACAGCTTCGTGCCGCTCTGGCTCGGGTGGGTGCTGCTGGCCGTCTTCGTGCTCGGGTACGCCGCGATCAAGGTGAACGACGCACTCGGTCGCCGCCGCGACGGCCTGTCCCATGCCCCGTTCACCGTGATCGCGGCGAAGGTCGTAGTACTGGCTGCTCTCGGTGCGATCTTCACGTACGAGATGGGCGTCAACCGCAACCTCTCCACCAACGCGTTCTTCAGCAACAAGGCCCAGGGCATGCCGTGGGTCGTCGTCCTGCTCGTGCTCCTGTTCGCCGTGTGGCATTTCGTGTTGAGCCGCACCCGCTACGGCCGCCACCTGTACGCCGTCGGCGGCAACGAGGAAGCGTCGCGGCGAGCCGGGATCGTGGTGAATCGCATCCGCATCTCGGTCTTCGTCATCTGTTCCGGCATGGCAGCCGTCTCGGGCATGGTCGCGGCGTCGTTGCTCCAGTCCGTGCAGTCGAACGCCGGTGCCGGAAACACCCTGCTGCTGGCAGTCGGCGCCGCGGTCATCGGCGGCACCTCATTGTTCGGCGGCCACGGCCGCATGATCGACGCCGTCCTTGGCGGGCTCGTCGTCGCGGTGATCACCAACGGCATGAGCGACCTGATCCAGGGAGCCAACTCAGCCGGCTACGAATGGGTCGTCACCGGCCTGGTCCTCCTCATCGCCGCCGGCTTCGACGCAGTAGTCCGCCGAGGAAGAGCAAGCTGATCCAGTACGACGGACCGCGCGGCGCTCCTCCTATACTCCGTGCTGTTGCGTGAACTGCCTGTAACTCGGACGCCCACCGGGTTCGGTTCGCGGCGGCTGCGGGGTTGTAGGAGGAATGGTGAGACGACTCGGTGCTTTTCGTCTGACAGCTGTGGCACTCGCGGCCGTTCTGGGGGTTGGTATGACGACCGGCTCTCCGGCCCAGGCAGCTGTCGAGTGGACCGGCACCTGGGCGGCCTCGCCGCAGGCCGGCAGCACCAGCTTCAGTCAGCAGACTGTGCGCCAGATTGTGCACACCAGCATCAGCGGTACGTCGGTCCGCCTCCAACTGTCGAATGCCTTTGGCAACCAACCGGTTGTCATCGACAACGTGCACGTGGCCCGTCGTACCTCGGACTCAGGCGTCGACCTCAGTACTGACCGGGTAGTGACCTTCGGCGGTCAGCGGACCGTCACCATCCCTGTTGGTTCCTTGGCGGTCAGCGATTCCGTCGATCTCGTGGTGCCCGCGCAGTCCGACCTCGCGGTCAGCATCTACCTGCCGCAGCCGACCGGTCCCGCGACGTACCACCAGACCGCGAGCCAGACCAACTACGTCACCTCGGGGAACGTCAGCGGGAATGCGACCCTCCCCGGTGCCCAGCAGGTCGGCAGTTACTACTTCCTGGCCAACCTCGACGTGCAGAACACCGCCTCCCCCGGGGCCGTTGTCACCTTGGGCGCCTCGATCACCGACGGCGTCGGCTCCAGCTCCAACACCAACCGGCGCTGGCCGAACCGGCTGGCTTCTCGGTTGATCGATTCCGGCCGCGCGGTCGGCGTACTCAATCAGGGCATCAGCGGCAACAAGCTGCTCGCCGACGGCGCCGGCCAGAGCGCGACGAACCGTTTCGAGCGCGATGTGCTCTCGCAGCCAGGCGTCAAATGGGTGATCTTCTCCGACGACCCCATCAACGATCTCGGCGTCGCCTCTCCCCCGCCCGCGTCGCAACTGATCGACGCCGCGAAGCAACTCATCTCCCGCGCCCACCAGCGGAACATCAGGTTCATCTGCTCAACGCTGACTCCCTTCCGCGGCTCGGGGGGCTGGTCGCAAGCGGCCGAGAACCAGCGCGCGGCGTACAACGCCTTTGTCCGCAGCACCGACAGCGGCTGCGACGCAGTACTCGACCAAGACCTCGCGACCAGGGACCCGGCCAATCCCACGATGTTCCTGCCGGCGTACGACACCGGCGACCACCTCCACCCCAACGAGGCCGGCCTCCAGGCGATAGCGAATGCTGTCGACCTCAGCTGGTTCGGAGCATCGGGGATCTCCTCAGTGGTCAGCCTCCGCTCGAAAGCCAACGGCCGCTACGTCACCGCCGCCAACGGCACACCCCTCATCGCGAACGCGACATCCATCGGCACGGCCCAGCAGTTCGAACGCGTCGACCTGGGCAACGGAAACGTCGCCCTGAAGGCGAAGCTCAACAACCTGTACGTCGCCGCCGAAAACGCGGGAGCCCAATCCCTGATAGCCAACCGCACCACCGCCGGCTCCTGGGAGACCTTCCAACTGATCACCAACCCAGACGGCTCGTCCAGTCTTCGGGCCCAGATCAACGGTCAGTACGTCTGCGCCGAAAACGCCGGAGCCCAACCCCTGATCGCCAATCGCACCACCATCGGCCCCTGGGAACAATTCGACCTCGCCGCAGTCTGAGCGGGACTACCTGGTACTACGGAGAATTCCGTGGGCCTGGGTCAGGCCGGCGAGGCGCGTTCGTTCGGTGGGGACAACTCCGGGTCGGGGCGGCCGGGGGTGCTGTTAAGGCGGAGCTTTTTGGTCGCCAGGTTGAAGTTTCTTACCGGCTTGTCAGCACGCAGGCAGATCGTTCGGCCTGATGGTGTGCTGGGACCACTGGGGTGGTTCAGCGGTGGGCACCCCGGACGCCCAGCACTCACTAGCTTCCCAGCCAGGCACCACGCGAGGCGCAGTGCCGCTGCAGCCAGCACACCGACGGAGGTTGCTGAGTGGTGGCCGTCCGGAACGTCCGTTCTGCCAGGCCCCGCATTCCCGTTCTTGCCGCTCTGGCGGTCAGATCCGCGACTGAATCCGGGCCGTCTCCGCATTACACGGTGAATTCGGCCCAGAGGGGGTAGTGGTCGGACAGGCGCCAGGAGACCTGCGTTTTGGTGAGGCCGGGGAAGGCGTGCGGGAGGAAGTCGAAGTTTCCGCAGCGATTGGTGTAGGTCAATCCGTCCAGCAGGGCCGGAAAGTCTGGATCGGTGGGGTCGTTGAACCACGCGATCTGGTCGTAGAAATGGGGTTTGCTGGGGTGGTCGAAAATCGTCCGCGGGATGCGGTCGAGCTCCGTCGGCGGCCCCAGACCGGTGGAGACGAAGGCCTCGAAAAGCGGGTTGTCGAGACGATCGAGGTTGAAGTCGCCGAGGACGAGAAGATTGTGGTTCCAGTCCTTCGGCCGCTCCGCCCAGTCCCGCATCCAGTTGGCGAACGCGGTGATCTCACCCACCCGGTCCGCGGAGGCCTTGCCCCACAGGACATGCACAGTCGTCAGGATGAAGTCCGTGGTGCCACGGACGAAGCCCGCGGCGTACGGGGTGCGGGCGAACTGTTTCACGTCGCCGGTCACGACGTCGGGCGGGAGCACGATCTCCCCGACCAAGCCTGACGGCTGGACCCGGTCGGAATCGTAGACGTACGCCAGCCGCTCGTTGTTGCCGTCCTTGCCCTTGGTGGTGTCGGAGGCGACGACCCGGTACTGCGGGCCGAGGCGATCGAGCAACGCGAAGAGCGCGGTGGTCTCGCTTCGGCTCTCCTGGATGGCCATGACATCGAACCGTTCGACGACAGCCGCGATACAGGCGAGGGAATGCCAGTCGCGCTTCGGCTCGTCCTTGCCGGTGGAATCCCACTTGTCGGTGAGGCCGCCCAGCGCACGGATGTTCCAGGTGCCGATCAGCAGGTTGTCCGATCGCTTGGCAGGAAGCTGAACCTCCAGAGCGGTCCGGATGCTTTTGACGTCCTTGGTCACGGCCGCAGGCACCGGCCCGGCCGGCTGGTGAATCGACTCAGCCATCTCGAGATCCCCCCGGATCGACACGTACACAGGCAAGTTGCGCGGCGACCCCCCGCCGCGTACTTCGGAGCGTGCGCCCGCCTGCTGCACCTGTCAATGGCACGCAGCGCATCGTCCATGGGCTGGCCCGCGAAGCGTGGGAGCATGTCGTGCCGTGTTGTGATCCGGGTTGCTAGGAGTCGCGAGTGTCTGTGGATGAGGTGCGGGACGCGTATGGCCGACGGGCTGATGAATACGCCGAGATGTTCGCCACGATGGAGGCCGTGGACGAACGGGACCGCAAATTGGTATCCGAGTGGGCCAGTGGAATCACGGGCCGGATGATTGACGCGGGATGCGGGCCTGGGCACTGGACTGACTTTCTGAACGGCCTGGGCTGTGATGTCGAGGGAGTGGATCTCGTACCGCGCTTCTTGGACATCGCCCGATCGCGATTCCCCGCCGTCTCCTACCGACTTGGGCAGCTGACCGATCTCGGCGTACCGGATGGCTCACTCGCAGGAATCCTGTCGTGGTACTCGATCATCCACACCGCTCCGAACGACGTACCCCGCATCCTCGACGAGTTCGCACGCTGCCTGCGCGACGACGGTACCTTGGTGCTCGGCCTGTGCGAAGGCCCCGAGGTCGAGCCGTTCGCGCACGCCGTGACGACCGCCTACTTCTGGTCGATCGAGGAGATGTCACAACGCCTGGCGAATTCGGGCTTCCAGGTCGAAGCAACAGAAACCCGCGCCGACGGAAAGCGCCCCCACGCAGCCATCATCGCGCGGAAGGGCGGCCGATCTACTGATGCGACTGATCGAGTAAGTGGCGCAGTTGCTGATGGACCGCGTTGAAGGGCTCGAGGCTTTGCTGGGCTCGGCTGAGGACTATTCCGCCCTCGCTCGAGGCGATCATCAAGGTCGCGAACGGGCCTGCTTGATCGGTACTCATGCCGCCCAGCTCCAGCAGTTCGGTGAGACGCTCCTGCCACGAGCGGAACACCACCCCTGCTTGTTCGAGAAGCTCGTCCGACCCGGAGGAGACCGTCACCGCGACGATCGAGCAGCCGGCCGACAGCCGTGAGTCCTCGAGGATGACGCGGCCGATCATCATGAACCCGTCGACGACATCAGTGGCCGGCATACCGCGGAGTGCCTCGATCAGCTGAACCGCACGCGAGCCCGCCACCTGCAGGGCGGCTGCGATCAGTTGTTCCTTGCCGCCCGGAAAGTGGTGGTAGATCGAACCGCGAGGAGCCCCCGACTCGGCCAGGACATCGCTGAACGACGTCTTCTGGAAGCCGTGCCTGGCGAGCAGCACGATGGCGCTCTCCACCATCCGCTCCGCAACCGCGCTGGCCATGCCCCTCCTATCCCTTGACTATGACGGTCATCATAATCCAGGATCAGTCGACCGCACCATCCGACAGGTCGAGTCCGGAGGTACCACGATGCCCATGATCGACGTCTATGCGGCTGAAGGCACGTTCACCGACAAACACCAACTGGCCGTCGAGCTGGCGACCGCGATCATGACGATCGAACAGGTCCCCAACATCCCGATGTTCCGCCAGAACACGGCGGCGTTCATCCACGACCTTCCCGCCGACTCCCTGTCCAACGTCAACGGCGACAGCAACTACGTGCGGGTGCAGGTACTGACCAACAGCGGCGCGCTGGACCGCGACAAACAACTCGCGGTCGTCAGCCAGTTCACCGAGATCGTCACCAAGGCAGCCGGCGACACGGCCTTGACCGACCGCACCTGGGTCCTGCTCACCGAGGCCCCCGAAGGCGGCTGGGGCCTCGCCGGTCACGCCAACACGAACGAGGAACTGGTCACGGCAGCCCGCGCCCAGATCGCCGCACTATCGGCAGACAAGTCGTCCGACAGCTAGAGCCGTAGCAGGCAACGTTCACCCTGCCGGTCGTGACGACGTCTGCCGCCGCGGAAAACGGTTCGACGGCTTTGCGGAGTCCTGACACAGTGGCGCACCATGGCGAACTTCGAGCTGGTGACCGCCGCGGACGTGCAGCTCATGCAGGGCCTGGCGCAGCGGGTCACCGCCATCCGCCCGGACCTCATCAGCGCCGACGCGTCGTACGGCGAGCTGGCCTGGATCTGGGGCAAGGGGCACGCCAGCGACGGCGCAAGCTGGCCGCGTCGGCTGTGGTTTTCTGGCGGGGAGCTGGTGGCGTGGAGCTGGGCGTATCTTCCGCACCAGGTGAGGCGGAGCGACGCGTCGGAGAAGGACGTCACCGGCGCCTATCTGGCGTATCAGGTCCATCCCGACCACGCCGGGCTGGTTGACGAGGTGATCGACTGGTACGACGCAACGGCGGCGGACCTCGAGCGCACGGTGATGCCGAGCGCCGCCGATCAGTTCGGCCTGTCGCGATGGGCGGCGCACGGTTACCAGACCGACCTGGCCTCGCTCGGCGACACCGGGTCCTGGACCCAGCTCAACGAGCGGGATCTCATCGACGTGGAGCAGCCGGTACTGCCCGACGGATTCCGGTTCCGCACCGCCGACGAGGCCGGGCCAGAGGCTGCAGTCAAGGCCCATTTGGACGCCTGGGCACCCTCGACCTACACGGCAGAGGGCTATCAGGGTGTCCGGCAGACGGCGGCGTATCGCGGCGACCTGCACATCCTGGTGGAGGCGCCGGACGGAACGAAGGCAGCCTCGACGATCATGTGGCTCGACGAAGCGAACAAGACCGCCGAATTCGAGCCAGTCGGGACGCATCCGGACTACCGCCGGCTGGGCCTGGGCCGGGCGATGCTTCTGCACGGGATGCGGCAGGCGCGGGCAGCCGGGGCCACGCACATGACGGTCGCCTGCCTGGGTGCGCCGGGGCATCCCAAGGCGCGCGGGCTGTACTACAGCGTCGGATTCCGGGAACTCACGCGGGACGCACCGCTCATCAAACCCAAGACCGCGGGCTGAGGACTGCCGCTCCGGTAGTGGCAGCGGAGCGTAGTACGGGCCGGGGGAATGGGAGTTCCGGTCGCGCCGCTATCCGCCGCGCGGCCCGGTACGGCGACGGGTGGGCGACGATCGGGATGCGGCCCGAGGAGATCACCACAAGCCTCGAGGAGATCAACCGCCTCGCCGCCGAGCTCGGGCGCCCGGCGATCAGGGCGACGCTCGTCGCGCCCCAATTGGACCCCAATCCGCAGCGAGCCGTGGAGCAATTGGCTAAGTACGAAAAAGCCGGCACCGAGCGCATAATCCTGGCACCAACCGGGCCAGACTGGCGCCGCGACCACGAGCTCGCCGCCAAACTACGCACCGCCTACGAAGTGGCCTAGTCACGCGGCTGCGCGGGGCGTAGTACGGGCTCGCCCAGGTCGGCCCGGGTGGGCCGACCTGGACGATGAGATCAGACGAGGTCGAAGCGGTCGAGCTCCATGACCTTGGTCCATGCCGCGGCGAAGTCGTTGACGAACTTCTCCTTGGCGTCGTCGCTCGCGTAGACCTCGGCGAGGGCGCGGAGCTCGGAGTTCGAGCCGAAGACCAGGTCGACCCGGCTGCCGGTCCACTTGACCTCACCGGCGGCGTCGCGGGCCTCGAAGGTCTCCGCGTCGCTGGAGGTCGGCTTCCAGTCGGTGCCGAGGTCCAGCAGGTTCGCGAAGAAGTCGTTCGTCAGCGAACCGGGAGTCTCGGTCAGTACGCCGGCCGACGATTGCCCGTGGTTCGCACCCAGTACCCGCAGACCACCGATCAGGACGGTCAGCTCGGGCGCGGTCAGGGTCAGCAGATTCGCCTTGTCCAGAAGGAGATACTCGGCCGGCAGCCGGTTGCCCTTCCCGAGGTAGTTGCGGAACCCGTCAGCGGCCGGCTCGAGCGCGGCGAACGAATCGCTGTCCGTCTGCTCCTGCGACGCGTCCACGCGCCCCGGGGTGAAGGCGACCTCGACGTCGTACCCGGCCTTCTTGGCGGCCGCCTCGACTGCGGCGGTCCCTCCGAGCACGATCAGGTCGGCGAGGGATACTTGCTTGCCCCCGGCATTGAAGGTCGCCTGGATGCCTTCGAGCGTACGCAGTACTGTCGCCAGCTCGTCGGGGTTGTTGACCTCCCAGCCGTTCTGCGGCTCGAGGCGGATGCGGGCGCCGTTGGCGCCACCCCGCTTGTCGCTGCCGCGGAACGACGATGCCGACGCCCAGGCGGTGGAGACCAGCTGGGAGACGGACAGCCCCGAGGCGAGGAGCTGAGCCTTGAGGGCGTCGATCTCGGCGTCCCCGATGACCTCGCCTGTCGCCGCGGGCAGCGGGTCCTGCCAGATCAGCGTCTCGGTCGGAACCTCCGGGCCGAGGTAGCGAACGATCGGACCCATGTCGCGGTGGGTCAACTTGAACCAGGCGCGGGCGAAGGCGTCCGCGAACTCGGCCGGGTTCTCCAGGAAGCGCCGCGAGATCGGCTCGTAGATCGGGTCGAACCGCAGCGCGAGGTCCGTCGTCAGCATCGTCGGCGGGCGGGTCAGCGAGCCGTCCTCGGGGTCCGGCACAGTGTTGGCGCCGGCGCCGTCCTTCGGCTGCCACTGGTTGGCACCGGCCGGGCTCTTGGTCAGCTCCCACTCGTGGCCGAACAGGTTCTCGAAGAAGCTGTTGCTCCACGTCGTCGGCGTGGCCGTCCAGGTCACCTCGATGCCGCTGGTGATCGCATCCCGGCCCTTGCCGCTGCCGTAGGTGTTCTTCCAGCCGAGGCCCTGCTCCTCGAGCGGCGCACCCTCGGGCTCCGCACCGACGTACTGCTCCGGGTCGGCCGCACCGTGGGTCTTGCCGAAGGTGTGACCACCGGCGATCAGCGCGACGGTCTCCTCATCGTTCATCGCCATCCGGCCGAACGTCTCGCGGATGTCGCGCGCCGAAGCGAGCGGGTCCGGGTTGCCGTTCGGGCCTTCCGGGTTCACGTAGATGAGACCCATCTGTACTGCGCCCAGCGGCTGCTCCAGCTCCCGGTCACCGGTGTAGCGCTCGTCTTCGAGCCAGGTGGTCTCGGGGCCCCAGTAGACGTCCTCATCCGGCTCCCAGACGTCCGGGCGACCGCCGGCGAAACCGAAGGTCTTGAAGCCCATCGACTCCAGCGCGACGTTGCCGGTGAGGATGAACAAGTCGGCCCAGGAGAGCTTCTGGCCGTACTTCTTCTTGACCGGCCACAGCAGCCGGCGGGCCTTGTCGAGGTTCGCGTTGTCCGGCCAGCTGTTCAGCGGCGCGAACCGCTGCTGGCCGGCCCCGGCGCCACCACGACCGTCGCTGATGCGGTACGTACCCGCGCTGTGCCACGCCATCCGGATCATGAACGGGCCGTAGTGACCGAAGTCCGCCGGCCACCAGTCCTGCGACGTCGTCAGCACCTCGGCGATGTCCTGCTTCACGGCGGGCAGGTCGAGGGTCTTGAACTCCGCGGCGTAGTCGAACTCCTCACCGAGGGGGTTCCGGACCGCGGGGTTCTTGGCGAGGATCTTCAGGTTGAGCTGGTTCGGCCACCAGCCCCGGTTCCCACCGCCGTACGTCGGGTGCGCCGCGCGACCGTGCGGAACGGGGCAGCCACCCTGGCCCTTCCCGCCCTCTCCTTGACTCTCCGGGGTTGACTCTCCGGGGAGTGGCTGGTGCTCCTGCTCAGACATCTGGGTTTCCTTCCGGGACTGGACGCTCTTCGGGGAAAGTCAGGTTGTTCATGCGGTGGAACAGTCGGCACAGAGGCCCCAGTAGATGACCTCGGCCTCGTCGATCACGAAGCCGTTCTCGTCGGACGCGGTCAGGCACGGGGCATGTCCGACAGCACAGTCGACATCAGCGATCACGCTGCACGACCGGCAAATCACGTGGTGATGGTTGTCTCCGACCCGCGACTCGTAGCGAGCCACGGATCCGGACGGCTGGATGCGCCGTACGAGCTTCGCGGCGGTGAGGGCGTGCAGGCAGTCGTACACGGCCTGGTGGGACACGTCAGGAAGTTCCGTCCGAACGGCACTGATGATCGTGTCCGTGTCGGCGTGCGGATAAGCATGCACTGCGGTCAGCACCGCCACCCGCGGACGCGTAACCCGCATGGCGGCCCCGCGCAGCAACTGCTGCAACTCCAAGCTCGACGGCACGCCCGCAGTCTTACTCGTTTTCTGGAACCAGTCAAGATTACAACCACGGCGTGTCGCCCGGGTGCAACGCTGGTGCGGCGCTTGGCGTCTCTAGGGGTGGGGGTGAACCTCATGCATCGAGGTCGAGCGCGGGTCCTTGCCGTGAGTGTTGTGATCGGGGCAGTTGTTGCGGGGTGTGGTGAGGTGACTTCGACTCCACCGATCGGGGAGCCGTGGAGGCCGACGCTGACTGCCGCCGACCTGGTCGTCCGGGATGGCGATCGCGTCGAGGTGACGGGACAGGTGATTGCGGCGCCGGCGCAGGCCGTGGTTTTCTGCCCTCCACGCGCGACGACATCGGATCTCCAGGTGCCGCCTGTGCTGCCTGGCGAGACGCCCAAGCCGATGGTCACACCGGTGCCGGCGTGCCCTGCGACGCTCGCGGTGGTGGTGACCGGGGTCGACCTTGATCGGCTGAGCTCGCCGGAGACAGTCCGAGGGACGCGGAGCGGCTGGGCGACCTTGCGGGGCACCTGGCATGGTCGAGCGATCGACGTCACCGAGCAGGCCGCACCCAAGCAGGAAACAGTTGCGACAGGCAACGTCGTATCGTGCTCAGCACCTCCGGAGGGACCGAAGGTGCTGAGCGAGGCCGAAGTTGACCGAATCGTCCGGCGCCTGGGTGATTTCGTTCGCGACGGTTCGATCGGTGGAGTGGCGATCGACACCCAGAACGGACGACTCACCGTCGCTCTGGACATCGTGACCGAGGAGCTCTACGAACAGTTCAAGGACCTGTGCCCCGATCCGCTCGCACTTGACCCGGTCGTTCGGCCGGTCTAGGTGTCGAGTGCTGCAAGGAGTTCTTGGAGCGAGGCGCAGCTCATGGGGTGGTTGAGGAGATCGAGGGTGCCGCGCTCGGCAACGTCGGCCTGGTCGGCGTTGGTCGGGTCGATGGCTTCACAGATCGTGTTGTACATCCAGTTGAGCCAGGCGGAGACCGCGACAGCGAAGGACGCCAGCTCGAGCTTGGGCCAGTGGCCGGCAGCTTCTTCATAGCCTTCGCGGAACGCCAGCAGCGCTTTGCGATTGAGCGTTGGCCGGAGTACCCACTGGCCCAGTGCCGAGCCGAGCTCGAGCTCCGGGGTCATCGATCCGGCGAAATCCCATTCGGTCACGACCAGCTCCTCGTTGTGTCCGATGCGGACATGCTCGGGGATCAGGTTGCTGTTACAGAGAATGAAGTTGCCGTCGGCATCGAGTTCGATCGTTCGCAGTTCAGCGAGGATCGGCAGGGCCTGGTTGAGCTGCTCGGCCCACGGCTTGCCGGCGGCACGAGCCCGATCGAGAAGGCGATCCCAGTCGGCCGCGGGCTTGCGGCAAGTCAGGTACCAGCCGAGCGGCGCTTCACTCGGAATCGCCAACGAGTGCAACACCCCGTACGTCGCGCCGATCTGCCGCGCCACCGCTACCGGCGTCGGCGTCACCGGCGTCGGCCCGACCTCGATCCACTCATGAACCCGCCAGTTCTGTTCCTGCACGGTTTCGATCAGTCGGCCGTCGGGACTGCGGACGGGAGTCGGGGCGACAACACCGGCGGCAACCGCCGCGTCGCGGAGTCGGGCACCGACCTCGGCCTGGGCATCGGTGATCCAGGGATAGACCGTGACAGCGAGCCAGCGACCGCGGTCGGTCGTGATCGACCAGCAGCGACCCATCGGAGTGAACGTGACGGGCGTGGCTGCGGCAGTGACATCACCGAGGCCGAAGGCTTTGGCCAGTGAATCGGCGAGCCCATCTGGTGCGACCGGCAGCTCTGCCGCCCGCCGCTCGGCTTCCGACTTCAGCTCGGTCCAGTCGCGCATCCCGTACTCCGCCGCCAAGGCCCGCTGGGCATCGGCAAGCGACGCCTGCGGGCTTGATTCGCGGAGTGCGGCCAGTAGGTCCTTGGCCTCTTTGCGCAGGAAACCCAGGCTTGGCTTGTCAGGCAGAAATCTCATCGCGCGTTCCTCTCGCGCCCGGACTCGCACGGGCCACAAGGGAGCGCGAACTCCACTCTGACCACTGGAAATGAATCGGGGTGGCTTCCAGCCTTCCGGCGAGTCTCGACGCAGCCCCTGCCACGTTGAACCCGACGGTAGCCGAACTCCGACAGCTCGGTCAACGAAGCCAAAGCAAGGAGCGCCCGCCCCCGTGAGAGAACGAGCGCTCCTGTCCAGGGAATTACTGGTCGACTACGGGACTGCCCGGGAGGCAGCGGGCCGGCAACGGGCTGCTGTCGCATCCCGTGAGGATCCGGACGATCTGGGGATCGTGATCGCTGGCCTGGTCGGAGAACTCGGAGTTGATGTGGACAACGCCGTACGAGTAGCCCTGGATCGCGGGGCTGATCAGGATGTGGTCGAGTACCTGGGAGTTGCCGTCGAAGATGTAGCTGTAGCGCTGGTCGACGGGCAGGGTCTCGATCAGCGGCTTGAGCAGGGCGCCGTTGTTGGTGACGCTCTGGATGGTCGGACTGAACTGGTAGTCGTTGAGGTCTCCCAGTACGACGACGCGGGCGCGGCCGGCGCTCTTGGTGGACAGATCCTGCACGAAGTCGCGAACCTCGGTGGCCTGCTTGAGGCGCTGCACCTCGGTACTGCGAACCGGCGGCTGGACGGCTGCCGACAGTGGGGAATCGCCACCCTTGGAGTTGAAGTGGTTGGCAACGACGAACAGTTGCTTGTTGCCGTCGTACAGGAACTCACCCACGAGCGGCTTGCGGCTGGACGGCCAGGCGTCGCTGGTGGGGTCGATCCGACCGGGCGAGACCGACAGCGCGACCTGGTTGCTGGTCGGGCGTGCGCGAACCACCGAGACGGCCGTTTCCGCGTCACCACCAGGGCGGTCGACGAACGTCGTACGGAGCGGGTTGAAGAGGAAGACCTGGCGGATGTTGCCGCCCGGCTCGCCGCCGTCGGTGTCGTTCTTCGGGTCGATCGAGCGCGAGGCGTAGGCAGGACCGCCCGCCGCCTGGATCGCCGCGACGAACCTCGCCACCGTCTGGTCGGCCGCGACGACGCCGTTGTCGGTCGCGCCGTTGTTGTCCTGGATCTCTTCCAGGGCAAGGATGTCGGGCGAGCCGAGGTTGGTGACGACTGCTTCGGCGAGCTTGTCGAACTTGGACTGCGGGTTGGTGGCGGCGAGGTTCTCGACGTTGTACGTCGCGACGGACAGGTCGCCTGCCTTCTTCGGCGGGAGCACCTTCTGGCGCTTGAGCCCGCTCTGGGTGATCGCGCCGAGCTCGGTCGCCTGCAGGACGTAGCCGCCGAACGACTGGTAGTCGAGCGGTCCTGTCGTGCCGGCGGCCAGAGTGGAGCCGACGTTCGCGGCCGGCGCACCGTTCAGCGCGAGGATCATGAGGCGGCCGCTGTTCTGGTCGTCGTACGACTTGTAGATGGTGCCGCCGCGCGGGGTCGGGTTCTGGCCCGGCTTGAGCGTCACCCACAGTTCGTCGAACTCGGTGTTGACCGGGCTGACCAGGCGGGTGTCCTGTCCGACGGTGATCCGCATGCCCTCATGGACCTCCAGCCAGTCCAGAACGTAGCTGGACGGCTCCAGCGGCTGGGCTTCAAGGCTGCCGCTCTTGGTGTAGGCGTCCGGAGAGACGATCGGGATCGCGGCCGGCAAGGCGTTGCCACCACTGAGCCTGATGGTGTTGATGGTGCCACCGAGTTCGGTGAGCGTCTGCGCACCGGTAGCCGGCCGGAATTCGGTGACGCGACCGGAGACGAGGACGGAATCGCCGGCGACGACCGTCGGTGAGGTCGAACCCATGAAGACGAAGATGCCCTCACTGGTCAGGCCGTCGGCGTCGACCGTGGGGTCCTGGAACCAGAAGCCGCGCACATTGCCGGTCACCCTGGTGGCCGTGACGATGCCAGGAACGTTGGTGACGTTCTGTCCGACGATCGGGGAGACCCGGCCGGAGCCCTGGATGTCGTGGATGCGAACGGTTCCGGGGGTCGGGTCGACGGGACCACCTGGGTCGCCGGCGTCGACCGTAGTACCGGCCGAGTTCGTTGCCTTCGGCACCCCGGAGATGAAGTCGGCAGCGTTGTTGTCAGTATCGGCAAGCGCTCCGGAGCGGGCGTCGGCCGTGGTGTTGGTGAGCGCGGGTGCGGCGGACGTCTCGACGTTCGCCGTCGCGCCGTAGCCGACCAGGTCCTTGACGCCCGGGGCAGTTGCGCAGGTAGTGCCGCAGCCGAGCAGCGGGGTCTGGTTCGTGACGAGCGCGACGACGCCTGAGGTAGCCGACATCGGGATCGTCCCGGTGGCGTCGGGCGCGGGCAGGACGGTGGTGCCGTTCGCGCCCGCCGCCTCCTGGACGAGGTACCTACCGTGCGCGGGGATGCTGCCAGTCAGCCTGGTCATCTGGAATGCCGTGCCCGCGGCCGAGGCGTACTGGACACTCCACGTCGACACGTCGATGGCGTTGTCGGTGGGGTTGGCCAGTTCGATGTAGTCGTTCGTGAAGATCGCCCCGGAGTTGCCACCGCCGCCGTACACGGCGGAGATGACGACGTCGGGCGAGAGGGCGTTCGCGGTACCGGGAAGCCCAAGCAGGGTCGCCGCAAGAGCGAGCGGCAGGATCGCCGCCACACTGCGCCGGCGTACTCCGGAATTTGCCACAGGTATTTGCTCCTCGATCGATTAGTGGTCCACCGAGGAGCATGCTGCTATGCCGATCCCGGCGACACCAGCGATGCCGATAATTCGCCACGATCTCCTCACTTGTTTCCTGCTTGTTCCACCGAAAAGGCGACCCGCTCGAAGCAATCGTTTGATCTGGTCACGGCGGACAGTTCTACCGCTACACCCCGCTACTCAATCCATTCCGCAATTCCGCAGACCCAATTCGGGGCCTGACATCCCGGTGGGCTACGTCGTCGGACTGGTGAGGCGAGCCGGTCTCTTGAGCGGAGGATGCGATGACGTCGAACGATTCCCAGGTCAGGGCACTCTTGGACAGCCGAGTCGATGCCTGCCAGAAAAAAGACCTCGAGCAACTCATGTCCCACTATTCTCCCGACGTCGTCTATTACGACGTCGTTCCCCCACTGCAATACGTGGGATCGGCCGACGTTCGCGGCAACTTCGAGCGATGGTTCAACGAATACACGGGCCCCATCAGCATGGAAACGCACGACCTGACCATTGCGACAGGTGCGGACGTCGCCTTCGCGCATATGCTTCACCTGAGCGGCGGAACGCGCAAGAACGGCCAGCAAAGCTCACTCTGGGTCCGATCGAGCGTTTGTTGCCGGCGCTCCGGCGAAACATGGTTGATCACGCACGAACACATCTCAGTCCCAATCAACCCCCAAAACCGCCAAGCCTGGTCCCCAGCCGAGGTCCAGGGCCCCGGCAAAGTCGTTGGGCGGGTTAGCACTGCTTGATCGTTTCGAGGGGCCGGTGGGGTCTTCGGGCGTTGTGGCGTAGGGCTTCGGCGATGTTGGTGGTGCCGGTGAGGCGCAAGATGGTGATGGCGGGGTTGCGCAGGCTGGCCATCACTTGGGGGCCGTTGTGGGTGCGGGTCTGGGATTGGTCTTTGCATGTCGCGGACCCAGTGCAGGCGGTCCTCGATCGACCAGTGTCCGCGGATGATCGCGGCCAGTTCGGCGGGGCCCGGCCTGGGCCGGGGTGAGGGAGGTGATCGCGGAGACGGTCTCGGTGGACCAGCATTTCTTACCGTTGGCTGGTCGGCGCCGGCGCACGATCTGGACGGCCTGGGCAGCGTGCGGGAACAACAGTCCAGCGGCCACGGCGGCGACCTTCAGGGTGCGTCGTTCAGCGCGTCCGTGGCCGCGGGTGCCGTGTCCGACCGGAGTGTCATGTTCTCAAGTGGTCGTCATCACCAAGTAGAGCCCGGATAGCCAGACACTGGACGGTGCAGCGACGCGACTGCACACTCAAAGGATGGACGGCGTGCGTAGCACCGCAGCGGCACTAGCAGTCGGTGTGAGCTTGTTGGCGGTGACCGGTTCACCGGCAAAACGCCCCAGATGGAGGTGGTTGGTGTGTCATCGGATCGACAGGGGCCACCCGAGCCGAACCCGCAGGAGCCACCCGAGCCGAACCTGCCTGGCCCGCTGGCACCGCTCGTCGGCAAGGATGGTCGACCGGTGCTCGATGAGGACGGCAACCAGGTGATGATCCCGGTCACACCGCCGGACGGGGCCGTTGCCGTGCTGCCGCCGGGGTCGACGCGTCGGATGGTGACATTCCCTGACGGCTCGGTGGGCGAACAGGTCACCATCGTCCCCAACTAACCGCACTTCCAACGCAGCGGCCCTCCAAGGGTTTCCGTTGGGCCGCTGTCTGTTGTCGGGCGGTGGTTGTCGCTGAGGTGATCGCGCGAGGACCAAGGCCGCCAGGCCGACCGACGTCGCTCAGGGAGTTCGGCCGTGCTGCTGCTTCACCGTCGCGGTGTAGGCGTGCCAGTCTCGACCAGCTCGGCGAGATGACTGCACCGCTGAAGTGATGCTCACACCCGGACCAACACCGGGGCCATGCCCGCGCCGCTACCCGCCCACACCGGCGTGTCGCCAACCCGCAACCCATTCATCGCGACTTTGCCGACCCCCTGAGTCGAGGTCTGATCGGCGGTCTCAGCGGCCGGTGGTGTTGTCGAGCTGTTCGCGGAGGATGTCGGCGTGGCCCGCATGGCGGCCGGTCTCCTCGATCATGTGCACCAGGAGCCACCTCATCGACGGCGGCTTGCCTTTTCGCGGGGTCTTGGGCGCAGGGAGGCTGAGGTCGGTATAGGTGTCGATGATCGCGTTCGACCGGCCAATGGCCTCCCGGTACGCCGCGGTCACGGTGTCGATCGTGTCTGTGGGGTCAGGCAGTTGGGTGGCGTTCCAGTTGCGGACGTCCTCGCCCAGGAAGTAGAACCGTTCGACGAAGGTCAGGTGCTTGACCAGGCCGAGGACATTGGTGCCCGAGGCAACTCCGGCAGTCCGTACCAGCGGTTCTGGTGCGCCCACCACCTTGTCCGCGATGGCACCTCGCAGATAGTCGAGGAAGGCGACCAGAGTGGCCTTCTCGTCACCATCGATCCCGGGCGGGCCGGTGTCCTCGGACTTTCGCCTGCGGGTGGACGGCATCACTTTCCTTTCGTCGGGTCCGTCGCCAGCATGCTGAGCGAACGACCGATCTTGCAAGAAAAATTGCGGATCCGCATGATGGCCCACATGGGCAGAACCGAAGAAGACGTCCTCACCGAAGTCGGGCCACGACTGCGAGCGCTGCGCCGGGCCGGCGGAGTGACGCTGGCGGACCTCGCCGCCGCGACCGGTCTCACACCGAGCACCTTGTCCCGGCTCGAGAACGGGAAACTCCGGCCCACGCTGGAGCAACTGCTGCCGCTGGCCAGGGCACACGGCGTCCCGCTGGACGACCTGGTCCAGGCGCCGCCGACCGGCGATCCCCGCATCCATCTTCGGCCGGTACGGCGTTTCGGGCTGGTCGTGGTGCCGCTGACCAAGCGGGCCGGTGGGATCCAGGCCTACAAGGTGATCTATCCCCCAGCGAGCCGATCGCGCCCGACGAAACTGCAGACCCACGAGGGCTACGAGTGGTTCTACGTCCTCAACGGGCAGGTCCGCTTCATCCTCGGCGAGCAGGACCTCCGCCTCGGCGCCGGTGAAGTCGCCGAATTCGACACCCGCCTCCCCCACGCGATCAGCAGCGCCACCGACCAGCCCGCCGAACTACTCACCCTCTTCGGCCCCCAAGGAGAACGCACCCACCTCTCAAAAGTCCATCGCTAGCACAGCCAGTGGTACAGATTGTTGCGTTCGGCCTACATTCGGTAACAAGACGGCCACCTTCTTTGCAGCCAACTTCACCTGTCATGTGACTGTCACACCTTTCATATGACTGGTAGTATGGTCACATGTTCTTCAATGAGCCGTTCGGCGGGATCATTCCCGGGGCGCGTGGCGCAGTGCTCGCGACCCTGCTGCGCACCGACGTACCCCTGACCGGGCGACAGATCCATAGCCTGCTCAGCGACGGCTACAGCCTATGGACAGTCCAACAAGCCCTGAAGTCGCTGACCAAGCTCGGCCTGGTGGAGACCCAGACCATCGGGCGGGCCGGCGTACACACCATCAACGAGGAGCACGCCTCGGTGGCTCCGCTGCGGACTCTGCTGGACCCAGTGACAGCCCTGCGAGAAGCGGTCAGCGCGGTGACCGACGGCGACGTGCAGGCGGTGCTCCTCTTCGGGTCGATCGCTCGCGGAGAGGCAACGCCGGACAGTGACATCGACCTAGCCGTCATTGCGCCGCCTGACTGGAACAACCGCGTTGAGCTTGAGGACAGCGTCCGTATGCATCTCGGCAACGATTGCGATGTCCTCGTCTTAACCGAGGCCGACTTCCATCGGCTGGCTGCCTCGGGGGAGCCGGTCGTCAGCGACATCGTCCGTGACGGCGTCGCGCTGATCGGTACCAAGCCGCGAGTCCAGCACGGAGCCGCGTGATGGCCACGGCCGAGCAGCGCAACCACGCCAAGAGCTTCCTCAAGAAGGCCGAGGAGTATCTCGCCTCGGCCGAAGCCAACCTTGCCGCCCAGCGGTACACCCCAGCAGCCGGCGACGCGATCCACGCCGGAATCAGCGCGAAGGATGCGATCGTCACCGCGCTCACCGGTTCGACAAGCAAGAAGAAGGATCACGCCACCGCGGCGAAGGAACTCCGACAGTCGCTGGCCAAACGAGCCGAGGCCGCCGCAGGCGAAAGGGCGCTGCGTGAATTGGTCGCGGCCAAAGGTGAGGTCGAGTACGGGACAGACGTGGTGACCGCGATCAAGGCCGAACCCCTGGTCCGCCGGGCGCGCACACTGGTGGAGCTTGCGGTCGAGATCGTGCGCCTCGGACGCTGACCGGCCACGTTGACGCGCCGGACCAGGTGGCCGATACATCGGCGCATTCGTCGGCGAGCTGTACTTCACTGCTGTACGACAAGCGGAAGCCCTCCCCGATGACTCGGAAAGGGCCTCTGACCTGGGTGGAGCTGAGGGGATTCGAACCCCTGGCCTCTTCGTTGCGAACGAAGCGCGCTACCAACTGCGCCACAGCCCCAGGTTTGCCTTGCGACCGCGAAACTCTAACACGCAGATGGTCGCTGTCTGAAACCGGATCAGTCGCCTACCGCTCGACGGATCTCCTGCTCTTCGGGCGGGGCTGGGGCGGGTTCCGGTACTGCGGGGGCCGCCTCGGGCTCGGGGTCCGCGGTACGGGCCGAGGAGAAGACTTCAGGGCCGGACAGGCTGATGGTGCGGACCGTCCGGTCGGGGGCCTTCTCCTTCATCACGTACGTCGGGAGCGTCATCGGCACGGGGTCCCACAGGCCTTCGGCGGGCTCGGGCTTGGTCTCGGCGACGACCGGCTCCGGCGCGACCGGGAGCTTGACCTCGACCGTCATCTCCTGGTCCGGCGAGACGGGTGCGGTTGCCGGACCGCGATCGTGGCGGGCTTCTGCCTGCGCCCGGCGCTTGGCGGCAAGTCGTGCACGCGTGCGGGCGTGGCGGCGGAGCTGAATCCGGGTCAGCACGATGAAGGCGACAATCACCGAGCCCGGAAGAGCGACTGTCCACCACAGCAGCATGCCGAGGCCGGCCAGCGCGGTCACCGAAAGCAGTGAAAGGGTCAGGATCGACAGCACCCGCCGGCGGCGCATTGCGGCCACCCGGCGGGCTCGGTTCGGGGCGAAGCGCAGCGGCGGCGACGGGTCCGCCGTGACAGTCTCAGCCGAGGAGCCCGAGCTGGACGCGGGAGGGCGCACCGCATAGCGAGTACGTGACTGCACGCCGTCCTGCCGCGACAGAACGCGCGCGGCAGACGACGAGACATTCTCCGCCGAGCGGCGCCGGCTCACCTCGTCGTTGCGCTTCAGCAGCATCGGGACGAGGTAGGCAGCCCACGCGGCGACGATCGCCACATAGATCAGTCCTGTCGTCCCCATGCGACGACGCTAAGACCACGAGCGGTTCACTTGGGGTACGTCGGGCGGTGTGTCGCAAGAAGACTCGTGTGACTGGTGTGAATAGCCACGCTCCGTAGTCAGGTCAATCGGGCAACCAGACCCGGCCCGACCTCCTCCGCGTTGAGCGCGAAGATGCGGTGGTCCCGCCAGTTGCCGTCGATGTGCAGGAAGCGCGGCCGGTCGCCTTCGTACCGGAAGCCGAGCTTCTCCACCACCCGCAGACTTGCCTTGTTCTCCGGGCGGATCGCCACCTCGAGACGGTGCAGACCGAGCGTAAACCAACAGTGGTCCGCAGCCAGGGCTACAGCGGTCGGCACGATGCCACGACCCGCGTACTGCTCGTCCACCCAGTAGCCGAGATTCGCCCAGCGAGCCGAGCCGTACGTGATGCCCGACACCGTCAGCTGCCCGACCAGCGGCCACTTCGCCCTCGGACCTGCAGCCGCACCGGCGTACGCGATCACAAAAGGGAGCATCCGGCCGTAGCGGGCCTGGCGGTTCCAGTCGCGTGCCATCGCTCGGAAAGTGCGTGCGCCATCCTCGGCACCGGGCGGCTGGGTCGCGTCCCACGGGCGGAGCCAGCTGACGTTGCGCTGGCGGGCGGCCGCCCACTCGGCCCCGTCGCCGGCCCGGAGCGGTCGTAGGCCGACCTGCCCGTGCTGGAGCTCCACGGGCCAGTGGACGACTGCCATTAGTCCTGGTCCGTCCGTAGGTGGTCGCCGCCACCCACTTGCTCGACCGCATGCACCAGGAGCGGCTCGAGTACGGCCAGGCCGTCCTTCACCCCACCACGCGAACCAGGGAGGTTCACAATGACCGTCTTGCCGGCCACACCGGCTACACCCCGCGACAGAGCAGCAGTGGGGATCCCATTGGCTATGCCGTAAGAACGGATGGCCTCAGCGATCCCGGGGATCTCCAAGTCCAGCACTGCCGACGTACGCTCCGGCGTCTCGTCCGTAGGCGAGATCCCCGTACCGCCGGTCGTCACCACTACGTCGTACGACGCTTCGACCGCCGCCATCAGCGCCTCGCCGACAGGAGCGCCGTCGGGCACTACCTGCGGCCCGTCGGTGTCGAAACCCCACGCAGTAAGCCCTTCGACGATCAGTGGACCGGTGGTATCCGAGTAGACGCCTGCAGCAGCGCGGTTCGAGATGCTGACGACCAGGGCTCTCACGGCCGCTCCCAATGCCCGGTCTTGCCGCCGTCCTTGGTCTCCACCCGTACGTCGGACAGCACGGCCGCAGGGTCGAGCGCCTTCACCATGTCGATGACAGCCAGCCCAGCAACCGTCACTGCGGTCAGAGCCTCCATCTCGACCCCAGTGCGATCCGTGGTCTTCACAGCGGCCTCGATCAGTACTGCGTCGTCCGCCACCTGCAGGTCGAGCGTCACCCCGGTAATGGCAATCGGGTGACACAACGGAATCAGGTCCGGCGTCCGCTTCGCCCCCATGATCCCCGCGATCCTGGCCACGGCCAGAGCATCACCCTTCGGTACTCCGTCACCACGAAGCGCAGCGACCACCTCGGCCGAGACGAAGACCTTGCCCGTGGCAACGGCTCGCCGGGCGCTCTCGGACTTGGCGGAGACGTCGACCATGCGGGCCGCGCCGGAGGCGTCGACGTGCGTCAGCCCGTACTGCGAGTCGGTCATCCGGTCTCCTCGTCCAGCAGCAACAGCTCCACCTGCTCGCCGGCCCGGACGGTGGTGACGTCCTCGGGCACCACGATCAGGGCGTTCGAACGGCTCAACCCGCCGAGCAGGTGGGACCCGTGCCCGCCGACTGTACTGGCCATCCAGCCCTGATCGCCGGAGGAGGCCGCCGCCCGGACGAACTGCCGTCGGCCGGCGGGTGAGGAGAACCCGTCCAGCGCCACCGCCTGCACCGGCGTACGGCCGTACGGCATCGCCCCCATCAGCTTGCGCAGCGCCGGCCGGACGAACACCTCGAACGACACGTACGCCGACACCGGGTTGCCGGGCAGCGTGAAGATCGGCACCTCGTCGTCGCCCATCACGCCGAACCCCTGCGGCTTACCCGGCTGCATCGCGACCTCGGGGAAGTCGATGGTGCCCAGCTTGGTCAGCACTTCCTTGACCACGTCGTACGCGCCCTTGCTGACACCACCGGAGGTGATCACCAGGTCGGCCCGCACAAGCTGGTCCGACAACGTGTCCAGGATCTTCTTCGGGTCGTCGTCAACGATGCCGACCCGGTAGACCACAGCGCCCGCCTGCCGGGCTGCGGCCGCCAACGTGTAGCTGTTCGAGTCGTAGATCTGCCCGCCACCCAGACGCACACCAGGCTCACGCAGTTCGGCGCCGGTCGACACAACGACCACCCGGGGCCGTGGGCGCACCTTGACCCGGGCCCGGCCGACCGCTGCGAGTACTGCGATCTGTCGGGGGCCCAGCACGGTGTCGCGGTCCAAAACCTTGTCACCCGCCTGCAGGTCCTCCCCGGCTCGGCGTACGGAGGCCCCTAGCGACGGCTGCTGCGCAATGCGCACGCTGACCGTTCCACCATCTGTCCACTCAACCGGTACGACGCTGTCGGCGCCACGGGGTACCTGTGCGCCGGTCATGATCCGTACTGCCGTCCCCGGACTGACCACGATGGGCTCGGTGCGTCCGGCAGCGACCTCTCCCACCACGGGGAGCGTGACCGGGCTTTCCTGACTTGCCCCGTCCAGATCCTTGGCCTGCACGGCATAGCCGTCCATGGCCGAGTTGTCGAAGCCCGGCAGGCTCACGCCGGACACGATGTCCTCACAGAGCACCAGCCCGAGCGCCTCCATCAACGGCTGCTCGAACGGCGGCAGCGGCCTCACCCTGCCGAGTACTGCTTCCAGATGCTCGTCAACACTGCGTTTCACCCGGCTGACTCTATCTTTCGGGGTGCGCTCCCCCGACCATGCGCTCTGCCGACCGTGCGTAGGCCGTCAGCCCAGGAGGAACTCCGTGACGGTCTGCCGCACAGTTCCCGCTCCGCTCACCTGCAGGGAGTGCCCGCCGTCCGGCACCACCACGAGCCGCGACCCGGGGATGTCCCGATGAGCCTCGCGCGCCCACACCAGCGGCGTACCGAGGTCGCGTTCACCGTGCACCAGCAAGGCCTTGACCCCGACCAGTGACAACCCTCGGACCTCAGGGTCCTTGACCTTGGGCCAGTGCTCGCACATCACCATCTCGCCGTTCCCCCGCGCCGTCTCGGCGTTGAACGGCCAGAGCTGCCCGGGCTTGAGCAGGCTGACGGCTCGATCGGCCTTGCGGGCCCGGGAGTGCTCGGGCGCCTGAGCGCTGCCCCAGGGGAAGTCCAGGTCGAGACACAGTGTCGACGCCTGGATGCCCTGGCTGTACTCCGAGGCCGGCGCCTCGCTGAACTGGTCGACCAGTGCGATGAGTTCCCGCAGTCGGGTGTCATCGCCGCCGGCCGCATCGTGCAGAGCCTCAGGGGCGAACAAGTAGCGAGCCGGATCGACGTAACTCATCATCGTGACCATCTCGAGCAACTGCGGTCCGAGCGCCGGAGTACGTCGTAGTACGGCGGCAAGGTCTGCCGCCGGGTCGCCGGGGCAACCGCGGCCGGGGGTGGCGCAGACGTCCCGCAGGACCCGTGCGAAGTCCGGGAACGTCTCCGCCAGGTCGGCGCGGAAGGCATCGACCGGTACCACCGAGTCGAGTACCAGGTGAGTGACCTTGGTTCGGTGAGCGGCGGCGTACCGCTGGGCGGTGTAGGTGCCGTAGGAGACACCGTCGACCGCCCACTTGTCCACCCTCAACGCGCGCCGGAGGTCCTCGAAGTCAGCAACGGAGTCGGTCGTCGCATAGTGCTCGCGGTCGGGGCCGAGCGTCGCCGCGCAAGCCAGCACCGCAGCGCGGCTCGGCACTCGAAGGTCGGAGCCGCCCCGCTCTTCCTGCAGCTCCGGGCAGTTCAGAGCGTTAGCGCCGGTACCCCGCTGGTCGAGCATGACGATCCGGTAGTCGTTCGCGATTCCCTCGAACGCGCGGAGTACGCGCGGGGCAAGACGCGGCCCGGGCTGGCCCGGACCGCCGGTGAGCAGCAGCATCGTCCGGTCCGCCTGCGGATTGCCCGCCACCAGGACCGGCAGGTCGAGAGTCCTGCTGCGCTTGTCATTGCGATCCAGCCGGACTGTCAGCTTGCCGCACAGGTAGGAGGTCAACGTGGGCTCGACGCAAGGACTGAGCCCGGTCCACCTCGAAGCAGGATCCGCTGCCGGAGCAGCATCGGCGGACGCAGCGGGAGGTGCGGACGCGGGGGTGGGCTCGGCTTGGGCCGAGCTGCCGCCCAGCAGCAGACCGGCGGTCAGGACGGCTGTCAGGACAACGGCACTGCGGCGTCCGCGCATGGTGGGCTCCAAACCGGTCGGGCGTTGGAGGCCAACCTCACCCGGCCGCAAGGTCGACCGCCATCGATTAGAGACCTTCGAACCTTCCACGGGCGATGATGGGGCTCGGGGAGGGACTGCGATGATCCGGCTCGGGTTGAACGACCAGCAGTTGTCAACGCTGCGCTTCACGGTGTCACCGCTGCTGCATGTCGTGCAGGCGGTGCTGTGGGTCCAGCAGCGTCCCCAGCAGCTCCCGGCCTGGTTGAAGGACCGGTGGTCCCAGGTCTCGGCTGACTCCCGCGCGTTGCTGGTCGACCTGATCGATCCGTCCACGCACTCGATCCCGGACTTCCTGCTGCCACTCACAGATCAGTACCGCCCCAGTGCCGAGACAGAGCTGGCTGCGGTCGCCGCGACTCCACGCGCCGTCCTGCGCGACCAACTGCGACTCACCTATCGGCTGGGGCCGGTCGATGAAGTCTTCGCCTGCCGAATGGGCGCAGTACCGGCTGTTGCGGACAAGTGGCGCAAGGAGCCGAACAAGCTCGCTCGAGCGGCCTGGGCCGGTGACAGCGCGCCGCTACTGGCCGCCGCGCAGGACGCGCTGCAAGAGGTCTGGCAGTTGGTCATCGCCCCTAGCTGGCCGCTGATCCGGTCGGTGACCGAGACCGACGTGATGCACCGGCTGCAACTGGTGAAGTCGGCCGGGATGTCATCGGCGGCCCTTGAGCTGGTCGACGGCGAGGAGTGGGACGGCAAGGCGGCGCGGATCGATTCGCCGCTCGAGCTCGACCTGTCGAACGTCAGGAGTCGCATCGTGCTGGCGCCTGTGGTCCTGCTCGACCAGGGCCGCTCGCTCGTCGTCTCCGGCGACGACCTGGTGATCGGCTATCCCTGCCGCGGGCGCGGGATCGTGGTCGGACCGCGCGCATCGGGCGAGTCGCCAGCGATCACCCTTCCCGACGGACTGGGCACGAGGCATCGTCTGCTCGCTGCCCTCGAGGTTCCCCAGTCGGGCCACAACCTCGCGGCCCGCCTCGGACTGTCCAAGGCGACCGTGTCGTACCACCTGGGCAGGCTCCACAGCAGCGGCCTGGTCGAGCGCCGTCGCCTCGGCCGGGAGGTGTACTACGCCCGGACACCGGCCGCGGACCGGTTCACCGTTGCGGCACTGCCTCGGGATGCCCGCCCCACACCATCCTGACGTCCGGGACGCGCTCCTCGTTGGCTGAGCCGTCGGTACGGCGTACTTCGGTGAAGCCATGGTGTCGGTAGAAGGCCTGGGCCCGGGTGTTGCTCTGGAACGTCCACAAAGCCAGCCCACCCGGCCGGAGGTCCTTCGCCAGGTCCACCAGCGCCGAACCAACTCCCTGGCCCGCCAAATCCGGGGCGACGTACAGCTGGTCGAGGTCGTCCCCGTCGAGCGTGAGCACAGCGATGATCTGCCCATCGTCCAGCGCGACCCAGCTCTGCCCGTCCGGCAACAGCACGTCGGCGAACCACTTACGGACCTCTGTCTCCGTGTGGATCGCCGGCGGCAACTGTGAGCCGACCGCATGTCGCGACCGCCACCAGACCGCGGCGGCCTCCTCGGTGTCGTACGGCTCCAACGGCCGGATCAGCAGGTCGGACACTACGCATCAGCCGCGCAGCACGGTGCCGTCGGCGATCTCCAGCTTCTCCCCTGCCTGCGCCTCCACGTCAACGTCGCCGATCACGACGACCTCCTTGCCGAAGGCAACATCACCACGCACCTCGAGCCGATCCGCCCGGACCAGCGACGGCGGTCCGGCCGCGAACCGGGACTCGAAGTCCGCCAGGATCTTGAAGTACTCCGGGTCGAGGTCCACATAGGGCTCGTCTCCCTCGTGGGTGGTGGTCAGGTCCCCCGCCTCGTCCAGTTCGTACACGTCGGACCGCAGTACCAGCAGGTCGTTCGTGGTCTTGACCGGCTTGAACCGGCTTCGGTCCACGATCACCGCCTGGGATCCCTCGAAGGTCTCGATCGCTGTGCCCATGCCGGTCTCCAACTGGATCACCTTCGGCGAGTCAGCGTCAGCCGGGTCGACCGTCTTGTGGTTCACGATGATCGGCAGGCCGAGCACGCCGTGGTGGCTGGCCATCAGGTCGGCCAGCTGGTCGAGGTCGATCCACAGGTTGTTCGTGTTGAAGGTCGTGTGCCGGGTGATGTCCTGGAAGGACTTGCTGTCGTCCGGGTGCACCTGGGCGCTGTCGCGCAGGATCAGCCGGCCGTCGGACTTCCGTATGGCGACGTGGCCGCCCTTGCGATCGGACCTGGTTCGCCGGCAGACCTCCATCCCGAACGGGACGTCGTGCTCGACCATCCACGCGGCGATCCGGCCGTCGGGGGTCGCGCCGAGATTGTCCGCGTTCGAAATGAACGCATGCTTGAAACCGTGCTCCCGCAGGACGTCGAGAGTGCCGGAGGCGACCAGGGCGGTGAACAGGTCGCCATGACCCGGCGGACACCACGCCAACTCGGGGTCGGCGGGCCACTCGGCCGGGGTCAGGTCGGCCTCGAGCAGCTTGGGCTCCATGTTCTGCAGGAAGTCCAGTGGTAGTCCGTCGACCGGCAGGTCGGAGTACTCGCTGAGCACAGCCAGGGATTCCTCCTTGGTGCGGAAGGAGTTCATCAGCACCAACGGCAACCGAACGCCGTAGGTCTTGCGGGTGGTGAGGATCTGCCGGGCGATGATGTCGAGGAAGGTCAGCCCGTCCTTCACCGGCAGCGCGGACTTCGGCCCGGTGACGCCCATCGAGGTCCCGAGACCGCCGTTGAGCTTGATCACCACTGTCTCGGCCAGCCCGGCCCGCATCGACTCATCGTCGGCGTCGAGGTGTTCCAGATGGGGCAGATCACCCACCGGTTCGATCTCGTCCTCGCGGATCGTGCCCTGCTGCCCCGACTCGAGCAACCGGTAGTAGTGCGAGAAGACCTTGATCGCGACGTCGGCCGCACCGGCCGCGCGCATCTTCTCCTGTGCCTGATGGAGACCTGCCTCACTCATGGACCAACACTAGGCGAGTGCGGATGACAACGCCGTTACGCGGGTCACCCGGCGCCTAAGATCTGGCTGTGAACTTCCCGAAGGCTGCGTTAAGAGCCGAACTGCTGGCCGCGCGCGGGTCCTCGACAATCAACTCAGGACAAAGCCTGCTCGAGGTTGCACGGTCGCAGCCCGACCTCACAGCCGCAGCTCGGATTGCCCTGTATGTGTCGCGGGGTCCGGAGCCGCAGACCGGGCCGCTGATCGACTGGTTACTTGCGACCGGCAAGGAAGTCCTGCTCCCGATCCTGTACGCCGACAACGACCTCGGCTGGGGTATCGCACCAGGCGCAGCCGACCTGGTTCCTGGCCGGCTCGGACTGTCGGAACCACCAGTCGACCTCGGACCCGACGCCATCAGCACCGCGGACCTGGTGATCTGCCCGGCGCTCGCGGTCGACCGGTACGGCGTACGGCTGGGTCGTGGCGGCGGGTCCTACGACAGAGCCCTGGCCCGCCTCTCCCCTGGTACGCCGATCTGGGCGATCGTCTACGACACCGAGATCCTCGACGAGGTCCCGGCCGACCCCCACGACCACCCGGTCCAGGCAGCCCTCACTCCTACGCGACTGATCAGGCTTACCGCTCGGGCTTGGTGATCGTCAGAGTGTGTTCGCGTTTGGCCTCGACCGCGCCTTTGGAGAAGGCCCAGGGCAGGGTTTCGCCCTTCAGCCACAGGTCTGTCTGGTCGGTGTAGTTCGAGGTGAACGCGTGCCCGGAGACGCCGGTCAGGTTGATCCAGCGGGACTTGTCGAAGTCGGACAGGTCGACGACCATCCGCATCGACGGCGTGGCGGTAACGGTGTAGTCCTCAGACGCGTCCCAGGCGGTCGCGTCGACCGTGGACGAGCCGCCGCCCAGCTCGTACGGGCCGCGGTTGAACAACCGGTCCACCAGGCCGATGCCGGACTTGCCCAGCGTCTGGTTCGTCAGGGTCAGCTTGTGCAGCCGGCCCCACTGCCAGTTCGCGGGCTCCCGGGCCATCTTCGTGGTGATCTCGGCCCGCCCCTCCACCAGCGCCTCGCGCAGGATGTCGTCGCGACTCTCCCGTTGCGGCGTCCGCAGGTCGTCCCACCACGAACTGTTCGGCTGCACCAGCAGGTTGCGGATCACCTCGAACCAGCGCGAGCCGCCGTCCGGCCAGACCGACTCCGGCATCTGGTCGTGGAAGGTGAGCGCGAGCAGGTTGCGCCAGACGATGTTGAAGTACGCCGCCGGCGCGGAGTCGGCCGGCTGGGTGAAGTCCCAGCCGCGGAGCGTGTCCTGGCCCTGCTTGTCGAAGTCGTCGCTGATCCCGATCCGGAGCAGGTACGGCACCAGCGTCTCGGCGTTGCGGTTCTTGGTGTCCAGCTGGATCGACGCCATCGCGTTCGCGTCCAGCTTGCCGGCCTTCCGGATCCGGTCGAGGATCTGCTGAGATCGATACCCGTAGTCCCAGTCGTTGGAAAGCGTGTACTTGTACGACTTCGGTACGACGGCCTGGTTCGCCGTCACGATGATCCCGTCGGCCGGGTCGTACTCGGTCGGCATCGCCTGGAACGGGATGAACCCGGCCCACTCGTACTTCGGGTCCCAGCCGGGCACGGGCCAGTCTCCGGTGCCGGCGCCGGCCCGGCGGATCGGCACCTTGCCAGGAGCCTGGTAGCCGATGTGCCCCTCGCGATCGGCGTACACCAGGTTCTGCGAGGGGACCTCGAACAGGGTCGCCGCGGAGCGGAACGCCTTCCAGGTCTGGGCCCGGTCGATCGCGAAGATCGCGTCCGCTGTCCGGCCCGGAGTGAGGGCGGTCCAGCGCAGCGCGATGCCGTACGGCTCGGTGCTCTTGCCCTTCGCGGCGAGCTCGCCGGCCTCCTTGGCGTCGTCGTCGGTGTCGGAGATGAGCGGACCGTGCCGGGTCGACCGGACGGTGATCTTCTCCTCCTCGTCCTGACCGGCCACCTTGAAGGTCTCGGTCCGGGTGGTCAGCGGCTCGACCTTGCCGTTGTAGAGCACGCCGTCGCCGGTCAACCGCTCCAGGTAGAGGTCCATCACGTCGGGATTGAGGTTGGTGAAGCCCCAGGAGATCGAGCTGTTGTGACCGATCACCACGCCCGGCAGACCGGAGAAGCTGAAGCCGGACACGTCGTACGGGCACTGCGGGCTGAACTTGTTGCAGTGCAGCCCGACCTGGGTCCAGATGCCGGGCATCGTCGCGCCGAGGTGCGGGTCGTTCGCCAGCAGCGGTTTGCCGGTGGTGGTGTGCTCACCGGACACCACCCACGAGTTGGAGCCGATCCCGTCGCCGCGGCCGAGCAGTTGCGGCAGTCCCTTGATCACCTTGTCGACGCTGTCGAGGGACTTCAGCAGGTCCTTCGTCAACATCCCGCGATTGGCTTCGGTCTCCACCGGGGGCGTCGGGCTGAAGGCGCCGTCCTGGTCCAACGACGCGTTGGCGATGATCGGCTCGTTCCGGTCGTACGGATATGCCGGGTAGAGCGAGTTGATGTTGGCCGCGCTGGTGGTCGCGGCCAGTTTGGTCCGGGTGATCTCCTCGTCCAGATTGCCGCCGAGGTCCCACGCCATCGCCTTGAGCCAGGCCAACGAGTCGGCGGCGGTCCACGGCTCCGGGATGTAGTCCGTGCCCTTCAGCGACAGTACGGCGTACTCGAGGCTGAGGCCGGAGCCCGAGTGGGTGTCGAGGTAGGCGTTGACGCCGCGGGCGTAGTCGTCCAGGTACTGCCGGGTGGACGGGCTGAGCAGACCCAGCTCCTCCTCGGCGACCCGGCGCCAGCCGAGCGTGCGGACGAACTTGTCCGTCTCCAGCGCGTCCTTGCCGAACAGCTCCGCGAGCCGCCCGGAGGTGACGTGGCGGCGGAAGTCCATCTCGAAGAACCGGTCCTGCGCGGCGACATAGCCCTGCGCGGCGAACAGGTCGGCCGGCTTGTCCGCGTAGATCTGGGGGATGCCGTTCGCGTCGCGGACCACCTCCACGTCCCCGTCGAGACCCGCTAGCTCCACGGTCCCGTCGTACGTGGGGAAGCTGTGACGGACGACGAAGATGCCGGTACCGGCCACCACCAGAAGCAAGGTGGCGAGCACGATTCCGCTGACTACGGTGACTCGAAGCAGGCGACGCACGGACCAACCGTAGAGAATGCCGCCTCGCACCCCAAATGCAGATCCAGGCCGGACTCACATCCGCAGGGGCGTCCACGTTCTATGCACATGAACAGTGAGCTCGAGTACCTGCCCGTGCCGGCCGCCGATCTGGACCGGATCCGCTGCAACGGCCATGACGACTACGGCAACCGGTTGCTGCCGCAGATATCTGGGGACGGCGCTCCCCTGCGCTGCTGCCTGCGGCTGTCCGTCGCCGGTGAGGAGATCTCACTGATCGCACATCGGCCATCACCCCTCGGAGGCGCATATGCCGAGGTGGGGCCCGTGTTCATCCATGTCGGGGAGTGCCCGGGCTACGCGGGCGACGGCTTCCCATCGGACTTCCTCGAGCGGCATGCGGTGCTGCGTCCGTACGACGAGGCCGGGCTGATGCTGGACGGCGTACTGGTTGAGCCGGGGACCAGCGAGGGCGAGTTGAAGCGGCTCTTCGACGATCCGGCCGTGGCACTCGTGCACGTTCGCAACGTGGTCGCGGGGTGCTGGAACTTCTCTGTCCGGCGGCGCACGGCTTAACGCAAGGTTTACCCGGGAGAGTCGGGCTGGGGTCCCGCGCCGGGTGCGGCCAACTGGTAGACCTCGATCGCGCCGGCGCTGTAGCGGTGGTAGGCGAGCCGCTTGACCAGGGCCGACGGCCGGTCGAGGTTGGTGTCGAAGACGAGCCAGCGGACGTTGTACCTGGTCCGGAGGAGGTCCAGCTCCTCGCTGGTCGGATTCTTGAAGGCCCGGTCGTTCGCTGCGAGCAGCCGCTGGTCCCAGAAGGGTCCGTTGACCGCGGCGTCCCCGTCCTTGCGGCTCTGCGCGGTCGGGGTGTAAGCCCAGCCTTCCACCAGCACCCGGCGTTCGGCGTACCCGGAGAGCCAGAAGTTGCGGGCGTCGCACTTCCTCTCGGCGTACACGGGGGTGCAGTGCGAGTTGGTGGCGAGCCGGTCGGAGACTGCCGAGTGGTCCCTGATGTAGCGGGCGGCCTCGGCCCCTCCGGTCGGGATCTGCCGTCTGGGGTGCCTGCACTCGGGGCGCTCGGGGCCGGACACGCAGACCGTGTCGGCAAGGGTGGTCACCACTGTCTCAGGGATCCACACCGCGCTGACACCGAACACGACCAGTACTCCGAGTCCGGCGGCCAAGGCGCGCTCGCGGGTGTTCCGCAGGATCAGTGCGGCGACTGCTGCCACGACAAAGACGGCCAGCCAGGGCCAGATCACCTGGAGGCTGACCGCGAGTACGCCGTCCTTGTTGTTCGGTCTGTTGGGCGTCAGGGCGCTGATGATCTTTGCCAGCAGCATGCCTGCCGCCAGTGCGATGGCGAGACGGGGAACCAGGACGCGGAGGCGAACCTTGTCGAGCAGGATGGTCAGGCCCCAGGCAGAGGCCGCTATGGCTACGGGGAAGGCTGCGCGGACGAAGTAGAGCTGGCTGAAGCCGGGGTGCCTGAACAGGACGCCCGCTGCCAGGCCGGCGATGAGGAAGCCGGTCAGGAAGATGGCAGCCGGGTCCTTCCAGGTCTTCTTTGCGAGGAAGCCGACCATTCCGACGCCGGCTATGGCCCAGGCCACCAGCAACGTGGCGCCCGCAGTACCGAGGACTGCTATCGCGGCTGCATGGCTTTCGGCATGGCTGCCGAAGCCCACCCTGGTAGCGAGTGCGCGGAAGCTCTGACCGGGTTGCAGTGCCACGCCGGATGAGCCTGCGCTGAACAGTACGAACTGCGCGAAGGCGAAGGCGGCCAGGACCGCAACGCCCAGGCCGATGGATGCGCGGTCGAGCTTGCGTTCGGTGATGAGCTTCACCGCGATCACTAGCGCGACTGCGGCGACCAGCATCGGCACGAAGGACGCTTTGGCTCCGGCGAGTGCTGCCAGGCCGACCGCGAGGATGACCCAGTTTCCCCTGCTCCGGTCCTTGCGGAGGATGCAGATGATCACCCAGATCACCGGCATCGCCAGGACGACCGCGAAGGCGTGGGTGAGGCTGTACATCAGGACGCCGCTCGAGTACGAGACCTGGTTGATCGCGTCGCGGCCGCCCCAGCCGTAGACGTCGAAACTGGTGACCGCGAGCAGCAACCAGGCCGCTAGCGGGCCTGCCCACGAGCGGCGGGCCAGGCGGGTAGCGAGAGCCGCGACCGACAGGATGGGCAGCAGCGCCGCCATCATCGGGAGCAGACGGCGCAGCAGGAGGTCCAACTCGATGCCGGTCTGCCAACTGGCCGCGGCCGCCTCGGCATGCAGGAACCAGTGGTAGTTCAACGACTGGCCGATGACGAACGGGATCTGGCCGGGCATGTGGTGCTTGAGCTCGCCGGCCAGGGCCAGCTGGTACGACATGTCGCTGTACTGGAACGCGGCGTCGGGAAAGCCGATCGGCTCGATCTGGAGTCCGTAGCGGGTGATCACCCACATCCCGAGGACGCAGGCGGCTGCGACCAACCAGGACCACCAGGCCGGCATCGGGGCCCGCTGGCTCTGCCAGTAGCCCCGGAGCCGCGGCACGGCGAGGAAGGCCGCCAGGGTCGCGATGGGGATGATGGCCGGCAGAACCGGTACGCCGATCGCGCGGCCGGGGATGTAGGTCAGGATCGAGAGAGCGAATCCGAGGCCGGTGCCGAAGGGCAGATCGACGGCGAACCCGTCCACGTTGCCGCGGAGCCAGCGCCAGAGGAGTACGCCTGGCAGCATGATGCCAACGCCCAGGTAGAGCGAGAACAGGGCGATCGCCGCCCACGGAGTCCCGTAAGCGGCCAGGAGCAGGCAGGCTCCGCCCCAGATCAGCGCTCCCGGTACCACCCCGACTGCTCTAGCTCTTGCTTCCGCCCGCCCAGAATCCAGTCCCCGCCCCAGTTGTCCCACGTCGTGGAGACGCCCCGAACCGGGTGAAAGGTTGCTCCGTTTGCAGGAACCTGCAGAAACCGGCTCAGGCGGCATGGCGGCTGGACTCGGCCCGTCCGACCTGCTGGCCGCGCGGGCTGAGTTGGAATACTTCGGGCCTCTGGCGCATTATTAGCAGTCGGGTAGTAGGAGTGCCAGTGTCGTGAAGGGATATGACGTGCCGACGTACCAGTACCAGTGCACCGAGTGCGGGAACTCGCTCGAGGTTCGTCAAAGCTTCACCGACGACGCCCTGACGGTCTGCCCGAACTGTGACGGGACGCTGCGCAAGGTCTTCAACGCGGTCGGTGTGGTCTTCAAGGGCTCCGGCTTCTACCGCAACGACAGCCGCTCCACGGGCACCAGCACGGTCCCAGCCAAGAGCGACGCGGCCGCCTCATCGTCCAAGTCGTCGGAGTCCTCATCCGGAAAGTCCTCGTCTTCCTCGGACTCCTCTTCGGGCTCATCGTCCTCAGGTTCGTCGGGCTCGTCAGGTTCCGGCTCCTCGGACTCAGGCTCCTCCGGCAGCAAGAGCAGCGCCGCCTAACCTCCCGCCCGGCTCTCTGTGGACAACCGGCTGGGCAGCCCGAGAAGCTCGTACTTTCTCTGGCATGAACCGATCTGACTCCTTCCTCCGTGGCCTCCTGAAGACCGCTCGGTGGCACCGCAGGCTGCTCGCCGGCCTCTCCGCCGCAGCCGCCGTCTACTTCGCACTCGTCGCTCTGTCGCCGGCGCCACCCCCGACCGTGGCCGTCCTCGCAGCCGCCCGCGACCTCCCGGGCGGAGCCGTGCCCACCGCCGCCGACCTCCGGACTCTGCGACTCCCCCTGTCGGCCGTGCCCTCCGGCGTCCTGCACCCAGGCACCGACCTGGCCAAACGCATCCTCGCCACCCCCGTCCGCTCCGGCGAACCGCTCACCGACGCCCGCTTCCTCTCCCCCGCGTCGATCACACCCGGCTCACTCGCCTATCCCCTCCGCCTCGACGACGCCGAGATCGCCTCACTCCTCCACATCGGCGACCGAATAGACCTGTACGCCGCGACGTCGTCCGCCACCGACTCCGCGATCCGCCTGGCCCAGGCAGTCGCCGTCGTCGCCCTCCCCGCCACCCGCACCTCCCCGGCCGCGGGGACCTCGTCCGGCGCGCTGGTCGTCATCGCAGCCTCACCCGAAATCGTCGCCCGGATAGCCCAGGCAACAGCCAACTCCCGGATCACTGTCGCCTTGACCCCCGACACCGGCTGATGCCTCTGCGGACGATCAGTGGTACCTCCGGCGCGCTCCCTCGCCAGGCTCTGTCGCGAGTCCTACCTTGAGCGGTAATGAACGCCAGGGTCCCTGGGATCCGCATCGTGGAGGCAAACAAAAATGCTCAAGGGCTTCAAGGAATTCATCATGCGGGGCAACGTCATCGACCTCGCGGTCGCTGTCGTGATCGGCGCGGCTTTCGGCCGGATCGTCACCGCACTCGTGGAGGGCCTGATCAACCCGCTGGTGGCTGCCATCTTCGGCAAGCCCGACGTCACCGGCGTGGGCAAGTTCGAGATCAACAACTCGGTGTTCTCCCTCGGCCTCGTGCTGCAGGAGATCATCAACTTCCTGTTCGTCGCCGCCGCGATCTACTTCGTCGTCGTGATGCCGCTGAACAAGCTGAACGAACGCCGCAAGCGCGGCATGGAGCCGGAGCCGGAGACCCTCACCACCGACCAGGAACTGCTCACCGAGATCCGCGACGCGCTACGCGCCCGCTCCCAGTGACGGGACGCTAAGCAGTCGGGTACTGCATCCAGGCGTACTGGATCGGCTGGTTCTGGTTCCACTCGGCGGCCAGCTCGTCGGCGACGGGCTGGAAGCCGACGCGGAGGTAGGTGCGGATCGCCGGAGTGTTGTCCGGACGGACCCGGAGAAAGATGTCCGCATACCCCGAGGCCAGGGCCGGACCGAGGAGAGCGCGGACGAACTCCGTGCCGATCCCCTTCCCCCGGAGTTCTGGCGCGACGATGATCCGGGCGAGTTCGACCTCGTCCTCCTCGTCGTCCAGCCAGAGCTCCGCGTACCCGATCGGCGTCTCGCCGTCGAAGTACAGGTACGGCTCGATGTCGTCGGCAACCTTCCGCCAACTGCCCACCAACTCGGCCGGGAACGGGAACTCGTCCCGCCCGGACAACAGCCCAACCTCCTGCGCGGACGTCGCCCACCCCGCCACCACCGCGGCATCCCCGCTACCAAACCCCCGCAGCTCCATCGTCAGCCGTGGTGCGGGGGGACCTCGCGCAGGATGCGCTCGTCGTCATCGGCGTCGCCCTCACCCCAGTTGCGGGGGTCGTCGTCGCTGGTCTGATCCGGCAGCAGCGGCTCGTCGTCTTCATACGAACTCGTCATGCCACCAGGCTACGTGAACCCCAAGCCCAACCGGAGCGCCCTGCTGGGGGTCAGTCCTGGCCTGGGATCCGGGGCAGGTTCTGCTGTTGGCCGCCCTCCACCTGGGCATGTTCCTGACCGGGTTGCACTTGCGGTGCGGCGGCTGCCTGGACCAGCGACGCGATGCCCGGCTCTGTCTGCCACCGGTCGGCGCCGAGCACGGACCACGCGGTCAGCACAGAGAGCGTCGGCACCGGCAGACCACCAAGCTGCAGCGGCTCTGAGTTCTGGAAGCCGAACGTCACCGTCCAGTTCGCCGGATCGGGATAGAACTCCTGGACCGAGTTGTAGTAGAAGCTCAGCCAGCCACGGGTCGAGAGGTGGCACATCAGCCGGTAGTTGGTCGCGATCAGCTGCACCTCCTGAAGGTCGCGCCACATCAGCTGCATGTCCTTGCGCGCGGCTGCTTTGCGGCCCGCGTTGACCGCCGCCGTCGCCGCCATCATGCCGAGCACCATGCCTGGTCGGCCGATGAAGAGTCCGCCGGTCGAGGAGTACCGCCCGTCGCCGCCGTACAGGCGCGCATAGTGCACAGGCGTCTGCAGGAACGCAGTCTCGCCCTGCTCCAGCACGATGCCGTACAGCGTGAGCGGCTGCGGCTCGTTGCCGGCCATCAGCCAGCGGGCCCAGTCCTGACCCAGCTGCCACTCCTCGCGTTCCCTGCGAGCCAGTTCGGCGCTGTCCTTCTTCTTACCCACGTCCGTCCTCTCTCCAGGTGTCCGGCCGCATCATCCCATTTCCGCAGGTGAACAGTCCGCAGGTATTACAGAACTGCTGCTATTGACACTCGATCCGGCCCGTGACCGGATAGACGCCGCGCCGTGATATTCCTGCCACGACCAGCGAGACCTCCCTCCAGCATCATGGATGTCCTTGCCTACCCGGAAGGACCGAGTCGTGAGTGCATCAAGGACACGGGGCCTGATCGGAGCGACGATCGTCGTGGCAGTGCTCGGAACTACCGCCGCCTGCGGTAACGAGGACTCCGCGTCACCCGCCGCCCAGCCCAGCCAGACGCCGACCACCCCCGGCACACCTCCAACCCTGCCCACCGCAACACCGCCCACCCCCAGCGGTACGCCGAGCATGGACTGCCCCGAGACCATCACCGCGGTCAAGCAGGCCGTGGAGAAGGCCGTCTGGGGCAAGGGCTCGGCCAAGTCGGCCTTCAAGCCGGTCAGCGTGACGATCTGCCAGTACGACGCGATGGCGTCCGGGCAGAACTACGCGACCGTCACCACCAAGCGCGCCGGCCAGCAGGCGATCGACCTCTTCGCCCTGGTGAACAGCGCGAAGCCCGTCACCAACAAGCCGAACATGTGTACCAAGGAGCTCGGACCGACGTACGTCCTGCGGTTCACCGACAACGACCGCGGCGTGCTCTCGTACACCGCCGAGTCCTATGGCTGCCGCCGGCTGGTGGCCACCTCGTTCGAAGGACAGGGCAAGCCTGGCGAGCTGGCCTCGCCGCGGCAGCTCACCCCCGAGCTGGTGAAGTCGCTCGGCCTGCGCTGACCTTGCACCGGACGCGCCCCCCGAAGCCGTCCGGTCGAGGTCATCCCGCCCGCCTTGCGGGTCACTCTCCTGGGGTCGACCCGCAAGGTGGGTGGCAGAGCCTTGCCCCCGCTCAGGATTGCCTGCACGCTGACGGCACACCCCGTTCCGGGAGGCCGAATGCGGCTGGTCCGATCCTCGATCGCGCTACTGCTCGTATGGTCCGCTGCAGCCTGCTCGGGCCCGGCCCCCGACAACACCGACGAGAAGCCGCTCTGCGCGGGAACACCAGCATTCACCTGTACGACGCTCCGCGTGCCGCTGAACCACCAGCAACCCGACGGCAGCACCTTGGACCTCGCAGTCGCTGCAGCCGACAACGTCGATGCGCCTCGCGGCGTACTCCTGATGCTCACCGGCGGCCCCGGCCAGCCCGGAGTCCCACTGCTTCAACGCATCCGCTCCTACCTCGACCCGGCCGTACTACGTGAGTACCGGCTCGTCATGTTCAACCAGCGAGGCACGGGTTCAGCCGGCATCGACTGTCGCGAGCTCCAACTGGCTGTCGGCGGCTCCGACTTCCTGACGCCGCCTGCGGATGCCGTCCAGGCTTGTGCGACGAAACTCGGCTCCAGCCGCGACTACTACGGCACACCCGACACCGTTGAGGACATCGAACTACTTCGCCAATCCCTTGGCCAGGACCAGATCACTCTCAACGGCACGTCGTACGGGAGCTTCACGGCAGCGCAGTACGGGCTGAAGTATCCCGACCACGTGCGTTCGCTGGTACTGGACTCGGTCGTCCCCCACAAGGGCTTCGACCCCTTCGGCGCCGACCTGATGGCCGCAACCCGCAGCACCCTCACCACCGCCTGCCGTAGAGACCCAGCCTGTACTGCGGACCCGGTGGCTGACCTGGCCTGGTTGGTGCAGCACGGCGAGCTCGACGGCGTCCCGTTGAACGGGACGAGCATGATCGAGTCCCTGTCGATCCTCAGCCTGAACTCGGTCAACCCGTCGCTCGAGGGGATCCCGAAGGTCCTCCACGACGCCCGGAACGGCGATACCGCGGCCTTGAAGGAGTTGTTCCAGCAGGCGAGCAGCCGGGGCATAGCCTTCGAGGAGTTGTCGGCCGGGCTCCACCTGGCCACGCTCTGCTCGGATCTACGCTTCCCGTGGGGCACGTCGGCTACAGCTCCCGAGAAACGCGCCGCAGCCCTCGAGACCGCAGTACGCGGGCTCGACCCTGCGCAGCTCTACCCGTATGACGTACCGACCGCGCGGAACCAACTGGTAGTCGAGGGCTGCCTGCGGTGGCCGGCAGCACGCGCTTCGGCGTACCCGGCCGCGCAGGAACTACTCCCCCGGACCTTGATCCTGCATGGCAGCAACGACCTCTTCTGCCCGACCTCGTGGGCCACGTGGGAGAGGGACCACGCCCGCCAGGCGCGACTGGTCGTAGTACCGGGGAGCGGTCATGGCGTCCAGGGGAACCCGTCCGATCTCACCGGGCGGAAAGAGGTCCGAGCCTTCCTCGTCAGCTGAGCTTGCTCGGCTGAGCCTGCTGGGCTGAGATGCAACTGTGTGTGAATCTCTGCAGCACACTGGGTAGCTCGATGCGTCTAATAGGTGTGAGGTGTTGTACGCCCAGTTGGGGAGTTGCGAGTGGAGTTCGAGGAGTACGCGTCCGCGCGCGGGCAGGAACTGGTGCGTCTCGGTTTCACCGTCTCCGGCGACTACCAGCGCGCCGAGGACCTGGCCCAGATCGCGCTGATGCAGGCGTTCCGGTCCTGGCGCAAGGTGCAGCGAGCCGACGACCCGCACACCTACGTCCGCCGGATCCTGATCAACTCCTACCTGTCGATGACGCGTCGCCGGTCCTTCACCGAGGCCCCGGCCGCCGAGCTCGACCCCGACCGAACGGTGCCTGATCCCGCCACGGACATCGTGAACTCCGACGACCTCTGGCGAGCCCTCGCCACGTTGTCGGCCAGGGAGAGGGTCGTCCTGGTGCTGCGCTACTACCAGGACCTGGACGACCGGACGATCGCCGACCTGCTCGGCATCAAACCGTCCTCCGTGCGCGCCACCGCGAGCAGAGCGCTCGCCACGCTGCGGCGGACGAGGCAGTCCCACCGTGTTGATGAGAGGTTGCCGTGAGCAAGACAGAGCTAGAGGAAGACCTGCGGGAGACGTTCGAGCGTGCCGCTGCTTCCGTTCCTCCCGCACCTGACCTGACCGCCCGGGCGACAACCGGCGCCAAGCAGGCCCAGCGCCGTACGTGGATCGCGTCCGGCGGCGCCGCGGCCGCTGTGGCCCTGGTCGCCGCGATCGGCTTCAGCCTCTCGGGCGGCGGTCCGGCCGCATCGCCGGAGCCGGCTGCCAGCGCGGCCCCAGCCACCTCGGCAGGCGCCGTGGCAGCTGTGACCACCCCGCAGATGTTGTCCGGCACCTGGCGGCCGGTGAGACTGGATGGCTTCGCCACCTTGAAGACGGCTCGCCCGGACGACCCGACCCTCACCTTCGCGCCGGACGGCACCTGGACCGGGTCCGACGGCTGCAACGCGATCAGCGGGACGTTCAGCATCGGCCAGCGCGGCGAATTCAGCAGCCAGGCGAACGGCCAGCGCCTGATCGAGTGCCAGAACGTGCCGCACACCGGCGTACTCGCGGTCGCGAAGCGGGTCGACAGCACTCAGACGACGCTGCGTTTCTACGCTGCGGACGGGCGAGAAGTTGCGACCTACGCTCGCGCACGGTAGTCAAATTTGCTTGCGGACCGTGATCACCTATTGACTAAGCGCAGTCCTTCACCGGACGATGACGGAGGCCGTCCACCCGATTGGGGAGCTTAGTGCGACTCGCAGCAACCGTCCCGCTGATCGCTCTAGGTTCACTGTCACTCATCGCAGTCACCCTCCCGGCCCTGCCGTCGACCGCCTCATCGGCCGTCTGCACACACGCGGATCCGGCGACCACCTCGGCCGACGCCAAGCGCCTGTCGCAGCCGACCAGTTCCTCGGATCCACGCCCGCTCGGCCAGGCCATAGGCGAAGGTGTCTCGGCCGCCGTGCGCTCGATCGAGCCGCTGACCGACACGGGTCGCCCGACCTCAGGTCTGCCGTTCGGGCTCAGTCAGGGCGTCGTCGGCGTACTGGGGACTCAGGCGACCGGCTTCAAGGTCGTGGTCGACGACTCCGTGGTCGACGAGGACAGGTACCAGTCCGCAATGGAGAAGCACGTGCCGGCCGAAGGCATGCCGATGATCGACGTCGAACGCAGTTGCCACTCAGCCAAGTCGATCGCCGCCGCGTGGAACGCGGTCTCCGCGCGCAAGTGGTCTGGCGATGCGGGGAAGGCGGTGTTCACGGCCGACCTCGACCCGGCGACTGAGAACGTCTTGGTCGAGTACGACCGCGCCACCACCTCGGCCGCGAGCACCTCGGGTCTGCAGTCGTTGGCAGGGGTCTCCGCTGTGGCCGGAAGCCCACAGCGGATGTCCCGCTTCGACGACACCCCGACGGGCGGCCACTGGGGTGGCGCCCGGATCAGCTCCGCCTCGAAGAACTGCACAGCCGGTTTCTCCGTAGTACGCCGGTCGAACAAGACCCGTGGCTCCGTGACCGCCGGACACTGTGGCGGCGTCGGCACGGTCTGGCGCTCGGGGAAGAACTACTACGGCACCACCACAGTGCGGACGAACTACCCCGACTACGACCAGTCCCTGATGGCCGGCAGTTCGTACGGCGCGAAGATCTGGACCGACGGCCCGGGCGACTCCGCCGACACCCGCACCGTCAAAGGCGGCGGCGATCCAGCCGTCGGCGCCACCGTCTGCCAGTCGGGTTCCTTCAGCACCTCCGTCTGCGGAATCACAGTCCGCTCCACGTCAGCGAAGTACTGCGACGCCGACGGCTGCACCACCTACGTCATCCGAGCCACCCGCGGCGGCAAAACCGCGATCGTCAACGGCGACTCCGGCGGCCCCCTCTACAGCCGCCCAACCTCGACCACAGCCACCATCCGAGGCATCGTCTTCGCCGGCTCCGGCTGCGCCTCCAACCGCTGCACCACCCTCTACGCCGAACGCTACAACTCAATAACCGGCCACCTAGGCGTAACCGCCCTCACCGGCTAGCGTCGCTCGGCAAAGCGGCCTGGTAGCCCGAGTAGAACTTGAAGGATCCGCCCCGGCGCTCCTGGATCTCCGCAGCGCGCCGACTGCCCGCGAGAGCCTCAAGCGTGCGCGAGTAGGCGGTCAGCGGATCCTGCCGGTCGGTCTCGAAAATCTCGAGCCACGTCGGCGGCTCGGGAAAGGAAAGCAACCTACCGCCGGCCGACGCCTCCGCACGCGCAGGCTCGTCGATGAGTTTGAAGCGCGACGCCGCGTAGAAGAGCCCGGTGTCCAGCACTGCGGATGCCCATTGCTCGCGGGCGGCGTCATCGGCACCCTCGGAGAGGATGACGTGCACACCAGTGACCGCACCATGGCTGCCCGGCCCCGCCAGCGAACCGACGTGCGCCCACGATCCGCGCAGCAAGGGCGACACCAATTTGGCCCTCGGGTCGTCGTAGAGGTAGCGCGGGTAGCGGTCGTTGCTCTCGGTCGCCGGCCAAGCAGTGGCGGGGTCAGGCGTGACGATGTCGTAGATCGCGACGGAACGCGGATCCTCCTCGGTACCCGCCGCGGCCGGGTTCTCGAACCGGAAGCAGTTCACGAGCTGACCCAGGTGGGTGACGACGGTCCCGTAAATGTCGTACCAGGCGTGATAGTCGCCGACCCGGTCCGGATCACTGGGACTGCTGATGACGACCCGCACGCCCGTCCGTTCGACTCCATACATGATGGCTTGCCTTTCGCTCGCAGGGAAACAGCTATCCGGACAGTGTGCCCGGTTACTTTCGACGATATGGACACTGTGCCCGCTTTTCAACCAAAGTGAGCTAAATGGGCACTGTGTCCGATTGGCTGGTAGAGTCGGGCCATGACATCCACCCGGGTGTTGCGTGCCGACGCGACCCGCAACGTGAACGCCCTCCTCGCCGCCGCGACGGAGGTCTTCCGGGAGCTGGGAGCAGACGCCCCGCTCGATGAGATCCCCAGGCGGGCGGGCGTCGGCCGGGCGACGTTGTACCGCCACTTTCCGACCCGCGAGCACCTGTACGCGGCGATCCTCCAAGCGCAGGTGAACACCCTCGTCGAGGCGGCCGTAGCCCGGGAGGATGCCGCGGATCCCTGGGAGGCGCTGCTGCAGTGGATCAGCGCCTACGAGGAGATCGGCGCCGAGTACCGCGGGATGAGTGCCCGCCTCAGCAGCGCACTGCTCGAGGACGGATCGCCTGTAGCAGAACTGTGCGCGCCGATGAAGGCGGCATTCGACGTACTGTTCCGCCGGGCCCAGGAAGCCGCGCAAGTACGCGACGACATCTCCTCCGTCGACGTGCTCGCGATCGTGTCCGCGTTACCCCGCGACCTCAACACAGGCCGAGCCAGGCCGGCACATCTCGCCGTAGTCCTGGACGGACTCCGTCAGTAGAACTGCCAAGAGGCCTCGCGCGGAGCCTTACGATAAGGTGCACCAGGGCTGGCCCCCGTAGCTCAGGGGATAGAGCGTCGGTTTCCTAAACCGTGCGTCGCAGGTTCGAATCCTGCCGGGGGCACATCCAAAAGCCGAAGGTCACGACCTCCTAGCATTGCCGCCTAGGAAGCTTGGGCGACAGGAGTCGTGAAAGCAGTCGTCCGCGCTCATCCAGGACGGGTCGCCGTTGCTTTGGCCAAGTCTGTGCGTGGTGTTATCTGTGCTCTCTCAAACGTGCGGTCAGTTGGATGCAGCAACGAGAGCGCGGCGGCCGGCGTCACTCGTTCGGACGCGTCAGGACCACGCAGCGATGAGTTCTGCCGGGCCGTACTCAGCATCGAGCCCCTTGCAGTCGATTCCGCTGCGCGAGATCGCCACCACGGGGACCGGTTCGGGTGTGAGCGCGGCGCGATGGCGGTACAACGCGGCAAGGTCATGGCGGTCGAACGGCGAATTCTCCAGCCACTTCACCGATCCGACAAAGAGCAACTCCTTGGCGATGGGCGCGCGGTCGGCTCCAACGATGTCGATCTCGACGTCGTTGGTGCGGGTCCAGTAAGCGCCGATGGCGGGCGCCGCGGGGAGATTCGCATCTGGCAGCAGACGAGCCAATGCCTCACGTATCAGTGGTTCGACGGCTCGGCCACGCCAGCTGGTCCAGTTCTCGCGGATGCGTCGCAGAGTCAGGTCGCCCCGGCCACGCTCGATCTCCTCCATCGCCGGGCCGAGCAGCTTCAGCCAGAAGCGGAGATACGGATCGGCGACCCGGTAACGACTGTCCTTCGACGGGCGTGTGGACAAGGGAAGTTCAGCCGCGATCACCCCCTTGTCCGTGAGGATGGCCAGCGACCGTTGGAGCGGGGTCGCCCCGATCCCGCCGGCTGCATGGGCAATGTTGGTGAAGGTCCGCTCGCCGCTGCCGATCGCTGAAAGTACCGTGCGCGCCTGCACCTGGAGGGGGAACTCGGCGGCCAGCGATCGCTCGGCCGAGACCAGCAGTGCCGACACCGGATCGTTGAGAGCTGCCGAGAGGAAGTCCCACATCCCGGCGCCGTGCGGCCACTCTGCGCAGATCAGGGGCAGCCCGCCGGTGATCATGGTCGCGTCGAATGCCTCAGCCGCATCAAGGCCAAGCATCCCGCCCACCTCCGCCGGGTTGAGCGGGCCTAGGACCATCTCCCGTCCACGCTGATGGAACGGACGGCCGTAGCTGGTCAGCGCCGCCATCATCGACACGTCGGAGCCGATGAGGATCAGCAGAACTGGCTTGGTCTCCAGCACCCTGTCCCAGGCCCGCTGCAGCGTGCCCTCGAACGCACCCTCCGCATCCATCAGATATGGCACCTCATCCATGACCACGACGCTCGGCCGGTCGGACGGCAAAGACGCGGCCAAGACGTCGAAGGCGGCATCCCAGGTCCGTGGACGGGCCGAGGCCAACAGGCCGGCAAGTGGAAGATTCGACATCTGCGCGTCCTGAGCCAGACGCTCGAGATCGACCTGCAGTGACGCTCCTGTGGCTGCGTAGAAGAGAAAAGGTGCACCGGATCGCTCGGCAAAGCGCTCGACCAGTCTCGACTTGCCCACCCGGCGGCGCCCCCGCAGCATCACGCATCGCCCCGGCCGCTCGGTGGTGGCCCCCGCCGCGACCTTGGCGAACTCGCGGTCCAGGACCTCGAGCTCGCGCTTCCTACCTACGAAGCTGTTCATGCCTCGCCCTCCCTACACACCATTGCCCACATACTAACAGTTGAGTTAGTAACATCAATGTTAGTAACCTGCACTCGCCGAACGTGGTGCACGCCTGAGTCGGTGGGGGTGTGTCGGTTTCCTAAACCGTGCGTCGCCGGTTCGAATCCTGCCGGGGGCACTCACGACCATTCGATCGCTCCCGCTTGAGGCGGGAGCGATCGAAGAGGGAGATCGCGGCTAGCGGCCGGTGATGTCGCCGAGTTTGTCGGTCGCCTGGTCTGTCAGGCCTTCGGTCGGGAGGTCGATACCCGTGGCTTCGGTGACCTGATCGCCTGCGGTGTCGGCGTGGCCCTGGGCGGTTTCACCCAAGCCTTGGGCGCTTTCGGTGATGCCGTCGGTGTATTCGGTTGCCTGGTCGGTTACGCCGCCGAGGTCGACTCCGGTGGTTTCGCTGACCTTGTCGGTGACTCCGCCCAGGTCTATGCCGGTGGCTTCGGTGATCTTGCCGGTGGTGTCCCCGAGCAGTTCGGAGGCCTTGTCCTTGAGCTTGTCGAAGATGCTCATCTGAGACCCTTCAGTCGTTGTCGGCTTGGAGGGAATCACCCACCGTAACAAGGCGAGCCAAACCCGGCGAAACAGGTTGCCAACAGCAACCGCTCTGTACTCACCGCGCCGCAGGCCGGACCCTCAGGTCGAACGCAGCGCCGCCAGGTGGCGGCGCCTCTCGATGGTGAGCGTGATGCCGAGGGCTGCTCCGCCAAGGGCGATGCCGCCCAGTGCACCGAGTGCGACCGAGGGGCTGTCCAGCCCGCTCTTCCGCTGCTCGACCGGCGGGAAGAGCTTGGCTTCGTCCTCCGGGTCGTAGCTCGGGTAGTTGGGCGGGCCTTGCTCAAACATGGTCGGCGTCGGAACGTTTGGGTCCGGCATGTCGATGGCGATCGCCGGCCCGGCGGTCACTGTCAGGGCCAGCAGCACTCCTGCACTGAGCTTCGTTGCGTATCCGGACATCTTCGTACTCCTGTGCTCGCGTTCTGATGTTCCTTGGTGCAGTTCTCGCTCAGCGCGGTATCGCAGGGGTCTGTGCCGGTATCACCGCGGTAACGCAGCCGTTGACGGGCAGCGTGGGTGGGTCGACAGTCAGGGTGTGGGCATCGCCGTTCTCGGCCCGCTCACGATCGAGGGGGATCTGGGGCAAGCTCTCGGCCGTCGAGACCGGGTAGTACTCGCAGCACTGGTTGTTCGTCCAGGGCACGTGGTCAGTTCCGAAGAGCTGGCCGAGGTGGTCTGGAGCGAGCACCGCCCGTCGTCGTGGCCGAAAGTGATCCAGGGCTGCGTTGTGCGGCTCCGCAAGATTCTCGGCGTCCGCGCCATCGAGACCCTGCCACTCGGCTACCGGCTGGCTGTTCCCCTCGACGAGATCGACGCGCAGCGGTTCGAGCGCGCCATCGGCCGTGCCCGCGCTCTGCTGGTGGCCGACGAGGCCGAGCGGTCCGCCCTGGTGCTGGCGGATGCGTTGACGTTGTGGCGCGGCCCGCCGCTGACGGAGCTGGAGGGCTGGGACACCGCTCGGATCGAAGCCGAGCGGCTGGGTGAACTGCTGCATACGGCGGAGGAACTGTACGTCGATGCCGCGCTGCGCTCCGGGCAGCACCAGGAGATCATCGCCAAGGCCCAGACGCTGGTGAACGAGGCCCCGCTCCGCGAACGGCGCTGGGTGCTGCTGGCGACCGCGCAGTACCAGGTCGGCCGGCAAGCCGAGGCTTTGCGGACGATCCACCGGCTGCGCGCCGTACTGAACCGTGAGCTCGGCCTGGACCCCAGCTCGGACATCGACTCGCTGGAGCAGGCGATCCTGCGTCAGGATCCCTCGTTGGTGGCCGAGCACGCCTTGCCGGACCCCGACCGGGACTGCCCGTACCCGGGGCTGAAGGTGTACGACCTGGACGACGCCGACACGTTCTTCGGTCGCGACACAGACATCGCCGCCTGCCTGCGCAAGCTGGCCGACACCTCAGTCCTGGCCGTCGTCGGGCCCTCCGGGTGCGGCAAGTCCTCCCTCGTCCGCGCGGGGGTCGCGGCCTCACTGCGTCGAGATGGTCAGCGGGTCGTGGTGATGACCCCGGGGGCCCACCCGGTGGCGGCGTTGACCGCCACCCTGCCGACGACCGGGCCCGCCCCCGCTCTCGTGGTCGACCAGTGTGAAGAGGTCTTCTCGCTTTGCACCGGCGTCGCCGAGCGCGACCAGTTCCTGAGCACGCTCGGCGCCCACCAGGCGGTGGCACCACTGATCCTGTCGTTCCGCGCCGACCGCCTGGCCGACATCTCGTCTCATCCCGTCTTCGCCCGCACGGTGGAGCGGGGCCTCTATCTGCTCTCCACGATGAAGGAAGACGACCTGAGGGCGGCGATCGAGCAGCCCGCACGGCTGGCCTCGCTGGTGGTGGAGCCAGGCCTGGTCGATCTTCTGGTCAACGAAGTGGCCGACCAGCCGGGCGCGCTGCCGCTCATGTCGCACGCGCTGAGCGAGACCTGGCAACGGCGGGAAGGCCGCACCCTCACCGTGGCGGGCTACAACGCCTCCGGCGGGATTCGCGGCGCGGTCGCCCAATCGGCCGAACAGGTCTACGAACGCATTCCGCCCGAGCAACGGCCCGTACTACGTGACCTGCTGTTGCGGCTCGTCACGCCCGGACCGGAGGGCGAGCCCATCCGCAGCCGGCTGCCCCGGCGACTCGTGGTCACCGGTCCCGATGACGCCTCGATGATCGACCTGTTGGCCGGCGCCCGACTGGTGACCAGTGACGAAGGTGTGGTCGAACTCGCCCACGAATCACTCGCGCGGGCGTGGCCACGGTTGCGCGGCTGGCTGGACGACGACCTGGAGGGCCAGCAGATCCTCCACCACCTCGCCCGGACCGCCGATGCCTGGGACGGTCTCGGCCGTCCTGACAGTGAGCTCTATCGCGGCGTCCGGCTCGCCAGGGCGTCAGAGTGGCGGGATCGCTCGACTTCGACGCTGACACCGACCGAACTGGGCTTCCTGGCCGCGAGCAAACGGGCGTCGCGGGCGGAGTTGGAGGCAGCCGAGGACCAGGCCCGCCGTCAGACCCACATCAACCGGCGGCTCCGCGCGGCCCTGGCCGCCGCGGCCGCCCTCCTCGCCGGCACTCTCATCGCGGGATTCGTCGCAGTACGCCAGGCCGATCTGACCGAGCAGGCCGCGACGACCGAACTGGCTCGCCGCGTCGGGGCCCGGGCTCTGCTCACCGAGGGCATCAGCCACTCGATTCTGCTCGCTGCGCAGGGCGTCAGACTCGAAGACTCCGCGGAGACCCGCGCCAACCTGATCGCCACGATGAACAAGCGCCCACTGCTCCTGCACTCTGCCGGGTCCCCGCTAGGCCGGACCGAGAATATCGAGGTCTCCCCCGACGGCCGCCGCATCTTGTCCGGAGACGGCGCCGCGACCTTCCATCTGTACGACGCCAAGACCGGGCAGGTGCTGGACTCGTACACCTTCGAGGGCGATCTCCGCGGCGGGCAGTTCTTCACCGACCCGCGGTTCAGCCCGGACGGCCGACTGGTCGCCGCGATCGCCGCGAACGCCGGAGGCGCCGGATTCGGCGATGCCGAAGTGCCGCTCCGGTTGCTGAATGCCGACACCCTGGAACCGGTGACTCCACAGCCTGCACCCCTTCCAGCGGAGGGGAAGTTGGAGTATCTCGATCTCGCTTTCAGCTCGGACGGACGCTACCTGGCCGCGGGCGTGCAGGCGGACGGGTCCGTTCATGACTTCAGTAGTACGGCCTATGCCCTGATCTGGGACCTGCGTGCGCCTGGCCGGCAGCCGCGGATGGTGTCCTTTCCAGGTGACTACCGAGGGATCGCTCTGAGTCCCGACGGCAGCACCATCTACTGCACCTGGCCGTTCATCGCCTTCGATGTGGCCACCGGTCAGCGGAAATGGCAACGTCCCGGAGTGCCCGGCTACGCCACTGTCGAGGTCAGCACCCAAGGCGACCTGCTGGCGATCCAGCAATTTGGCGGCGCCGGACTCGACGATGCCACGATCGCCCTGGTCGACGCGCACACAGGCAAGACGGTGAAGGTACTGCGCAGTCAGGTCGACACCACCCGCGGACTGTCCTTCACTGCCGACGGGAAGCTTCTGGCCACGGCCGAACAGAACGGTGAGGTCATCGTCTGGGACGTGGCGACCGGCACCGCGCGCGAACGGATCGACACCTCGGAAGTGTCGTGGGCCGTCGACTTCAGTCCGGACGGCCAGACGCTGTACACCGCCGGCGACGAAGGGATCCTGCGGGTCTACGACCTGGCCGGGCAACGGCGCTACCTTCCTCAGACGCGCACCGTTCCAGCACGCTGGTACCAACACGTCGTCAGGTCCGATGACGGCATGACGACCGCCTACCTGTGGCGGGACGCGAAGGGGGCCTGGGTGTCCTTCGCCGACGCGGCAACCGGTGCCGCCACCACCCCCACACAGCTCGACCTCGACCTGGAGGAAGGATCACGATCACCGGCCGCCTGGCACCCGGACGGCCGGCGCCTGGCCGTCCACGACGCCGACACGATCACGACCCTCGACTCCCGGACCGGCAAGGTGCTCGAGTCGAGGGGGTTCCAGGACGTCCTCTCGCTCAGCTACGTCGGTCACGGCGAGCGCCTCGTCACCGGCAGCGCCACGGGCATCATCTTCTTCGACGAGAAGCTCTGGCCCGAGGGGCAATACGCCTGGTGGCCGGCAGACTGCTGTACCGCGCGAGCTCCCGACGGGAGTACCGCGATGCTTTTCGAGGACTTCCCGGACGGCGCCGGCGAGCACTGGCGGATCGTCAGCACGGAGCAAGGCATGCTCCGCTCGGAGGGCGACCTGCCCGTGGACCTCAACCACGCCACCTACTCGTCCGACGGGCGGCTCGTCGCCGGCATCGGAGCCGGTGGCCAGGTCCTCACGATCGACGTGCAGTCGGGCCAGGTCAGGCGTGCAGCGACCATCAGTCACAACGACGAGGGCATCGTCGTCCGCTTCTCACCGGACAGCTCACGGCTGGTCTCGGGAGCCCTGGACGGCACAGTCAGCTTGTGGGACGCGCGCACCCTCGATCTGCTCGGCACTGTCTCGATCGCTCCCAAAGACCGACCGGTCGCCGCTGTTCCGAGTTTTACCGATGGCAATGACATCGTCACGATCGCGGCGTACGACGGCACGACCTATCGCTGGGACACCAGCGTCGACCGGAGCATCGCCTTCGCCTGCGCGATGGCCGGCCGCAATCTCACCTCCGAGGAGTGGACCCAGGCCTTCGGTGATCGCCCTTACGAGAGGACCTGTCCCTGAGACCGACCGCCTGGGAACGTGATCTTGAGCTGGCTCGCCCGGCTAGCGTGGACTCTGCAGGTTTGTCCCAGGAAGAGGAAAAGATCATGCGCGTGTTCGTCCACGGTGTTCCGGAAACCGCCGCTGTCTGGGATGGCTTACGCGAGAATCTCGGTGGCGATTCCGTGGCGCTCACGTTGCCCGGCTTCGGTACCAGCCTGCCTGCGGGCTTCAGTCCCACCAAAGATCAGTACGCCTCGTGGCTGACGGACGAGCTGAAGCAGATCGAAGGTCCCGTTGACCTGATCGGGCACGATTGGGGCGCGTTGCTCACCCTGCGGATAGCCACCCTCGGCGAGGTGCGGCTGAGGAGCTGGACCTGTGACGTGGGTAGCACCTTCGATCCGGACTTCGCGTGGAACTACCCGTGGGCCGAGACACTGATCACTCCTGGCGAGGGCGAGGAGATGCTCCTGCGGATGCGGCAGTCCAGCCCTGAGGAGGCGGGGGCTCTGCAGGTTAGTCAAGGAGTTCCCGCGAGGGTCGCGGCCGAGATGTTCGCCGCCCACGACGAGATCATGAGTCAGTGCATCCTGGGGCTCTATCGTTCGGCGGTGCCCAACGTCTGCGCTGACTGGGGAGCACCGGCGCAGTACCCGACGTCTGCCCCTGGAATGATTCTGGTGTCGACCGGCGACCAGGTCGATGACGAGAGGGTTTCCCGGCAGGTAGCTGGTCGGCTCGGTGCGCGCGTTGAGGTCCTTGACGGGCTCACCCACTGGTGGATGTGGGACGACGCTGGGCAAGCCGCATCCGCTCTCGAAGCGTTCTGGGCCACGGTCAAGTAGCCCTCCCCCGCGTGGGGCCGGATCGCGGTGGGCGGCGGGGGTTCGGGAGGATGAGCACATGAACGAGGACGAGGACTTCCTGGCTGAGCAGGCGCATCGTGTGGAAGCCGAAGCCATCCGGCAGGAAATCGACGGCGCTACCTCCGACCCGGCGGCCCAGGAGGAGTGGATCCGTCAGTCCAACCTGATCTACGGCGGGCTGGCGGCGGCCGGCCTGGTGCTGGTTCAGCCGTTCTTGACCGAGGCCTCGCTCGACCTGTCGGCGAAGGTGTGCGTGATCGCGTTCGCCGTCTCGATACCGTTGCTCGCCGCGCTGCTGGTGTTGAACCGGCAGGAGACGTTTCGTCGTCGGGCGAGCAAGTCACGTTCGGTCGGGGTGGCCAAGGCGGTCGCGCAAGGTTCGGCGTTCGTCGGCATCACGGCGGCCTTCTGGCACATGTCCATCGTGGCGGGGATCGTGTTCCTGGCCGTGGGGTTCGTCGCGGTGGGAGTGCACTCCTCGGGATACGTGCAGCTGGAGTACGACTCGAAGTTCCGCTCGAGATTCCGTCGCACCAAGACACCCGAGGCGTAGCTGCTGCAGACGCCTAGAGCTGACACCCGTCACCACGGCCAGAGGTGAGTGAGCCCAGCCAACTGGCCCATCTGACCGATGGCGGATCACGGGCTCTTGACGATCGACGATCGACGAGCCACAAAGGATGTAGTCACCGCACCGGTGCCCACGCGTCGGGGCGGCCTGGTCGGCTGCAGCAGGTTCCTTCGTGATTTCCGCAACCAGTCAGCGTCAACTCCGATGCCGCGGAGGGTTCGGCCGACCGAGGATTGAAGTCACAGGTGTCGCCGGCGATGGACGACATGCTTCGAGAAAGGCACCACAGTGGGAACGATCACAACAAGCGAAGGCATCGAGATCTTCTTCAAGGACTGGGGCAGCGGTCAGCCGATCGTGTTCAGCCATGGGTGGCCTCTGTCAGCTGACGACTGGGACACCCAGATGTTGTTCTTCCTGCAGCACGGGTATCGCGTCATCGCCCATGACCGCCGCGGTCACGGGCGATCCACCCAGACCTCCGGCGGTCACGACATGGACCACTACGCCGATGACCTGGCCGCCGTCGTCGAACATCTCGATCTGCACGATGCCATCCACGTCGGCCATTCGACCGGCGGCGGCGAGGTCGCGCGCTACCTGGCCCGGCATGGCGAAGGCCGCGCCGCCAAGGCCGCACTGCTCTGCGCGGTACCACCGCTGATGGTGAAAACCGACTCCAACCCGGACGGCCTGCCCAAAGAGGTCTTCGACGGTCTGCAGGCACAGCTGGCGGCAAACCGCTCGGAGTTCTATCGCGAGCTGCCATCGGGACCGTTCTACGGGTTCAATCGGCCGGGAGTGGTTCCGTCCGAAGCGATCATCGCGAACTGGTGGCGCCAGGGCATGATGGGCGGGGCGAAAGCCCACTATGACGGCATCGTCGCCTTCTCGCAGACCGACTTCACCGAAGACCTGAAGAAGATCACTGTGCCGGTGCTGGTGATGCACAGCGAGGATGACCAGATCGTGCCGTACGTCGCATCGGGTCCACGGTCGGCGGAGCTGTTACAGAACGGGACGCTCAAGACCTACAAGGACTTTCCGCACGGCATGCCGACAACCCAGGCCGCCGTGATCAACGGCGATCTGCTGGAGTTCTTGCAGTCCTAGAGATGAGCAGTGCTGTCTCCCAAGTGCTGTGACGATCCGCCGTGTGATCTTCAGTCCCAGCACAACCCTGTCAAAGTCATGCGCTCGCCTGGGAACGATCAGAGGAATTTGTCCGCGCTGTAGTCAGTTTCCTCAAGCGGCAGGCCTAGCTCTTCTTCACTGTGGGCGCTGCCGACCTAGGAGGCGCTCAGCATGGAGTATCTCGTCACCATGACGACCCACGTTCCGGACGGAACATCAGACGCTGCCGTCCAGGACATCCGCGCCCGCGAAGCCGCACACTCGAAGGAACTGGCGGCGCAGGGTCACCTGCTGCGTCTTTGGCGCCCACCGCTGCAGCCAGGGGTATGGCGCACGCTCGGCCTGTTCGCCGCCGCCGACGACGGACAACTCGAGGAAGTTCTCGCCTCGATGCCGCTGCGGGTCTGGCGCACCGACGAGGTCACCCCACTCTCGCCCCACCCGAGCGACCCGGCGCTCACTACCACCTGACAGCCGCTGACGACCCGGCAAAGTTACACAAGCTACTTGTTGCACAAGTTTCTTGTGTATTGTGGGAGACATGACGAAGGCGGAAGGTACGAGAGACGCCGCGGAGGTTGCGGTTGAGCTCTCGACGGCCTTGACCCGATTGCGCTCGCGGCTCCGCGAGGAGTCCGGTGTCACCACTTCCGGCTTCACTCTGTCGCAGCTTGCGATCGTGAAGCGGATCATCACCGAGGGGCCGACGACGGCGGCGAGTTTGGCGGCCACCGAGCATGTGAGCCAGCAGGCGATCGCGCAAAGCGTGACGATCCTGAAAGCAGGCGGCTTGGTCCGCGGCGAACGGGACGCCAACGACGGCCGCCGCGTTCTGATCAGCGTCACAGCCAAAGGCCGCGAGTTGTACGACGCCATGTCCGCCTCACGCAAGGCCTGGCTCGCTCAGGCGATCGAGGCGGTCGTCGAGCCCGGCGAACGTCCGGATCTCGACACCGCGATCGAACTCCTGGAACGCCTGGCCGGCGCCAACTTCGAATTCGAGACAGAAACCCGATGACCCACATGAACAGCCCTGAACCCGTTGACCCGACTCGTACCGCGCTGCTGGTGATGGACTACCAGCCGCCCGTTCTGAGTCTCGTCGACAACGCCGCCGAACTCCTCGACCGAACAAGCACTGCTATCGCCCAGGCACGGGCAGCCGCCGTACAGATCGTCTATGTCCGGGTGGCCTTCGCCGCGCAGGACTATGCGGCGATCCCCCCGACCAACAAGGGTTTCGCCCGGAGGGCTTCAGGTGGCTTCCTCGATGCAGGCACTCCCGAGGCCGACATCCACCCCGACATCGCACCGCAGCCGGGCGACATCGTCGTCACCAAGACACGGCGCGGCGCCTTCAGTACGACGAATCTCGCCAACCTGCTCAACGCCCACAGGATCGACAGCCTGATCCTCGCGGGAATCTCGACCAGCGGCGTCGTACTCTCCACCCTCGGCGACGCGGCTGATCGCGACTACCGGATGATCATCCTGACCGATTGCTGCGCCGACCCGCGGCCAGAGGTCCACCGGGTCCTGATGGAACAGGTCTTCCCGGCCCAAGCCGACCTCATCGATACGTCCGCTCTTCCATCGCTGCTCGGACGATGACGGCGCCCGCCGCCGTCATCGTGAAGAAGCCGTTCAGCCGGCGGTTCGTGGCACCGCTGTACTGGGGTTCGGCCATGAATCCCATCAACAGTTCCATCATCGCCACCGCCCTGGTGGGTATCGCTCAGGACCTGCACGCCACCTTGGCCTCGGCAGCCTCCCTGGTGGCCGGCCTCTACCTTGCCAGCGCCGTCGCGCAACCCACGATGGGGAAACTGTCCACCCGCTTCGGCGCCCGCCGCATCTTCGTCCTGGGCCTAGCGCTGGTCGCCGTCGGCGGTCTCGTGGGCTGGCTTGCTCCCACGATGGGCTGGCTCCTCGCCTCCCGCGTGATCCTCGGCATCGGTACCTCCGCCGGCTATCCGACCGCGATGGCACTGATCCGCAAGCGGGCCGATGACACCGGCACCGGCATCCCCGGCAGCGTGCTGGGTGGGCTCTCCATCGCCGGCCAACTCACGGCCGCCCTCGGGCTGCCGATCGGCGGCCTGCTCGTCGGCCTCGCCGGCTGGAGGGCAGTCTTCTTCATCAACATTCCCTTGGCCGTGATCGGGATCATCGGAACCCTGCTCTGGATCCCGGCCGACCAACCCGAGACCGGGCTCCGACGCGAGTCCCTGGTCCGTGCCCTCGATCCGCTCGGGATCGCACTCTTCGCCGGGACCATCGCCTCGCTCCTGGTATTTCTCTCCGACCTCGAGAATCCGACTTGGTGGCTGGTCGGAGTCACCGTCGCCTTCGCCGTCGCGGTGATCCTCTGGGAGCGACGAGCGAGCATCCCGTTCATCGACCTCCCGATGATCGGCAGGAACCGGCCGCTCCAGCGCACCTACGTTCGCAACTTCCTCACCCTGGCTGCCACCTACGTCGTGCTGTACGGGCTGAGCCAGTGGCTCGAGGAAGGGCGCGGCCTCACTCCCACCGTGGTCGGCCTCGTCCTGCTCCCGATGAGCGTCATCGGCGCGATCGTCTCCGCCGTCATCGCGAGACGCAACTGGCTCCGCGGCTCACTGATCTCGACCGGGGCAGCGATCGTTGCCGGAGGCATCGTCCTGGTCTTTGTCACCTCCCAGGCCCACATCATCGTCCTGATCGGGGTGAGCCTGCTCTTCGGCATCGCGACCGGCCTCGGAGCGGTCGGAAACCAAGCAGCGCTGTACGAGCAGACTCCTCCCGACGAGATCGCCGTCGCCTCCGGCCTGCTGCGGACCTCGGGGTACATCGGTGCGATCTTCTCGTCGAGCGTCATCGCCCTCACCTTCGGCGAGTCCGCAACCGACGGAGGGCTTCACATCATCGCGTACGTGTTCGCGGGCATCGGCATCGTCGCGACGATGCTGGCGCTGGCAGACCGAGCGCTCCCCTGGACAGCGAAATGAGCCCTGCAAAACTGGGCAGAACCAGGACGGTCTAGATTATTGACGACGTTAATTAATTGCCCGTACGGTACCGGGCATGTCCACCGCCAGTGTTCTCCGCCGCGCAATCACGATGGCGGCCGCCCTGCCCCTCGTCCTCACCGCGACCCTGGTGTCCACCACTGCACCCGCGGACGCCAAGAGCGACTTCAGCGTCAAACCGTTCATGGGTTGGAGCAGTTGGAGCGTCCAGTCCTCCTCTCACCCCGACTACGGCACGAAGTGGCTCACCGAGGAGCACATCAAGACCACCGCCGACGCGATGGCCTCGAACCTGAAGAAGTCCGGCTACACCAACATCAACCTCGATGCGGGCTGGAACGCCAACTGGAACTGGGAGTTCCGCACCGACGCGAACGGTATCCCCGAGGCCGATCCGGAGCGCTTCCCGAACGGCATCGCCAGCCTGGCCCGCTACGTCCACAGCAAGGGCCTCAAGATCGGCCTGTACGGCGGCGCCGGCCTGCAGACCGCGATCTACGACAAGAACGCCCCGATCGTCGGCACCAACTGCACGACGCAGGACATCACCGTCTACCCGCTGGTCAAGACCAACATGTGGGGCGGCGACTGGAAGATCGACTTCACCAAGCCCTGCGCGCAGGCCTACTTCGACTCGATCGCGGACAAGTTCGCCTCCTGGGGCATCGACTTCCTCAAGGTCGACGGCGTCCTTACTGAGAACATCCCGGACGTCAAGGCCTGGTCGAAGGCGATCGACCAGAGCGGCCGCAAGATGTGGCTGACGGCGAGCGCCTGGCCGATTCCGCGGGATGCGGGCGAGGGCCTGGCACCCTGGGCGAACAGCGTCCGCGTCGACACCGACGTCGAGTGCTACTGCAACACCGTGGCGACCTGGACGTCCTCGGTCGACAACCGGTGGGAGGACCTGCCGAAGTGGCTCGACGTGGTCAAGCCGAACTACTGGCCTGACCTCGACTCGATGCCGATCGTCAACAACACCGGCGTCGGCATCCAGGACGGCATCAACGACACCGAACGGCAGAGCGTGATGACCTTCTGGTCGATGGCGTCGTCACCGCTGTACGTCGGCGGAGACCTGGCCAACCTCGATCAGAAGGCAAAGTCGATCCTCACGAACCCCGAGGTGATCGCGGTCGACCAGGCCGGCGTGATCCCGACCCAGGTCACCGGCGGAACGCTGCAGGTCTGGAAGAAGCGGCTGCCCGGAGGCCGGCTCGCGGTGGCCGTCTACAACCTCGGCGACGCGCCCGCCGACCTCAAGGTGTCATGGGACCAGCTGGGGATCAGAGGGAACGAGAAGGTCCGCGACCTGGTGAGCCGCAAGGACCTCGGCAAGTTCAACAAGTCCTGGACCGCCAAGAGCATTCCCGCCCACGGCTCCCGCCTGATCACCCTGTCCTGACCGTCGATCATCGGACCGGACTGGTCCTGCGCGAGGCCGGCACCGCTCGATCGGTGTCGGCCTCGCGCTGAGCATGGACAGGTCCGCTGGAAGGGAACATGCTGAGTCCAGCGCGGTCAGATCCTGCGCTCAGCGGCCCTTCAGGGCTGCCACAGGTTGGTGTCCGTGCTGGGGGCGGTTCGCATGGGCACAATCAGTAGTCAGCAGCACGGCAGCGACGCGTCAGAGCGATCCGCAGCGGGGGTGATTTCGCCGGCCGGGTCGCGACATCGAACCGCGGTAGTGGCCGGAGCGCTGTTCATCGCCTCCACTGTGACGTTCATGATCGCGGCGACAGTGTTGTCAATGACGTTCGACTGGCCCGACATTCTGCGGCAACCGGCGGACGTGGTGCTGCCCGAGTTCGCGGACGGCGGGACGAGTCTGGTGTGGACCTGGTTCGCGGTCGCCTGGACATACGCAGTACTGGCGGTGCCGATCTTGTTGCTGCCGACCGCGTTGGGTCGTCGTGGGGACGCGGCTCTGCGGGTGGCCACTTATCTGGGGGCTGCGTCTGTCTTGTTGTCCCTGATCGGGTTCCTGCGCTGGGTTTTCGTCGTACCGGCGTTGGCCGATTCCTATGTCAATGGTGATGAAACCACTCGCGCGGCGGTCGCTGCCGCCTGGATGGCTCAGCACCAGTACGGCGGGGCGCTGCTGGGCGAACACCTCGGCCAACTCCTCGCCATCGCCTGGTCGGTCACGGTCAGCGTCCTCATCCTGCGGTCCCGGATGATGCCCGCCTGGACCGGTTGGCTGGGCCTCGTCGCCAGCGCCCTGTACTTCGTCAATCAGGGCGACATCATGTCCACCGCGATCTCCGGATTCCCTGTCTGGGAGCTGGGCGGTCTGCTCGGAAGCTACCTGTGGGCGATCTGGCTGGTCGCGATCGGCGTCCTCCTGCTCAGGAGGATGGACAGCGGTGCTCGCTGACGGGCGGCACGCGGAGCTGGCCGACAGAACGATCTTGATCACTGGTAGCACCGGAGGTATCGGCAAGGCGACCGCACTGGGTCTCGCGACGATGGGTGCACGTGTACTGATCACAGGACGAGACCGTGGACGCACCGAGGACGCAGCTCGCGAGATCCGGGCGGTCGGAGGCGGAGTCGAGGTGTTCATCGCGGACCTCTCCTCGCAGTCCGAGGTCCGGCGGCTGGCCGACGAAGTGCTCCAGCGGCATCCTCGGCTCGACGTACTGGTCAACAACGTCGGCGGCTACTGGAACACCCGGCACGTCACGGCCGACGGCCTCGAGCACACCTTCGCCCTGAACCATCTCGCGCCGTTCCTGCTCACCAATCTGCTGCTCGAGCGCCTGAAGCAAAGCGACACGGCTCGCGTGGTCACAGTCTCGTCCAACGCGCACTCGATGGGATTCATCGACTTCGACGACCTCCAAGGCGAACGCTCGTACTCCGGCGCCCGTGCCTACAACCAGTCCAAGCTCGCCAACGTCCTGTTCACCTATGAACTGGCCAGAAGACTGCAGGGCACCTCGGTCACCGCGAACGCAGTACATCCCGGCTTGGTGAGCACGGCGTTCGGAGCCGACGACCCCGGTCGTGCCCAGCGACTGTTCGTTCCTGTCCTGCGACCGTTCATGAAGTCCCCGGCCAAGGGCGCCGCGACGTCGATCCACCTGGCCTCAGCAACCGACCTTGGTCACGTCAGCGGTCTCTACTTCGCCAAGAGCAAAGCAACGACGTCCTCCAAACGCAGCTACGACGAGTCAGTCGCCGCCCGACTATGGGAAGTGAGCACAGACCTGGTCGGGCTCACCACCCCCGCAGCCACCTCGTAACCGCCTCGGTTGTTACAAGTGCGTGGCGCCGACGGGCGGCTCAACGTTGTCTTGTGACGAGCCGGGAAATCTTGCGCGACGGATATTGCTGATACGTCAGCGTTCCACCCATCGTTGAGCCGCCAGCCGGGACCGTACCGCCGGCCGGCCAAAGCAAAACGAAGGAGATCAATGCCACCCCCCTACGACGACGCGACAGCCCTCGCCTACGCCCGCCAGGTCGGACCGGCGTTCGGGCTGAGCGATGCCCAGCTACCCACCGCGATCCTGGCCGCCGTGCTGAACGGCATGGCCGAGTGCAAAGCCGTACTGGACGCGATTCCGCAAGCCACCTCACCGGCCCCGATCACCCAGCTCGTCCCGGACTGGTTGCCGTGAGCAATCACGAGGTCAAAACAGTGACCGACTCCGAAACCCCCTCGGCGGGCCTGAGCCGCCGAGGCTTCGTCACCAGCGCGGCAGCGACGGCGGCCACCGCGACCGGACTGCTCGCGGCGGCTCCCGGCACTGCCTCCGCCAGCCCGACGCGACCCTTCAAAGGCACGATCCCCGACGTCGACCTGTATGACCTGGAGGTGTGGCAGGCCGCACAGCTGATCAGAGCGCGCAAACTGTCCCCCGTCGACCTCGCCAAGGCGACTCTGGCCAGAATCGCCAAGGTCGAGGGAGGAGTGGAGGCCTTCGTCAACCCCTACCCGGCGGAGGAGATCCTCGCCGCCGCCCGGGCCGCCGAGAACGAGATCAAACGGGGCCACTACCGCGGGCCACTGCACGGCATCACCGTGGGAATCAAGGACATCTACTTCACCAAAGGCAAGGTCACCGAAGGCAACTCCAAGCTCTACGAGGGCTTCGTGCCGGAGTTCGACGCCACGTCGGTGGCCAAGCTGAAGGCCGCCGGCGTGATCATCATGGGCAAGATGGGTACCAGCGAGCTCGCCACCTCGACCGTCAGCAACGCCAAGAACCCCTGGGATCTGCTGCGGACTCCTGGTGGGTCCAGCTCGGGCTCGGCGGCAGGTATCGCGGCATCGGAGTTCATGATCGGCATGGGCACGTGTACGGGTGGCTCGATCCGGGGACCGGCCGCGAACGTCGGCGTGACCGGATTCAAGCCGACCTACGGAACGGTCAGTCTGCACGGCATCTTCCCGCTGGCCTGGTCGATGGACCATGTCGGCTGCCTGGTGCACAGCGCCCGGGATGCGGCGCTGGTGATCGACGCCGTCGGTGGCGAGGATCCACTGGATCCGCTCTCGCTGAAGGTGAAGAGCTATCGGCTCGCCCGCGATATGGGCGACAACAGCGGCGGCAAGCCGTTGCGCGGTGTGGTGGTCGGCATTCCGGCGCCCGGGGACTACCTCCTCGGCGTGCCGAACGACGACGAGCTGGCCGCCTTCGACGACGCCGTCAAGGTGATCCGCTCCCTGGGCGCGACCATCCGGACGATCCGGACAAAGGTGCTGCTGCCACGGACGACCAGTGTCAGCTCGTTCTATGACACGGTGCGCAGCTCCGAAGTCGCCGCGTACCAGTTCCAGAACCTGCTCACCCGGCCGGAGAAGATGTCCGAGGACTATCGCAACAAGGTGTCCGCCGGCGTGCTGGTGCCAGGCCATGCCTACATCCAGGCGCAGCGCGTACGCCGCTTGTGGCGCGACGAGTTCCTGTCCATGTTCGACACGATCGACGTGATCATCCACCCGAATGACAACATCGCCGGGCTGATCGCGGGCGGCGGAGTGCCGTCGTCACGACCGTCCACCGGGAGCAAAACCAACATCTGGAACCTCAGCGGCGCTCCTGCCGTGGCCATCCCGACCGGGTTGTCCAGCAAGGAGCGGATGCCGTTGTCGATGCAGTGCGCGGCAAAGCCCGGCGACGACGCCCTGGCGTTGAAGGTCGCTGACGCCTTCCAGTCGGTGACGACGTTCCACCAGGCTCGCCCCACCCTCTGACCAGCACCCCGACTGCTCAGTGGTCGCTTCCGGTCGCCGCCAGTGTGCCGGAAGCGACCGCCGAGCCGTCTGGTCGGCGGCCTGAAATCTGCTGGATCTTCGTCACTCCATCGTGGGTCTGGCCTGGGCGAAGGTCCAGCGGTGGCCTTCCAGGTCTTCGGCCTCATAGGCGCGGTAGCCGTGCTGGTGGATCTCGGTGACGATCTTCGCTCCGTTGGCCGAGCTCCGGGCGAAGTGCGCGTCGAGGTCGTTGACGTAGACCCAGACCGCGTGATCGACCGGCCGGGAGCCGGAGCCTCGTTCCTTCAACTGGAACAGGAGGATCGCCGAGTTGCCGATGTGGAGCTCGATCCACGGCGGGTGTTCGTCGTCCGGCGCGATCGAGTCCCAGGAGTCCACGCCGAACACCTTGTGCAGCCAGCGAATCGCGGCCGCAGGATCCTCGTAGTACAAGGCGATACTCAGCCGGTCGAGCTCGCGCGGCGTCGGCGGAAGGTCTCGGCGGGCACCCCAGGATGCGAACCACGGGATCACGTTCGGCCAGAAGTAGAACGCCTTCTCGCCACCTCGGACGAGGGCTTGCTCGACGCTGACTCGCGTCCCGCCGTCGAAGGGCTCGAAGCGGATCTCCGTCTCGGTGTCGTCCACCGAACTGCGGTACGCCAGCAGTGATCCGGGCTCCCAGGCAGTGATCCGGCCCAGCTCGAGCACATCCTCGTCGACCGTGTCGCTGCCGCGCCGGTAGATCTCCAGGATCCTGCCGCCGACCCCGGGCTCGATCTGCATCGCCACCGCCCGGGAGGCGTCGAAGAAGTTGATCGGTCCCCGGACCCACCACAGATCGATCTCGTCGGTGAAGATCCGGAACGCGGTCGCCGGCTCGGCGGAGACCTCGACGGACGCGGAAGCGGACTGCTTGGTCACGATGTCTCCTTCGATTCGACGTGCTGCTTGAAGGCCGCCAACTGGTCCCGCCAGTGCGCCTGCACCTGATCGAGCCAGGCCTGTACGGCGACGACCGGTTCCTGGCGCAACCGGAAGACCCGCAGCCTGGCGTCGTCCGGCACTCGCTCATCGGTGATCAGGTTGGCGGACAACAAGATCCGCAAGTGCCGGCTCATCGCCGGCGACGACGAACCGGTCGCGGCTGCCAGCTGACCAGCTCGCTGCGGCCCCTCCCCCAGCAGTCGCACCACCTGCCGCCGGGTCGGATCGGCCAGCACCTCGAAGAAGCGATCCACCTCATCGTCCACCATGCGCTAATAGTTACACCTGCGGTTAACTATTAGCAAGCCCGTGAAGCAGACCAACTGTCAGTCGATGGCGATCACGATCTTGCCCCGCCCGTGGCCGGTGGCGAGTTCGCGATGCGCGTCCGCGGCCCGGTCCAACGGATAGACCGAGCGGATCAGCGACGACAGTTCACCATCGGCGTACAGGGCGACCAGTCGCGCCAGCCGATCCGCCGAGCGCATCCCCGACAGCGTGGCGATGCCGACCTTCGGGCCCTCCTCGTGCGCGTAGACAGTCCGCGTCCGGGACAGATCCTTGGCCACCTCCAGCGTGACCTCAAGGGCTTCCCGACCAGCACAGTCCAGTACTACGTCCACTCCGTCGGGCGCGAGTGATCGCACAGTGCCGAGCAAGTCCGTCTGATAGTCGACCGGCTCCATCCCAAGCTCGCGCAGGTAATCGTGATGCTCGGGCCTCGCAGTGCCGATCACCCGCGCACCACGCAGTCGGGCCAACTGCCCGGCGAACCCTCCGACATTGCCCGCCGCCCCGTGGATCAGCACGACATCGCCGGTGCGCGGCTTGACCTCCTCCCACGCCAACTCCGCCGTCTGCGCCCCCGCGGTGAACCCACCCGCGACCTCCCACGACATCGATGCGGGCTTGCTGACGATCTGGTCGGCGTCGACGACGACGTACTCCGCATAGCTGCCCAGCAGACGGAATCCGAGCACCTCCATGCCACTCGTCCAGCCCGTGACCCCATCCCCGACCTCATCGATCACGCCGGCGAACTCGTTCCCCGGCACCGGTGGCAAGTCGCCGCTCGCGTACGGCGGACGCCACCCCTCCCGCACCGCGAGATCGAAGGGCTGTACCCCCGCGGCCCGCACCCGAACCCGAACCTGCCCTTGCTCAGGAGCCGGCGTCGGCACCTCGCGAACTTGCAACACCTCCGGCCCGCCGGGCACGGTGACATAGGCAACCTTCATGCTGGAACCCCTTCCTCAGTGGACCCCCAGCCTCATCCCTCAAGCACACTTGAGGTCAACCCGCCGCCCCGACCGGATCAGCGGGACCAGTTGGGGTCGCGGCCGAGGAGGGCGATGACTTCGTCGAGGCGGTTGTCGCCGGACCAGGGGACCTCTGGCGCGAAGGCGGATCCTGGGGCGAGGCGGGCGTCGCCGCCAGGGGCCGCTTTGGCCACGATGAGTGCTGCGTCGAGCAACTCCGGTTCGAACTGCAGGTCCAGGTTCAGGGTCTTCGCGACGTCCCAGGAATGCACCACGTAATCGATGAAGTGGAAGCTGATCGCCTGCGCCGCTGAGACCTGGAGGTCCAGGGCGAATTCCGGCAACGGGAACGCCCGGTCCAGGACGTCCTCGGCGGCGAAGGCTGCGAGCACCTGCTCGGCGGATGCACGGTAGGCGTCGACAGGATCGTTGCCGAGGGCCCGCAGTTTCCACAACGCCAGGTCGCTCTCACCTCTGGACGCCGCTGCGAAGCCGTAATGCTGGGTGGCCATGTGGGCGAGCAGGCCGTACAGCGTCCAGCCGGCACACGGCGTCGGTCTGGCCAGATCCTCGGCGACCGCCTGTTCCACCAGACGAACGCTGGTGCGGACCGCTTGCGCGTTGAGCTCGATCAGGTCGGCCTCGGCGGCCAGCGCGTCGAGCCGGCGCAGTTCCGGTGGGATGGTCTGCGGTTCGGAATTAGTAGGCATATGCATATGATCTACTCACGCTTACCATCTGTCAATGAGTATCTTCAGTGCATGACGAATCAGGGCGGCGAACGCCGCGACCTCGCCGCGATGCTGGCACCCCTGGTGCGTTCCCTCATCGCGGCCGAGCTGCCGGTGCTGGCCGCGCACGGGATCTCCATGTGGGGCTACGCCGTTCTCAGCACGCTGGACGACAGCCCCGTACGGACGCAGACCGCGCTCGCGGAGGCGATCGGAGCCGACAAGACTCGCATCATCGGCACCCTCGACGAACTCCAGCAGTCAGGGCTGATCGCCCGCGACCCGGACCCCGACGATCGCCGGGCCCGACTGCTGTCGATCACGCCGAACGGTCGCAAGGCGCGCAGATCAGCCCGCGCCGCCATCCAGGCCAACGAAGATCGCCTACTGGCCCAGCTTTCCCCGGCCGACCGACGCGCCTTCCTGCGCGCCGTACAAATACTGTCGACGCTGCCACCCGAAGACCTCGCCGAGAGCTGAGAGTCAGGCTGCGTCGCGCAGCCGCTCGAGGCCGTCCAGCAGCAGGTCCAACGCGAACTCGAACTCGAACTGGTCATCGCACCCAGGGCCGACGACGGATCCCCCCTCATGGGAGATCGCCGAGACCAGTTCGGTGAGATGGGGAAACCGCTCAGCCACCTCGGGCGGCGGCGCGGCCGGTTCCTGATCAGTGGCTTCGAACAGCTCCTGGGAGAACCCGAGCAGTCGGCTGCCCATGGCGTGCAACGCGTGATGGGTCAGGTCGATCGTGAAGCCGCCGGCCCGGAAGATCCCGATCATCGAATCCATGTACGCCATCACCGCAGGGGTCGGATCACTCCGCGACTCGATCACCAGGGAGGCCCACGGGTGGCGCAGCAGCATCCGGCGGGCTGACAGCACCCGCCGCCGGATGGTCGTCTTCCAGTCGGCCCCGTCGGCAGGCGGGTCGATCTCGCCGACGATGGCATCGACCATCTCGTCCAGCAATTCGGACTTGTTGGACACGTGCTTGTACAGCGCCATCGGCACGACACCGAGGGCATGCGCGATCTTGCGCATGCTCAGTGCGTCGACGCCGCCTTCATCGGCCAGCGCGACGGCGGCGGCCAGGATCCGCTCCTTGCTCAGGGGCGTGCGGGGCTGCGTCGCGGCGTCGAGCTGCGTGGCTATGTCCACCATCACCTTTCGTCTGCGGCGGGCCTCCGGACCGGGCCGTTTCCCTTGACAGGTGTACGGCGTCCACCTAGATTTTACCGTAGGTGTACGCCGTACGCCTCTCTTCTGAAGCATGGGGTGCGGGCCATGGTAACTTCCGACTTCCGTGATGAAGCCTCCGCCGCGTACGGCGCCCGCAAGGAGCTGGGTCCCGAGTACGAGAGCGCCGTACTGGAGTCCTTCGTCGCCAACGCCGCGGTATCCATCGACCAGCGGGTGGACGACCGGTTGGCGCAGCGCGGGGTCGGCAGGCCCCCGCAGAAGAAGGAGCAGCAGCCGGACAACTCCTACGTAGCGGTGCCGGTCTTCTCCCTCCTCTTCGGGGTGGTCGGCACGATCTGGCTGACGGCCGGCGCTCACGCCGAATCGGACGCCGTGTTCGCCATGTGGTTGGGGATCACGCTGGTCAACATCGTCTTCGCGCGCCTGATCAAAAGCATGCGCTAACGGGGGTCATCGCGTCCCGGAGGCCACCTTCACGGAGACCGGGAGGTCGAACCCGCCGCCCGCGACGGCGTACTCCTCGATGTTGCGCTCGTAGGCGGACCGGATCCGCGCCAGGATGTCCTCGGGTTGGTCGAAGATCAGCGCTCGCGTCCGGACGGTGCCGCGGGCCATCCCGTCCCACAGGTGGTCCGCGCTCTCGTAGTGGTAGCTGAAGCTGACGGTTCGTACGTCGACCTCGCGAAGACCGGCGGTCCGCAGGAGCCGGTCGAACTCCGACTCCTCGGCGAAGCGGAAGAACGGCGGACCGGGTGGCAGGTGGGGTAACGGTACGGCGCCAACCTCGGCGGCCGCGTCCAGCAAGACGCCCAGGATCCGTGCTCGCACAGGACTGTCCCAGGTCGACAACGCCACCGAACCGCCCGGCAGCAACACCCGGACGAACTCCGCGACCGCCCGCTCCGGACGCCCGAAGTGGAGAATCGCGAAGTTGCCGACCACCGCGTCCAGCGAGCGGTTCTCGAAAGGCAGGTGCTGGGCGTCGCCCTGCCGGAAGTCCAGTCCCGGATAGCGCCCGCGCGCGACCGCGATCATCTGCGATGACACATCCAAGCCGATCGGCGTCGCCCCGCGGGCCGCGCAGGCCGCGGCGACATGGCCGGGTCCCGATGCCACGTCCAGGACCCGGGTGCCCGGGCCGACGTTCCCCGCGTCCAGCAAGGGATTGATGACATGTGCGGTCAGCGGGAGGAACACGCCGACATACCCTTCCGCGCGCTGGTCCCAGCCCGCGGCCTCGAACGCGTCGAACGCGTCCGGATCCACTCCCTCGGTGCCCATACAGCCATGCTTGCGCTGAATGGTCACGAGCACATCAGGTCAGGGTTCAGCTTTCCGGCCCGAGGAGCTCGAGGAGATGGTTGTACGTCATGAAGGCGGTCCGGAGTTCCTTGTAGCCAACGCGGTCGAACAGCACCGTCATCGTGGTACCGCTGTAACGCTCGACCAGGCCTGGCCCGAAGGTCGGGTGCTTGACCCGGCTGCCGACCGGGAACGGCTCGTCGACGGCCGGCTCGGTCGTGCGGCCGGCCAGGTCGTTGTCGCAGTTGCCGCAGGGACCTTCGTACTGCTCCCCGAAGTAGCTGAGCAACCACTCGCGACGGCAGCCGCCGGACTCGGCGTACGCCGCCATCATCTCGACCCTGGAGCGGGCGACCTCGCGCCGATCGTGCTCGACCGCCGATGCGGCTGCGACTGCCTTCTCGACATCAGTTCGCGCGATGAGACGGAAACGGTGCCCGACGGTGACCACCCGGGCGTCCGTCAGCCGGCCGAGAGCGCGCTCCACCCGGGCTGCGCTGAGCCGGCTCGCGGCGGCCAGTTCGGCGATGTCCGCGGGGTGGTGCTCGTCGATCGCGGTGGCGACAGTAAGGAGATCCTCGTCGCTGACGCCACCTGAGGCGAAGAACCGGTTGAGTCCCAAGTTGGCGTGGCGGTAGAACAGCTCGATGTCGGCCGGCTCTCCGTCGCGACCCGCGCGGCCTATCTCCTGGTAGTACTCGTCGATCGACCCCGGCGCCTCGGCGTGACTGACCCACCGGATGTCCGGTTTGTCGATGCCCATCCCGAACGCGATGGTGGCGACGATGACCCGGTAGCGATCGGCCAGAAAGCCATCTTGTACTTCGCGGCGTTGCCGGGCGGACAGGCCGGCGTGGTAAGCCTCCGCGGATACACCGGCGACCTCGAGTTCAGCGGCCAACTCCTCGGCGTGGCGATGCGTGGCCACGTAGACGATGCCCGGTCCGCGCGACGATCGGACATGACTCAGCAGGCGGCGGCCCTTCGTCTCCTCGTCGGCGAACGTGAAGACCGAGAGGTTGAGATTCGGCCGGTCGAACCCACCGACCACCACGGCCGGAGTACGCAGTTCCAGCCGATGGATGATCTCGTCCCGGACCGGCGGCGAGGCGGTGGCGGTCAACGCGAGGGTCGGCGGCCGTCCCATCGCGCCGATGGCGGCGGCGAGTCGCAGATAGTCCGGCCGGAAGTCCTGTCCCCACTCGCTGACCAGGTGCGCCTCGTCGACAGCCACCAGACGAGGCCGGGAACTCGCGAGCAGTTCGAGTACGTCGGGATGCGTGAGCTGCTCCGGCGACAAGAGCACGAATCCCGGACGGCCTTCCGCCAGCAGATCGCGGGCCACTCGTTGGCCGCTGTGGTCACTGGCGTTCAACTCGGCGACCGCGACGCCTGCCGGGTGCTCCGACAGCGCACGCAGTTGATCACGCTGCAGAGCCACCAAAGGACTCACCACGATCGTCACGCCGCCCAACGCCAGCCCGGCAAGTTGGTAGATCGCCGTCTTGCCTGTCCCGGTGGCGAGAACGGCGAGCGTGTCCTGCCCCTCGAGCACGGCCCCGACCGCCTCTGCCTGGCCCGGCCGCAGCGCATCGAAACCGAGCCGATCGCGAGCGAGCGCAGCGATCTCCGAGGAGCTCACCATGCGCACATCATGCCCCACGCCGCGATTGTCGCCGTACTGCGAGCACGTGGCTGCGGCGGGTGACACCTTCGCCGTTCCGACCCGGATTCTTAGCAAATAGGGGCTTCATGGCGGATCCCAAACGCGAACTCAAGTCGTAGGCTGCAGCCCTGACACGGCGCACCGTGGGGGCGCGCTGCTGGGGGAACTGCATCAGGGGGTACTACGTCATGAGCGACTTTTGCCTGCCGAGTTCCGACTACGGCTGCTGCTCGAGTTCCTGCCGGACGGGGAAACCCGAGTGAAGCGATGAGCACGCTGAGCCGGATGCTCGTGTGGATCACCGGCGCCTCCGCCGGCATCGGTGCCGCCCTTGCGGCAACGATCCCGTACGAGGCGGAGATCATCGACATCTCCCGACGGGGTGGGACGCAGGGCACGCACCACGTGGCGGCCGACCTCGCGGACCCGGCCTCCTGGCCGGCGGTCGAGGAGGACTTCACCCGTCGGCTGGCCGGCTTCGACGGTGATCGGGTCGTCTTCGTGCACAACGCGGCCACGTTGACGCCGTTGGGACCTGCAGATGGCGTCGACACCGCGGAGTACACGCGGAACGTGCTGCTGAACTCGGCAGCGGCCCAGGTGCTGGGCCAGGCGTTCCTGCAGGCTGTGGTCGGTCTGAGCTGCGAGCAACACCTGATGATGTTGTCGTCGGGCGCTGCGCTGCGACCGTACGAGGGTGAGTCGAGCTACTGCGCCGGCAAGGCAGCGGTGGATCACTGGGTCCGAGTGGTGGGGCTCGAACAGCAACGGCGAAAGCCGGGTTGCCGGGTCATCTCTGTCGCGCCGGGCTCAGTCGACACAGCCATGCAGGCCGAGCTCCGGTCCAGCCACGACGACCTGCTCCCGAACGCCCGCCGTTTCCGCGAGCTCCAGGCCCGCGGCGGTCTGTCCAGACCGGAGGACGTCGCGCGCAAGATCTGGTCCTTGCTGAACCGGCCCCTCGAGAACGGCTCGGTCCTGCACATCAACGATGTGCCCGACCTTCCGGTCATACTGGACCCGCCCCGAGAGAAAGTGGTGAGCCGTGAGCGATCAGGAGCCTGAGGCGATCGCGGAGGTGGGTCCGGATCTGGCGTACGACCTCGCGCATGAGATGACTGAGGTCGGCGGTGCGGGTTCGGAGGGTCCGGAGGAGCGGGAAGCCGTGGTCACCGCGACACCGGAGTACGACGGGGACTACTCCTACGATCTGGCGCACGACGTTCCGCCCCAGTAAGGACTGACCAGGAAGGCTTTGATGAGTTCCAGCAGACCACGGCGTCGGCTCAGGGGGCTGGTGATCACCGTGGTGATCCTGCTCTGTCTGGGCTTCGTCGTCGACCGGCTGGCCGAGTCGTTCGCCGAGGACCGGCTCGCTGTCCTCGCGGAGGACGAGGCGGCGAAGTACGACGTACGGGCGGCTGAGACCTCGGTGGAGGTGGACGGCTTCGGGTTTCTGCCGCAGTTGGCCAGGGGCGAGTTCTCCGGGGTCACGCTGACCATGGACCGGCCGACCGTCTCGGCAATTCAGGCCGAGGACCTGACCGTGGCGATGAGCGGGGTGCATGTGCCGCGTGAAGCGCTCACCGGCGACTCGAACGCGACTGTCACGGTCGACTCCTCCGACGTTCGGCTGCGGTTGTCGCCGGATGCCCTGACCAAGCTGGTCGCCCGTACCAGCGGCCTGGACGGGCTGACGCTGCGGATCGCCGGCGGGAAACTGCAGGCTCAGGTGAGGATCCTGGGGCGCGACGTCAGCGCGACCGTCCAGCCGCAGGCGCAGAACGGCCGGATCAGGCTGGTGGTCGGCGAGCTGTCCACCTCGATTCCGTCGGCCATCCGCGAGGCGCTGACGTCGCAACTGGCCAAGGGCATCCAGCTCCCGGAGTTGCCGTTCGGTGCCTCGCTGAAGGATGTCGCGGTCGAGGGCCAGGCCGTCGTGCTCACCGCGACCGCTGCCAATCTCCAGTTGGCCGGGCCGTAGCAGCTAGCAGGAATGTGTCCGGCCATCGGTCGACCTAGCGTGAAAAGTGTCCCTCCACGACTTCGCAGGAGACACACACCAGATGCCCGATACCTACGACATCCTCGTCATCGGCAGTGGGGAGTCAGGTAAGTACCTCGCCTGGACGATGGCGGCCGCGGGACACCGTACGGCGGTGATCGAGCGGAGCCTGGTCGGCGGATCCTGCCCGAACATCGCCTGCCTGCCGAGCAAGAACATCATTCACTCGGCGAAGGTCAGATCCTTCACCCTGCGGGCAGCCGAGTTCGGGATCGAACTCGAGTCGGCCGTGACCAGCATGCGCGGAGTACAGGCCAGGAAGCAGGCGATGGTCGACAGCCTCCGGCAGTTCCACCTGGACCGGTACCAGGCGAGTGGGGCCGAACTGATCATGGGCGAGGCCCGCTTCGTCGGCGAGAGAACCGTCGAGGTCCGGTTGGCGGACGGCGGCCACCGCACCATCACCGGCGAGAAGGTGTTCCTGAACGTCGGCACGCATGCGACGCTCCCCCACGTGCCCGGGCTGGAATCCGCCCGGCCGATGACGCATGTCGAACTGCTCGACCTCGAACGGCTGCCGGAGCACCTGCTCGTCATCGGCGGCGGCTACATCGGGCTGGAGTTCGCACAGGCCATGCGCCGTTTCGGCGCGAGCGTGACCGTCATCGAACACGGGAACCAGTTGGCCGGCCAGGAAGACCCGGAGGTCGGTGCGGCGCTGCTCGAACTCTTCCACGACGAGGGAATCGCGGTGCACCTCCAGACCCGGATCTGGAGTGTCGAAGGCCGATCCGGCAGCGCCGTACGGATCGTCACGGAAGGGCCGGACCGCGAGGCCGTCATCCAGGGCACGGACCTGCTCGTGGGCGTCGGCCGTACGCCGAACACCAGCGGCATCGGACTCGAGAACGCCGGGGTGAAGCTCACGGACACCGGCTACATCGCGGTCGACGAGCACCTCGCCACGACAGCGGACAGTGTGTGGGCGATGGGCGAGTGCGCGGGCAGTCCGCAGTTCACCCATGTGGCTTTCGACGACTTCCGCGTGGTGCACGACAACCTGACCGGCGGCAACCGCACGACTACGGACCGCCTCGTGCCGTACTGCATGTTCACCGATCCCGAGTTGGCGCGGGTCGGCCTCAACGAGACTGATGCCAAGCGTCTCGGCGTCGGCTACCGCGTGCTGAGCCTGCCGATGGCTTCGGTACTGCGGACCCGGACACTGTCGGAACCACGAGGGTTCATGAAAATGCTGATCGCGGCGGACAGTGACGAGATTCTCGGATTCACCGTGTTCGGCGCGGAGGCGAGTGAACTGCTGGCCGCAGTACAGACCGCCATGGTCGGCCACATCCCTTACACAGAACTGCGAAGAGCGATCTACGCCCACCCCACCGCAGCCGAAGGCCTCACCTTCTTACTGCGCACCACACCTACAGGGAATTGACATGGTTGCCCTTGGACGTACCGACCTCGACGTCTTCCCACTCTGCATCGGCGGCAACGTGTTCGGCTGGACCGCCGACGAGCCGCAGTCGCAGGCCGTCCTCGACGCGTACACGGAAGCGGGCGGCAACTTCGTCGACACCGCCAACTCCTACCTGGTCGAGCACGGCCGCTCCGAGACGATCATCGGACGCTGGATGGCCGCCCGGGGCAACCGCGACCGGATCATCGTGGCCACGAAGGTCGGCGGCGGCAAGGGACCGGTCCGCAACCTGCGAGCGGAGACGATCAAGAGCGAAGCGAACGCCTCGCTCGAGCGCCTGCGGACCGGCCACATCGACCTGTACTACGCACACTTCGACGACGAGGAAACGCCGCTCGAGGAGACGCTGCGCGCCTTCGACGAGCTGGTCCGGGCGGGTACTGTGCGCCACCTCGGCGCCTCCAACTACACGCCCGAGCGGCTCACCGCGGCCCTCGAACTCCAGCGCGAACTCGGGCTGGCCGAGTTCACCGTCCTGCAACCGCACTACAACCTCGTCGAACGGGACTACGAGCGCACGATGCTTCCGGTGGCCGAGACGTGGGATCTCGCCGTACTGCCGTACTTCGCCCTGGCAAAGGGCTTTCTGACTGGCAAGTACCGGCCGGGCGGGGATGACGTCGAGTCCCAACGCGCGGCGGGTGCTCGGACCTACCTCGACGATGGCGGCGTGGCGGTGCTCGACGTACTGGACGAGATCGCCGCTGCCCACGACACGACGGTTGCTGCCGTCGCGCTCGCCTGGCTGCTTGCCCAACAGCGGATCGTCGCACCCATCGCCAGCGCCCGTACCACGGAACAGCTCGAGCAGATCCTGCCCGCCGCCACGCTGACGCTGACACCTGCCGAGGTCGACCGGCTGTCGGCCACGACGGCGTAGGACCTGTGAGGCCGGCGTTAGACGCCCTTGGGTACCCCTCTTTCGCGATATATCGTCGACGTATCGCAGCAGTAGTTCTTCCTGAGGGAGCGGTGGTCGGCATGACCGGTTCGACGCACGCGGTCGGGTGGCCTTGGCAGCAGATCGCACAGCATTGCTCATTCGTCGACGACATCAAGCGGGACTGGGTCGCCGGCATGACCGGGAGGCGCGCCCACCACGGCCAGCATCCCTTCGGCGCACAGTGGGGCATGTTCGGCGGTGGCCCGGTATTCGGTCCGCCCTGGGCGCCGGGCGGTCCGCGCGGCTGGCGTGGACCGAAGGCCCGTAGAGGAGACGTGCGCGCCGCGATCCTCGCAGTACTGGCCGAGCAGCCGATGAACGGCTACCAGCTCATCCAGGAGATCGCCGAACGCAGTGGCGGGGCCTGGAAGCCCAGCCCTGGTTCGATTTACCCGACCCTCCAGCAACTCGAGGACGAGGGGTTGGTCACGGCGGATGCCGCGGTCGGGCGCCGGACCTTCACCCTCACCGACGAGGGCCGCACCTATGTCGCCGAGCACGCCGACGAGGTTTCGGCGCCTTGGGAGGCGATGAGCGCACCCGCGGAGGACGACGAGAACGGGATGAAACCACTGCTCGGACAAGTCGGGACGGCACTGTGGCAGATCCTTGCCGCTGGTACGCCCGACCAGCAGGCCAAGGCCCGCAAGGCGTTGGTCGACCTCCGGCGCACGCTCTACACGATCCTCGCCGACGACGAGCCGGACCGGTCATGAGTCCGAATCTTCCGGCCAAGAGTGGCCCGATCCGGATCGGCGACGCCGAACGCGACCAGGCCGTCGTCGTCCTCAGTGACCACTTCGTCGCGGGACGGCTGACCCAGGAGGAGTTCGAGGAGCGCAGCAACGAGGCGACCCGGGCGCGGTACGACGTCGACCTGAAGCCGCTGTTCGCCGACCTCCCCGAGCCCGAGCCCGCGCAACAGACGTCCCGGAAGTGGTCCTCCGGCTCTGGTCCCCGCGGGGGCCGGCCGATCCCACCGCCGTTGCTCCTGCTGGCCCCGCTGATGGTCGGACTGGTCGTCGCCAGCGTGGCTCTGGCGGCGCCGGGGCTCCTCTGGATCATGTTCTGGATCGTCATGTTCAGCGGGCCGGTCAACCATCGCCGCTGGCAGGACCCACACCGCCGCTGACCCCGGCGTCCACGGAGATTTTCTGTCCTAGCGCGCTGTTAGCGTCGTGCCATGGCCGATGGCTGGAAAGGCTCGTCTACCAGCAAACGCCCTTGCTCGGCTGATCAGGTGCCGGACGTCAGGACGACGGTGGCGCGGATGTGGCTGCGGTCCTGGAGTTGGGCGAGCATGAAGTCGGCGACATCCGCGCGGCTGATTCGCCAGGGACGGCCGGACCTCAGGTGCTCATCCACCTGGTAGACGCCGCTGCGAGGGCCGTCGGTGAGGAGGACCGGGTAGACCAGGGTCCAGTCCAACGGACTGTCGCGCAGTAGCCGTTCGCCTACGGCCTTGTCGGCGAAGGCGCGGCGGAGCACCAGTCGATAGCCGACTTTCAGCAGCAGCGGCGCCTCGCGATACGAGTCGCCGACACCGAAGGCCGAGAGGAACACCACGCGGTCGACTCCGGCCTCGCCCATCGCGCTGATGATGCGCGGGATGGCCTGCGAGATGACCGTCGGAGTTCCGCTCCGCTCACTGCCGAGCGCGCTGATGACGGCGTCCTGGCCCTTGATGGCCGAGGCCACGGCGTCCTCGTCTGTCGTCACCTGCCCCACAGTCACCTGCAAGCTGGGGTGGCGAAGATCCAGCTTGGCGGCGTCGCGAACGAACGCCGTGACTTCGTGACCTTGATCCAGTGCTTGCCGCACGACCTGCCGGCCTGTCGGTCCGGTTGCTCCGAAAACGACGATCTTCATCACATGCCTCCTTGCGAGCGTACTTTCGATTCGCTATCGTAGCGTAGCGTAAGTCGAAAGGAAGCGGCGATGGTGACTGAGCAGGGCAAGGTCCAGACGGGCCGGCCGATGAGCGAAGAGGTGCACGGCGCGATCCACCGCGCGACGCTGGAACTGCTGGCGGAGATTGGCTACGAGGGCCTGTCCATCGCACAGGTCGCCAGGCTCGCCGGTACCGCGACGACCAGCATCTACCGGCGCTTCCCGGGAAAGCGGGAGCTCGTCATCGAAACGCTGCGCACCGAGATGCGGAGCATCTCGAGGGACATCCCCGTGCACGGATCGCTGCGAGAGGAACTCCTCGAGTACGTCGCGAGCATCGTCACCCTGCTCACCCCTGAGCGCGCCCGGATCATGGCGGGACTCCTCCTGCCGATGCGCGGCGATCCGGCGCTGGCCAAGGTCTTCCGCGAGGAGATCATGGCGATCCGGACCGGCAGCTGGCAGCAGATCTTCGATCGCGCCGTCGCTCGCGGCGAGGTGGTCGAGAACCATCCGGGCATCGCCTTCCTCGAGGAGATCCCGCCGTCGGTGATCTTCCACCGGCTCGTGGTCCTGCAGTTGCCGATCGAGGCCGATTTCATCTCCGACCTGGTCGATTCGTTCCTGCTGGTCGTCCTGACCAGCTGAGCCCACGCCGGCGTACCGGAAGCCCAGAACCAGCTCTACCAGGAGGCCGCAATGACAACCACCGAACCGGCTCACGAGCCGCAGGCACAGGATTCCGGCCAACGCGCCGCCGTCGCGCCGTCCCGCGGCGGCCGGCCCACGCGGTGGAAGGCGGTGCTCTGGTTGTTGACGGGCGCCGCTCTCGCCCTTGCCCTCATCTACCCGCTGACCGGGGATCGCGCCAGCATGTGGGTCCTGCTGCTGTTCGTCCCGTTCTCGCTCATCCACGGCATCCGCCGGTACGGCGTGAAGGTGCTGATCATCTTCCTGGTCGAAACCCTTGTCGTCAGCAACTTCTTCGAGAACCTCAGCATCAGCACGGGTTTCCCGTTCGGCCACTACCACTACACCGGCGAACCTCAACTGTTCCAGGTCCCGATCCAGATCGGCCCGATCTACTTCGGCCTCGGGTATGCCTGCTGGCTGGTGGCCAGCACCCTCCTCGACGCGGCGGACGCCAGGCTGGACCTGCGCAGCAGACTCGGCCGGATCAATGTGGTGGCCCTACCGCTGCTCGCCGGCGCGATCATGACGATGTACGACCTCGGCACGGACTCACTCGCTTCCACCGTCAGCAAGGACTGGGTCTGGGAGCGCGGCGGCGGTGTGTTCGGCGTACCGTTCACCAACTACCTGGGCTGGTGGCTCACCACCTACATCTTCTTCCAGCTCTTCGCGCTCTACCTGGCCCGCTCAAAGGCGCCGGTACGCACCGAAGGCCGCAGCTCGCTGCTCCAGCCTGTCGTGCTCTACGCGGGGCTCGGCCTGACTTCCGTGCCGTACTTCGCTGCCGCCTCGACCACGACCGTCACGGACGCCACCGGGTTCGTCTGGAACGAACACGCCCTCAACGAAACCATGATGACGATCAACATCTTCGGCGTCGTCATCATCGCCCTTCTCGCCCTGATCAAGCTGCTCCGGAACGACGTCGAAGCTAAGGGACTCGGGTGAGCCATTCGTCGGTGCCGAACTTGGCGGCGACGCGTTCCTCGGCAGTGGCGATCGTCTGGTCGTCGATGGTGCCGGGCGTGAGGCCGTAGCGTTTGGCGAAGGAGTCGGCCATCCGGGCGATGACGTCCGGCCGGTCCAGGCCGGTCTGGCTCCGCAGCGGGTCGACGCGCTTGTTCGCGCTGGTGATGCCCTTGTCGGAGATCTTCTCGCGGCCGATCCGCAATACTTCGAGCATCTTCGCGGCATCCATGTCGTACGCCATCGTCACGTGATGCAGGACCGCGCCGCCCGCGAACCGCTTCTGCGCGGCGCCGGCGATCTTCCCGGCCGGTGAAGTGATGTCGTTGATCGGCTGGTAGGTCGCGGCGATCCCGAGGTCGTTCAGCGCCCCGATCACCCAGTCGTCGAGGAACGCGTACGACTCGACGAAAGACAGCCCGGAGACCAACGACTCCGGCACGTAGAGCGAGTAGGTGATGGTGTTGCCCGGCTCGACGAACATGGCGCCGCCACCACTGATCCGGCGTACCACTGTCACGTCGTGCTTGGCGGCGCCCGCCAGGTCGACCTCGTTCGACAGCGACTGGAAGCTGCCGATGATGACCGCGTTCGACGCCCACTCCCAGACCCGCAGAGTCGGGGGCCGCTCGCCCGCACCGACCTGCTCGGCCAGAACCTCATCGAGCGCCATCTGCAAAGCGGGCTCCCGCGGTACGTCGTGCACGAACTCCCACGGGTGATCCAGCCACCCGGTCGCCCCGGTCAGAGCACGCCGTACTGCGACCGCGACCGCCTCCGGGGAGAACCCGAGCATCTCGACGCCATCGCCCAGCACACCGCTGACCCGCGCGGCCACCTGAGCGGCCGGAGTACGGATGGGCAGCCCGGCCAGAGCGCCGTTGATCCGTTCGAGCGCATCGTCCGGCTCCAGGAAGAAGTCCCCGCTGATCTGGGCCCGCCGGACCACGTCGTCAACGACGTCGAGGTCGGCAACGACCAGTTTCCCGCCCGGCACCTTGTACTCACCATGCATATCCGCCACAACCTCCCGCGGCTGAAGGATGTTCCCGTCACTGACTGTCACCCTGCGACGCATACCGCGGCCCAGCCGACGGTCCTACACTCGCGATCATGGCGGAGATGAGCATGAACAAGGCGATCCACGGCGCCTTTCGCCGTGACTTGCAGCGATTCGACGACGCGCTGGCCACGTTCCCGGCCGGTGATCTGCAGCGGGCCGGGCAACTCCATGCCGCCTGGGTCAACTTCGACGACCAATTGGTCCACCACCACGAAGGCGAGCACGAGATCTCCTGGCCCGCACTCGCGGCCGTCGGCGTGAACCGCGAACTACTGACCAAGATGGACGCCGAGCACGACACGATGGCGTCCGCTTCAACGGCAGCACGTGCAGCGATGAAAACGCTCCGGCGTACCGCCAGCGCCGAGGATGCGAAAGCCGCCCGGGCCGCTGTCCAGGAACTGCAGACCGTGACCGTACTGCACCTCGAACACGAGGAAGCCGAGATCGAACCGGTCTACCTGGCGAAGAAGGACACCACCGAGATCAAGGCGATGGGCCGGAAGTTCGGGCAGGTCAGCCCAGCCCGAGGCGGTCGCTTCTTCGCCTGGGTCACCGACGGCGCCAGCCCCGACGAACTCGCCGCCATCACCGGCACCATCCCCGCCCCGATCTTCGCCATCATCAACGGCATCTTCGGCCGCACCTACCGCCGCACCATCGCCCCCGTCTGGCGAACCTAGCCGGAAGGCAACGCACACCAGTACGCCGGTACGCCGGCCGCAGGTGGTTCCGCGGGTCGATTGATGTGGTCCGCGGATCGGCAGGGTGGATGTGGTTCCGCGGGTCGATCAGGGGCCGGTGTTCGTCGGGCGGTAGGTGTGGGTGGTTCGCGTCGCCGGGCTGCGTGATTTTGCTAGTCGCGGTGAGGTGAGTCAAGGGCGCTTCGCGGCCCTTCGGGCTCGAACAAGTTCGACCCTTGACACACCTCACCACGACCAGGGAAGGACGCAGCTACGCCCGGAGCCGCTGAGAAGAA